>ERZ857757.536-NODE-536-length-38079-cov-12.659557_pt1 | contig 38079 bp, 37 predicted proteins | sample MGYA00519764_ERZ857757 | MGnify/ENA primary metagenome ERZ857757 (study PRJEB31778, sample SAMEA3449359) | human gut metagenome | biome: human gut; feature: human-associated habitat; material: faeces | place: United Kingdom | collected 2010/2012 ...
CGATCTCGTTTTATTTCCATAGCCCAACCTCCATTGAAAACTTGTTGGTATTATCATGCTACATTTCAATGGATAGTATACGACACCGTGAGATAAAAATCAATAGCTCTGATGAAATGTTTGCAGATAAACCCGGTAACATTTCAGCGGGCGGTGATTCAAACCACCGCTCCTGTGAGGTAAAGAAGCCTGAAAGTTGACAAGAACTGCGACGCGGCTGACCTGCCACCCCCACGCCGGCGGCGGGCGGCAGCGGTTTGTGGTCTACTGTGAACGAACTGAAAATTAAGGAGAAATGTACAATGAAAAAAGCAATTTGTATCATTTTAGCTGCGGCAGCTGCCGTGGCAATTATCGTCTCCAGACGCCCCCGACCCCGTGGCCGCAGAGAAATTTGAAATTTTTTTCAAAAAGTGGCGCACTTTTGATTTCGTTTTACGGATAATGATAGTAGAGGGAATTTTATGGACAAGCGTTTTTACCGATTTTTACAGGCAACCTGCTGTAACTGGCGCAACAGCTTCTTCATTGATTGCCAGCGTTGTGACGGGTGCTCCGGTTTTCTTCTGTCTGTAAATCACAATGCCGTGCCGGCAATCATACCTGTGGCGGTATTCGAGGAACTGTCCGGTGAGACTGTGGATAAATATGATTGCGTCGGCATTATGACGCTGGAGGGATTCCAACGCTTCTACACCAGCTGGCTTGTCTGGAACGTAGAAGACCCGAAACGGTGCAGTCTATCCCAATTGTGGGAGATCTGCCAACAGTGAACGCACACAAGCCGAAAGAAGGAGGTGAACATTCTGAAAAGAGTCAATATCCATTGCCCAAACTGCGGAGCTAAGGCTACCTTGCATCCTGCCAGCTTTGTATATGGCAACAGTCGTAGTGCAGGAAGCTATCTGTATGTTTGTGACCGCTATCCCGCCTGCAACAGCTATGTGGCTGCCCATCGCGCCACACGGCAGCCCATGGGCTCTCTGGCTGACGGGGAGCTTCGGCATAAGCGTATCCAGGCACACCGGGCATTTGACCGCCTGTGGCGGTCCGGCTTGATGACCAAGAAAGAGGCGTATCAATGGATGCAGACAGAGTTCGGTCTGCACGAGGAGCAGGCGCATATCGCACAATTCGGCGCGTACATGTGTGATCGGTTGATCTGCGCCTGCGATAAGTTTCGTATCCACGGCGCAGAGGTCGCATAGAGAGCACGCCTAAAGCCACAGAGAAAGAGAGGTGAATCTGACGATGAAGAATAAGGATATTGCCCTTACTGATGCCCAGCGCAGTATGGTAGAGGCGAATATGGACGTGGTACGCTGGGCCATCCGTACCAGCATTCAGGTCAATGAGCAGCGCTATGGTTTCGGCTATGACGATTTGTTTCAAGAGGGCTGCATTTGGCTTTGCAAGGCCGCAGTGACGTATGACCCGGACGGCGGCGCCAGCTTTCCCACCTATGCTCAGAGGGTCGTTGAGAACGGTCTGCGTACCTATTGCCGGCTGCAGCACAGCAAGGAGCGGCGCAGCTTTCCTGTATCGGAGATCTTTGACACGGAGGCTGACAATCACCGTGCCATGGCCTCCGGCATCCGCAGTCTTCAGGAGCAGTTGGCTGAGGTAGATGCGTTATCGCTTCTGGAAAGCGCGAAGCAGCAATACAACGGTGTCGCACGGCTGGGTATCGAGGCGATGCAGCTGAAATTTATCGGCCTGAGCAATACGGACATTGCTGCCTATTATGGGATCAAGGCCAACTATTTGGGCGCGGCCGTACATAGAGCCGCCGAGCGGCTGAGGAATAACGCGGGGTTTTTGAATAGCCTTGAATATGAGCCGTTGAAGAAAAGCTCCAGGGCTTCGTGAAAAATGTGAGGTGAAATTCATGCAGAAATACTATACGGCCGTCGGCCGATTCGAGCGCAAAGGCCGCATGGGCGATATGACCTGCCCTATGGTCATCATCAACAACCGGGAATATGCATTGGACATCCAGGAGATGATCCTTTGGGCTGCGCTGAATTGGCAGATCATGGACGCCGGATCCCTTGAGGATGCTTATTCTGCCAAGCTGAAAGCCAGCGGCATCAGACCCCAGCGCAGTATCTCCGACTGTATGCGCCGACTGATGCAGCGCGGACTGGTGGTGGAGGGCTGCGGCGAAACCGATGAGGATGCACTGTATGCTCTGTTGTCAGGGCTTTATGTGGTGCCGATCTCAGACAGTTTGCTGCTGCGGCTGATCTCGTTTATCAAGCTGACGGTTTTCGGCCATGTCCCTTTTGCGGTTACCAGGAAGCTGTTCCGCAAGAACCGGCGCAGCGCAAACGAACGGCGGGTTTATCGTCTGTCCCGTCAGGCACTCTTATCCACGGCAGAACTGATCAAGTGTGTGGAGTATGACATCCATACGATCCACTCTGATTCGCAGCTGATGGACGCCCTGTATGCAGACGATACCACCACCAGCGACAATATCGCGGATATGGTCAGGCCCTTCGTCTGCTGCCGCCCCGTGCTGCAGGCTGTGGCAAACCTCTATCTGCGCCGTCAGATCATCTTTGAGAGGCTGTCATGATGGACAAGCTCAGGACAGCGCCGCTGCCTCTGAGAAGAAAGCTGCTCCTCACCGCGTTGGCAGGGGCGGCTTTCTTCCTTGTAGGGCTGGCAGCCATTTTCTTTTCCCTCGATACCGTTACAGCTCTGCTCGGCGGCATCCTCGCCATAGGACTTGCCTATAAAACAGCAGAACTCTACCGCCTAATTATCGCCGGGCACTACACGGACATTGATGGCATCTGCATTGCCATCACACAGACGCCGCTCCGCAAGTACCGCAATATCCGGGTCATAGACAGTCAGGAGCGTGAAAGGACACTTGTACTGCCTAGGCAGGACAAGATAGAGGTTGGCCGCCAATATCGTTTCTATTTCAAAGCCTCTGCACACAAATCTCCTGCACAGGTACAGACCGGCAGCAGCTTCATAGACGAATCTCTCCCGACCGATGGCTTTCTTGGGCTTGAGGCGGCGTCGGATTATAGCAATATTGACACGGTGCGTTGATTATAGTGTAATCCGAATCAAGGAATCTCCTTCGGCAGATCGTTGACTCCGATGCATATAGGAGTGACTATGAGCAGATTACATCCGCACTCCTTTTTGAAGACGTGTCATATTCCACCGCAATCACTGCGCTGCAGCACATCATTGATTCTCGTGTGTTTCAATAAATATCTATATATAGAATTGCGACTCTTGACAATCGCAATATATAGTGCTACAATGCACTTGTAGTTGTTCTTTGTGCATCGCCTATTCAGGGTTTCCGAATACCTTTCGGATCGCACACGTTTGTTAAGATTGTAATTTAGTGCCGACATGACAGCTTTGGCTTATTGCTGATGCTGTATGCCGGCACTTTTTATTATAGATATTTAAGCCGTAAGGCAGAAAGGAGTGTAATGGCAAACATATCCGTCGTTGGCCGTATTGTATCGGATGATATTGAACTGAAGATCAGCGCCAATAATCGGCCCTATCTACGGTTCGACCTTGCGGAGCGTACCGGTAAGGGGGCTTACGCAAGAACGCAGTATTATCAGGTCGTTGCCTTTGGGGCTATTGCCTCACAGTTCGCCAAAAGAGGCTTGTGCCGCGGCGCGCTGATCAGTGTGGAAGGCACACTGGAGCTGGAGGACTATCTGAAACGGGATGGTTGGACGCGGGATAAGCGTCTGAAGGTCATCGCGCTGCGATGGCGGTATCTCCAGCCCTGTGACACAAAAGTGTCTGAACAGGTACCGGAGATCGACGGAGAACGAGAACCCTTGCCCGGATAGGATGCCGGGCATAAGAGGAGCTGTCATGTATCAAAAGGATGCGTGGCAGCTCCTCTTTTTTGTTTTCATCACGAAAAGGAAAGGATGTGCAAAGCATGAATAAGAAAAAGTCCATCTGGTCTGGCGTATCTGTCCTCATCGCAGCCGTTCTGGCCATCGTTGCGTTTGTACGCAGCGACACACAGATCTGGCTTCTGACAGCCGCATTTACCATTTGGGCGATTTGGGTCACGGCCGCATTCGTATTCCCTTATATACAGGAACAGGAAAACGAAAAGCGGCGCGCCGCCCGCAGAGCAGCCTATGACGCACAGCGCCAGAGTCTTCGCGCACTGTCTGTGGAAGAGGAGGATGGCTTCGGCCCACTGCTGCTCCGCCATGTTAACCACCGGATCTCCGCATATTTGAAAGCAGTGTATCCGGATGCCACATGGGAGTGGCGCAGCCCAGAGCCGGAGAAGCTGATCCTTCACGGCGGTACAGGCCGTATCACCATCTCTGGTATTCCCGACTATGATCAGGCGGAGGTGACCTTTGACCAAAAGGCCAACTTCTCCTGCTCACTGCTGAAGGTCACACCTGTGGTACAGAGTGCGGCGGAGAACGGCACCTCCGAGAAGCTGCCTGCTCCGCCACGTGAGATCGATCCGCAGGTCTGGTTCGAGCAGCAGGGACGCAAGGTTCTGGATGATCTGATCTACGACCTCAATTCCCGTGGCTATAGCAGCCTTGTCATCAAGGACAACGGTGACATCTGCATCCGTCAGGGTGACGTAGAGAAAGCGCAGACCTCATTCAAAAGCCTGCCGGAGAAGCATTACTGGCCCCGGCTCCTGAAGGTGTTCGAGCGTGAGGGCATCGCCGCCAGCATGACGGATGATGCCATCGCGCTGAACTGGTAAGGAGGGTGCTGCCATGAAAACAGGCTTAACCCTGGAGCAGCTTGCCGCGGAGATCACCCGGCAGCAGAGCGCCAAAGAGGATTATGTGGTCAATACCGGCAATCTTCGTCTGGAAAGCTATGGTCCCGATCTGACACTTCGCGTGCTGGACAGTGATGGTGCAGACCGTATCGAACCGCTGGAGATCGGGGACATCGCCCACCGGCAGATCGGTACGCACCTGAGCATCCCCGCCAAGTACTATGAGCGAATGCGCAGCGAAGACCCCGGACTTCTGGCACACAATGTCAACACATGGCTGGAGCGGACGCCTGCCCAGCGCATGATCCGTGTTCTGGACGGTAAGGCCCGTGCCTACCTCAGCAACCGCTATCTGCGTATGGACAACTACAGCATCGCCTCAGCGGTGCTGCCCATCCTGGCGGAGATCCCCGATGTCCGCATCGAGAGCTGCCAGATCACCGACTCCCGCATGTATATCAAGGCGGTCAATCCCCGTTTACAGGAGGATGTGACGCCGGGTGACACAGTGCAGGCCGGTGTGGTCATCAGCAATAGCGAGGTGGGTTTAGGCTCTGTCAACATCCAACCCCTGATCTACCGATTGGTATGCAGCAATGGCATGGTGGTCAACGATGCCGCCACGAAGCGCAATCATATCGGCCGGGCAACGGATGCGGAGGAGAACTTCCAGCTCTATTCCGAAAAGACGCTGGCTGCAGACGATCACGCTTTTCTGCTGAAGGTGCAGGACACTGTCCGTGCCGCCGCAGAGGAAGCGCGGTTCGCTCAGGTGGTGGGCATGATGCGGGAGGCTGCGGCCGTCCCCATGAACACCGCAGATGTACCCGGCGTTGTGAAGCTGGCCAGCAGACAGTTCGGCCTTACGGACTCGGAGGGTGAGGGCATCCTGCAACATCTGATCGAAGGCCATGACCTGAGCCTGTACGGTCTTTCCAATGCGGTAACACGGTACAGTCAAGACGTAAGCAGCTATGACCGCGCCTCGGATCTGGAGATCATCGGCTACAACATTCTGGCAATGCCCAGAAGTGTGTGGTCGCGGCTGAATCAGGTATCCGCGGCGTAATGTGAAAAAACAAAAAAGATAAAATGGAGGATCAAAAAATGAGTTATCCTGAAACTACTACGATGGCAACTGCCAGTGCATTCAACCTTCCCACCATGGCCGGCCTTGATTTCGGCAACGATGATCTTGCCGACGATATGGAGGGCTTGACGCTCTCATTTCCCAAGGTCAAGATCCCGTCCGGCGGCGCACTGCAATTCGAGATGCCTACCGGCGACCCGGAGAATCCGGAGTATACCCGGTTTCTGCAGGGCGTTATCCTGTATCACCATGCCAGTGGCGCGTATTGGCCCGAGGGCTGTGAATACGATGATAACACCGTCCCTCTGTGCTCCACTGTGGACGGAAAGCAGGGCTACGGTACACCCGGCGGCGCCTGTGCTGCCTGTGAGCTGAACCGTTACGGGACGGCAACAGACGGAAAGGGGAAGGCCTGCAAAAATATGCGTATTCTGTATCTTCTGCAGGACGGTGACTATATCCCGCTGCAGCTCTCTCTGCCGCCTACCAGCCTGCGACCGTTCAATGATTTCATGAACGCCGCGTTTGTGGCCCGGCGCCGTCCGGCATGGAGCAGCGTGGTGCAGATCGGCTTGAAGCGCGTGGACAACGGCAACAACACCTACAGCGTGGCGACCTTCCGTAAGGTGGAAGATCTCCAGCCTGAACAGGTGGGCGAGTTCCGCGCCTTTGTAGAGTCGTTCCGCCAGCAGGCGAAGGAGATGCTGAAGAACCGTGCGGAGCTGTCTGCCGCCCGTGAGGGTGAGGAGGACCAGTATGCCACCGCAAACACCGAGTATGCTGTTGCCGACAGCGGCCAGCATTTCTGCATTTCCGGTGCGGATGTGATCGATGGCGAGCGTGAGGAGCTTCCCCACTAAAAGAACCTATCAGACCTTATAAGGATCTGAAACATGTGAAGAGCCGCAGTCTGTGTAAAACACAGGCTGCGGCTCCCGGCATATAGGAGGAACTGTAATGAATGAAAATACCCCCATGACCCCGGCGCAGCAGTTATTTGCGGAGGAGCATCACAATCTGGTCTATGCTTTTCTCAATGAGAAGAAGCTGCCGGAGGATGAGTATTACGATGTGGTGGTCTTTGGCTACTTGCAGGCAGTCATGGACTATACCACGCAGGGTGAGTCCAGCCGTTTCAGCTTCGCCACCATTGCATGGCGCAAGATGGAGAGCCGCCTGGCAGACCACTTCCGCCATCAGGCATCTACCAAGCGTGCAGCACCGACGGTCAGCCTCAATGCTGTTATGGACGATGCCGGCCTGTCTCTGTCCGATATGCTCTCCGCAACGGATGAGAGCTTTCTGGAGATGGAGACCGGCCTGCTGTTCCACGATCTGGGCCGGCATATGCCCCGCCGTGATATGAACGTACTGCGGCTCAAGGCAGATGGCTACGGTACGCGGGAGATTGCACAGAGGGAGAATACCACCATGCACATGGTGCGGAGTATTCTCAAGTGTGCCTATTAGATCATTCGCAAGCTGTTTTTCGATTCGGATAATGATCGCGCTTTTCACGACCACACAGGTCGAAGGAAGGAGAAAGAAAATGAATAAGAAGCAGGTCATTCTTACCGGCCGGTTGGCCGCACCGCTCTGCGAGGGCAGCCGTGCATGGATACGCCATCATAGCGGTCTGGTCTGCACCTCACGGGTCGTCCGTATCCAATCTCTCACTGACAGAAAGGCCGTTTTTGAGACCATGAACTCCATGTATCATGTGTCCTTGGAAACGTACCCTTTTGTGATGGAGCTGCCGGAAGCGATGTGCGCATAGTATGACGAATGGTACAGGAGGGCGGCAAAAACGCTGCCCTCCTATATTCCTACTTTACCGAATATTAAATTTGGCGAGACATTTCAGAAATATCAAGCAGAGTTCTTGAAACAAATCCTCGTCAAAGATCCCGTTTACAATGGCCTCTTTATAGAGAAGGGGCCTGTATATGTTAAGCAGATGGTTTGTTGCCGTGACGTTGCCAGTTTTTGCTTGGCGAAAAAAATAGAGAAATTTATTCACTTTTTTCATCTCCAATCGTAGATCTCAGATGTAAAATCGCACGATGATAGGACATCGCAACGGCTCCGTAGGAAATCCCAAGCTCATTTGCAATCTCTGAGATGGTTCTCTCATCTAGTACCTTAGAAAAAAGTATGTGTCGATCTCGACTGCTGAGACTTTTTAGAGCGGCGAACAGTCGCCCGTTATCCATCTGCTGTAGCCACGGAAGTGACGAAAAGAAATCGGTTCTGACGGTGAATATATCTTGGGTGCTGGTCTGTTCGAGAGGTACCTCGATACTTCTGAGCAAAGCTCGTTTTTTGAGATAATTAGCTTTGAAATTGTGGATAGAAGTAAGAAGGTACGCTGTAAATTGATTTTGCACTGCGCCGGTTGGTAGTTTGTCCTGTTTTCTCCACATTACAATAGGCCTCCTTTTGGCAATTTCAAATAGAAATTGCGGTGAAAGGAGGAGCTCTGCAGTGAAGGAATATATTGAAATATATAGAGTGTCCGCACCCTATACAAGGTGTGGCGTGGGTGTCTAAAAAAATAGTTTGGACTTATGTATCAAACGAAATCGCTCCAAAAAGTTTGCTAATATTGATGTGGAAATATGGAAAATCTTTTCTGGGACAAAAGGAAGTTGAATCAAATTGCGTAGAAATCATTTGTATTTAATTGCAATCAGATAATATCTAAACCAATATTGACTGGGGAAAAACAGACATTACAGAAAGGAACTAGGTGTGTAGTCGATTTTTGTGAGTACTATTGCAAATAAAAGGAGGCGTATATTGGGCGGACAATAGTTACGAAAAAGCTTTTTGCGGATCAAATAGCGGTGGTGGCAATTGTGGTTTCAGTCTTCTTAGAACTGAACCCACTTGTAGGCAGAGTTTCATGGGTTTGATGGTGAGAAACTGAAAATTTGTTGAAAAAATGTGAGTACTTGTAATATTTAAGCTGAATGAATCAACAGTCTTATACAGAGAAATATTTGCAAGGGGGTGATTCCTGTGGAGAATATACTATAGATTCCAAGTGGCGTTTAAGTTTTGGAATTAGTTTGCTATGAATATTAGTTCCCTTTAAAATGTGTTAGGTAAGGAGGTATCCCTATGAAAAAAATCTTAAGCCTATGCTTGGCAGTCATTATGGCTTTTTTGCTAAGCGCGACAGCTTTCGCTGAAGAAACTTTTCCGAGTACCCCCAATGAAATCGCGAGATATGTGGAACGCATTACACCTTCTCGGGCAGAAAAACTGTCCGTCGAACAGCTACAAAACGCAGCTCGTGTAGCAACAACAGATGCTCAGGCAAATATTATTCTTGATGCGTTGCTCGATAAAGTGGAAAGTGGACAAATGGCAGCAAAGATGCTTACGGAGACTTATGTTTCCGTTTCGAGCGTTACCCAAACTAATAATTCTATTAATATTTATTATCGTATTATAAGCAAAGTGCCCTCTGGAGCCTATCTGGAGCTCGGAGTTAAATATCCTCTAGCAACGAGAATGCCAGCAAAATCAACAAATCTGAGTACCATGTCAATCGGAACATACAAAAATGTCTATTCGTCTGCAGGCGTTGTTGCTAAACAGGTGTATGCAAAGTTTGCTGCGCGTGATTTTTCCCGTACCGATGTATATACAACTTTATATTTTTCTACAAGCCCAGTTTATGATTATCACACGCTGACCGCAGTGGAAGCTGTTGGACACTACGTAGTTACGGACATTGTCCCATTTGCTACTACGCTTATTTTCCCGCAAAGCAAAATTATCAAAGTCGCCGGAGTAATTGCTGAAGTTGCAGGAATTACATACACCATCGCGGGGGCGCTGGATATCACTAAGGGTCTCCCTGCACCGGTAACGGGGCAGTATTACGAGACGAAAACGTGGTATAGCAATAATAAGCTTTATACGCACATTAAAGTATGGGCCAATAAATCTTTGTATGACAAGCACGAAACACCCATGTATGATTCGGGTAGCTTTGTTGCGGTGACATTGCCTGACTTCTAAAAGTATCATGCGCGGAGGAAAATATAAGGTAATTTTGTTGCTGATCGCAAGCTCCTTTTATGTATTAGGTTGTAAATTTGCACCGTTTGCTACATATACTCCGCATACTATACTTAGCTGTGCCTTTTTTTTCTTTAGCATGTGTATGGTTGTCATTTTAGGTGTATACGAGTACTATAAAGATAAACAAGGCAAATCTCTTATTCAGCATATTCTGAAATATTGGATGGTGTTTCCGGTATATATGATAGTGTGTTTACGCATTTTCATTGCCCTGCACAAATAATTTCCTACATAGCGCTGCGTCGACCAGTGAGGCCGCGATTGTACCTCATGATACCGATGTGATAAAACCTGCATTGCGGCGTTGTCGCAAATGGTGTCAATTTCCAGATGCGTAGTGATGACTAAATGGCGGTTTGCATCAACTCTAGCTGCTGGGACACAAAGGCTGCAAAGTAGCGCCAACGGCTATCAAGAGTATGGAGGGTGATCAGTTAAAGAACCGAGAGCCATCGACAAAATGTCGATGGCTCTCGGCCTTGTGAGCGAATCCACGCGCACATGCGATATCATATAAAAATGCAGACGGACGTCCCAGGCCCGTGTCAAAGTGTCTCGAAGCGGTGTTGCATATTTTTTGAGATTTGTGTTTTTTGCAAATTGATTGTCGCAAATTGACCTGATATAGTTTTCTGGAAAATAAGCGGTGGAGCTAGTTGCTGGCTCCTTCCTTTCGAAAAGGAATCCACACTGTGACTAGAGTTTAGCAGGCTCTACCAAAGTGTGGTTTTATTTATGCTTTTTTGATGGCTTTGTATTGTTGCTAAGGGGGGGGGTAGCTGCTTGCACATTGGTCAGGTTTTTTAGTATTCGTAACTACAGATCAAGTCTTACGAAGGAGGCAACTTATGAGCAATTTGATCCTGTTTAATAACTCGCAGTTCCCCTGTGTCGGTGGCACTGGATGGGCTTCTTGGATCGATGAGATTCGTTCGTTGGTCTATGGGAAGCGTATCATCGAAGCGCAGGTTACTTTTGCCAAACTTAAAGCGTCTCAGCAGAGATGCTGCATCGAAGCTCTGGCTCAAATCGCGGCGGGCACCAAAGATGACAATCTCCGTTATCAGATGTTTCAGGGCATCTGGATGTTGGCGGCTAACATGAACTAACTACTTAAAAAGGGGGGGAGATTGTCGTGGGTTGCCGCCGCTGTCCCGCCTTTGCGAAGCATCGGAAGATTATAAATAACCGCCAGATTTAGCCCATACGCGTACAGGCCCCAGACCCGGCATACTGCCAGATCTGGGGCTTGCGCATGTGTCTTTAAGTTGGGGCCTTTTGATTTTGCAGGGGGAAAAGGGAGCGGATTTATCATGAGGAAAACATAATGTTGCAATATACGACTTTAATACGCATTACTGCAACAGATAGAAAAAACAGGCGTGGAAATCTCCACGCCCAGTTTCTGCCGCAAAGAAGTGGCTCAAAAGATAAAAGAATAAAAGAACAAGACTCTGGAAGCCTGCTTTGTTCTTATGATAGCAGTTCATGCAAAGAATTCCCTGTTTGGCTCAAAATTTCGAGCAACTATTATTCCGGATTTACCCATAGGGAAGTTCGCGCTGAGAGTAATACGCCCATGCCTTATTGGGATATTTGGTATATACCTGTGCGGGCTAAATATGTCAACCTACTGGGACAATTATTATGTAGAGAATCTTGGACTTATATATTTGTCAAAGGTACATTTTCTCATATAAATGGACTATAAAGGCGTAAATGCCTTTGTAGTCCATTTATATAAGAGACAAATCTCGGTACAATATCAGTATGATATTTATAAGGGATGATATATGCGTGAGAAAAAAGCAGGATTATTTGAATTATGAAGAAATTGGGAATAATATTCGCTTCTTTCGGCAAAGAACGGGATTGAAACAGAATGAGCTTTCAGATATAATCGATATGTCCCCGCAGCACATCTCACATATTGAAAGTGGCCAGCCATTAAGTTTGACTACATTGGTTCAAATCGCAAATGCGCTCAGGGTGGATGCGAATTGCTTATTAGGCTGCAATTTGCTGGAATTGGAAAGTAATGATCTCCAAGAAGCATTAACATATCGGGTTAGAAATTTTTCAAGGGATGATTTGAAAAAGTTGCTGCAAGTTTGTGATATTTTCTTCCCTTGATGTAGATCGCGAGGGGGCGCGCAGAGGGAGGGATACCCTACATGACTGAACGAAATCAATGGTTTATAAAACTATATCAGGAACATTCTGCTCGCCTTTTCAAGCAAGCGTTCTATGTCTTACGAGACCGACACTTAGCCGAAGATTTGGTGGAAGAAACGTTCCTGATATTGCTATATAAGCAGGAAAGTCTTGTTAGCCACCCAAACATTGGCGGGTGGTTGAGCCAAACATTGAAGAATTTAATTATGGACGAAACGAAATCTGCTCGGTATAGACTTGAAATGCCGTTGGTTTACGATGAAACAGGCGCTACTGTAGATACCTATTACGAGCCCATAGAAGATTTACTACCAAGGGGATTGTCTCCGAAAGAGCGAGAGATTCTCATCCTTTTATATGAGAAACAGATGCCGTATGAAGATATAGCACATCACTTGGGTATATCTATCTTGAATTGTCGAACACGAGCATTTAGAGCAAAGGCTCATTATAAGGAATTGATAAAAAGCGAAAGAAACTCTACATAACTAAAATTTAAGTGTAATGCTTTGGCGAGTGTAATCAATATAGGAAAGAGGAGGTGTACACAGATGCGAGAGAATAATCTGTCTTCAACAAATGATGTGGAAGATAATATTTCTCAAAATCATGAGCGTCTTGATGATGTATTGACCGATAAATGGATTGATGCACTGGCAGATATGTGGGATGCGTCAGATGATTTGACATATTCATCGATGTGGGCGGATCAATGCTTGGAAAAAATTGACAGTTCCGAGAACGGAGCTCCGGATTTTGACGTGGAAGCGTCTTTGACTCGCTTTCTTGATAAGCACTCGCGGTTAGTGGAAAGCGCGGCAGAAAAGGCAAGCAAAAAGGTTTCTCGATGGAAAACCCGCACAGTAGTCATTGTTGCGATTTTGGTTACACTGGGGAGTATGGTAACAGCCCAGGCTCTTGGTCTTGATGTTTTTGGAGCTATTGCGCGTTGGACAGACGAGACTTTCCATTTTGGTATATCGTCGGCAGATAGAGATGTAGACTCTGCAAACAAGGCTGATGATAGTATAAGTGGTGAGTATAAAACGTTGAATGATGCTTTGGACGCTTGTGATATTAGCAGAAACACTGTGCCCGAATGGGAACTGGATGGCTTTTCTATGGTTGGCGCATCCGTCCGAACTTTGACAGACGTTACTGCTATTAGGGCAAAGTACGAATCTACAAACCGAACCTACTCTTTGATGGTGCTTGTGTACGACTCTCAAGATGCGGTAGATCAGACTATTTTCGAGAAAGATGCTCAGGATCTGCTTATCTGTGAGAGCAAGGGCATTACTTACTACATTATGTCGAATAATTCGACGTTGACGGTAACATGGATGCCGCAAGAGTGCGTAACTTGTGCGATTACCGGCGAACTGTCTGTAGAAGAAGTTTACGAATCAATTAATTCATAACTACTTGGAGGAGGCTATAGAGCAAATGAAGAAGATGAGTTTTTTCCCTACGCTCATTTTGTTAGTGTCATTCTGCGTTTGTGGAGTTGAAGTGGCTCCTGCGGAAAACACAGAAATTGTGCCATTGCGAGCGAGTGACTACTTTAGTATTTATTCGACTTCTGCGACAAGCTCTGCGAAGGGAGAGGTTGTTGTTGACTTTATCATTTATGCAAAGAGCACGATGAATACTATTGGTGCAACGAAAATCGTTATTCAAGAAAAGAACGGTACGGCATGGGAAGAGTCGACTACAAAGGTTGGAACGGTCTATAATGGCTTACTAGGAAGCAACACAGACGAGTTTAGCGGGTCTTATACTTATTCGGGAGTATCGGGAAGAACGTATCGCGCAATCGTAACGATTTATGCTAAGGACGCTTTTGGTAGTGATTCAAGAACAGTGGTAACAAAGAGCGTTGTTGCGAAATAACGGCTTCTCCATGGCGATGTTAACACTCTGGTATATGAAAAAGCTTGGCATCTTTTAATGGCAAGTTTTTTCCTGCAGTGGATATGCAAATATATCTTCCGCATGCAACAGGCGGTGATCTTGATTCAACGGTGTCTCGCCGTAGGCAGTCAATATAACTACCGAATCTAATGGTTACGACGTAAAATCGAAATGACACGAACGACAAGCAGTGTGCTGAGCATAACTACCATTGGCAGCATATACACGGCCGCCCCAGCATAAGGAGTGGGGAAGTCCGTGCGGGACAACAAAATGGATAGGGGGTACTTTTCTTCATCCGATAGCAGTACCAACGGTATTTCTACCATGTTCCACTGATCTAAAAAAGCCAATCCCGCAGCGATCAGAGAAACATCCTTTACTTGTGGCAGATAGATGCGTCTGAATAGAGTCCACTCTCCGGCACCATCCAGCGACGCGGCCTCGCCTTGTTCCCTGCCGATGCGCTGCATGGAACGGGCTAATAGAAATACAGCTAAAGGGGAAAACACACCAAGCAGTACAACGGAGATGCGGGTATTCAACAATCCTAACATTCGACAGACCAAATAATTCGGCAATAGCATCACCTGCGCTGGTAATAATGTTAATAGGCAGTACAGCAAAAAGGCTATATTACGGCCACGACCACTCCACCGCGCCAACCCATAAGCAGCCAATAGCGCAATTGCTAATTGACCGACTACGATTATAGCTGTCAGGCCAAAGGTCGCAGCATACCCGCGCCAATAGGTGCGATTTCCAAACAGCAGAGGAAGTTGCGGAATTGCAAGCCACATTAACACACCTATGGGAACAAAGGAACTCGTCGCGAGAAGAGCTTTTGATAGGGCTTTCATTGATCTATATCCTTTCCCCAGGTATTGGTTAGGAGAAGTGCAACTCCCGTCACAGCCACCACGAGTACGATGACCACCAATGAAGCTGTGGCCAATCTGCCGTATTGCAAACGGCGAAACATGTGCATTAAATAGTGCTGAATTAGATAAATACTATCATGGGGATAGTCACCTGTTAGAAGGTAGACCTCTCTGAAGGTGCGCCATGCAAAGAACAGGTCGATTAACGAGGCAAAAAATACACTGCTAGCTAAAAATGGCCATTTGATGCGAAAGAACAATCGGATTCTACCTGCTCCGTCCAATCTGCCACTTTCCACGATTTCGATAGGGATTCTACTGTGGGCAGCAGAGAACAACACAGCGTTGATTCCGGTGACTTTCCATACCAGCAATAGGATTAACACAACTAAACTTTCTTGCGGAATTAGCGCGCGCCAAATTACCGCTACGGCGGCGGAAGGAATCATCAACGGTATCAGCATTATGAGTTTTATCGAAAAACTTTGTGGCTGCAGTACCAGTGAAACACACATTCCCAACAATAGCGCGGATCCTATACCACACGCCAGGAACACAATCGTGTTTTGTGCGCCGACAGAAAAGGCGTGGTTTTTGCCCAATTCGATTATGTCGTTCTTACCCCCCAAAGCAAAGATTAGCATAACAAAGAATGGCGCTGTATAAAACAGCGTTGTTCCCAAGCTGCTGGGGAGCAAATAGAGGTATGTTTTTTTTAGATGGCGTTTGTTCATGAGTATTTCCCTGTCATCCGATTTCAGAAAGGTAAATTGTTACGCGGTTTTGAATACGTTCTGCCGCCTCATATACTGTGTACTTGCCTTCAAAATAAGCTGTTCCCTCATCCAGAACTATCTGAGCCACGTCTTCGTTGTAGCCAATAAAAACCAATGGTTGCGAGATCAATTGCAGATATTGTTTCTGAGCGGCATCATCGGACACAGTTGCGTTGATTTGAGCTTCCATTACATCTTTTCGCACTGGCGAATACATACGCTCGGCCAACCGCTGCTGGTTTTCTTGACTCAAAGCAAGCTTTATAAATGCCCATGCCAAATCTTTCTTTTGACTATTAGAGGAAATACCCAAATGTAACGTTGTGCACTCAATGAAACTCCCGCTGCCGCTTCCCGTTGGAAAGCCGACGAGTGTAAAAGGCTCATCCCATAATTCGGCCAACTGCTGCAAACTGGCGGCATTTTGTATAATATCAAGATGTGTAAGGTAGTTCCATACGCTGTCTTCGGTTTGCCCTGTCATTGTTTCTGGCAAGGATTCACAAAAACGAAGATACTCCTGAAAGTTCTCACTGTCGTAACTTGACGTGTGAGTCGCCCAGTCGATATACTCTCCCGTACTGATGCTGGCGATCCACTTTAAAAATTCTGTACGCGTCCATTCCTTCGGCAGCAGATGTAACTGAGGGCGCTGCGCCAATATGGACCGCATTTCCTCGAACGTCCAGCGTGTACGATCACTGACATCGGAGGCTCTTGCGCTTAGTGTCACAATATCATAGGTGGCAGGAATCGAGCGTAGCGTTCCGTTGACGTCCAATGATGACAACACGGTCGGCACAAAGTCAGAGCGGTTCAAGTCTGCGTCATTGTCCATATATGTGTAGAGATCCTCCAAGTACGGGGAATCCACGGGCAGTGACAGTCCATACAGGTTCAATACGTCCGGGCCGTCACCTGCCATGATTTCCGTACACAGGCGGTCGTAAGCGTTATCCGGATAGTAGTCAACCACAACGGCGCAGTCTTTGTGCATTTTTTCGAACTGGGTCACCAAGTTATCCAACTCTGCCGAGCCAAACGCTGCTGCGATATGAATGGTGTTTTTTGCGTTTTCCAACTCCTGCCGATGAAGCTGCCAAAGTTTTCCATCCAAATAGGATGCGCATACCCAAGTATCGGTGTCAAGCTGTACAATACTCGTCACCATGGCCTCAGCCAGTGCACATTCGTGCCAGTTAGTCAGTTCCACGGAAGTCTCACTTTTCACGTCATAGAGCGAAAATGTTGCGCCGGTGTTCAGTAGACACCCGGCATTATCGGAAATACTGGCGGCGCAGTTTGAGGGACATCCTTCTGAGGTGATGTATTCACCCATCGCATCTTGCTGCGCTGATAGAGGATAATATCCGAAGGTATCCTCCTGTTTCGCCCACATCCACATTCCGGATTGGCTTGTGGCAGGTGCGATAATCTCACCGGTCACCTGCTGCGGATAAACGTTGCCGTCTTTTAAAGACACTACCCAGACGTTAGTAGATGTCCAACTCAGTATGTATTCGTCAGACAAAGCCAATAATCCGGACAGGCAGTCATTTTTGCTCAGTTGAAACGGGAAACTTTCCGCGCGTAGTCCATTATGGTAGGAGATCAAGGTATACTGACCGGAAAAATCGGGGTTTTCCCGCACTTCACCGTTGTCCGTATATTGGGGGCGCATCTCTCCTGTCAGCAAGTAAAGCGTATCTCCATAGCTGGTAATACCGTAAATCATAGCGGGTTCTTCGCGGGAGTAAATGGTATCCAGAAAGGTGATTACACCATCCTTATACCGTCCAAGAGAGCTATAGGAGGCAACAAAAATGTCATTATTTGCTTTTGTCAGTCCAAGGATGTTGCCAAAACTATCCGGCGCAGTGACCTCCGCTGATGTCCATTGCCAGCGAGTAATGCTGTTTTTGTCACCGCAGCTACACAGTGCCAATACACACAAAACGCTTATAAAAAAAGAACCAATTCTTCTCATTATTAGTCCGCTCCTTCCAAACGAGTCATCGGGGTTGCTTCGATTGCTGATAGAACTACATCTGTATCTGCGTCATATACTAGTTCCCCGTGGTGAGGCATATTGTCCGTGCCGTCGTAGGCATAAAGCATTGTAAGTTGATGACTACTGCCATCCCAATGAACGTCGGATAAGGTCACTGATGGCATCCAGCCGTTCCCTGGCAAAGCGGGCAGCATTGGCTCTGGTGATTCAACAGGCAGCGGCTTATCCTCTACTGTATATTCATAGTACGCGTCGTAGCCGGACAACTGCTGTAAGATGGACAGATGAATATTTTTTGCATGAATGGTTTCTTCGGTCTCACTCTGCCCCCAATCCCAAAGGGCGAGATATGTTGGAGCGGAGCGGTATCCAGTAGTGCCAGAGATCAGCAGATAGCGGCTGTTCGCAGACCATAATAGTTCATCAACAGAAGAAAGACCGTCATCCAATTGAACATGGTGTAGCCATCTTGCCTGTTGCTGTCCACAGCTGCTGCACCGAATGCCTTCCATATGAAGTGGATGATTGGCCATAATGTGGAAGTTGCCATCCAGAAGTTGATCTCTGTATACTGTCAGTATGATACTCCCGTCCGGGGATGTGGTGCGTTGTCGATGTAGAAGCGCACCATTATGTTGTAGTGTGATCAATATCGCAAGTATCAGCAGGACAGCAACGCCTATGAATGCCCATAACCTAGTACGTCGGGCGCGCATTCTGCTTTCCCCCTGAGAAATCTCCAGTACTGATTGGAGAGCTTCTAATTCGTCACCCTGAACAGGAGATATTCTCCGCTGGCAAGTCAGTAGATCTTCTACATTGACTCTCAGCGTGGTAGCCAACGGTTCCAGTAGTGTTACATCCGGGTAACAAAGACCGCGTTCCCATTTGCTAACGGCTCGATCTGTTACATGCAGTGTGTTCGCAACCTGGCGTTGAGTCAGCTCTGCTTCCCTACGCAGATTAGCTATAAATTCACCGAAAGACTTCTGATCCATAGCGTTCACCTCACCCTCATTGTACAGTCTTACCTTCAAAAAGCAACCGACCAGTGGTTGAGTTGGCGTTTTAAGCTCATGATTTGAGAATAGGACTATGGCCAATTAAGATCAATATAGTTTTTGGCACCGCCCCAAGGAGATTCAACGGCTTGGGACGGTGCCAAGTTATGCGATATTAGGTCGCGCAGAAATTTGCCTTTGCGGTATCTTTATAGCGAATTAAAAATAGCCAGGGGCAACATACTGGCTAGGTGCATAGCCGGTCTTACCAAAGTTAGCACCACTGGTCATGCGGAGGTGATACCAATTGCCGTCAACACCCAGACGGTCACAATAATCACCCTTGAAAAGCTGCCCAATTGCGGGATAGTTCGTACCGGGGCCTGTTCTGAAATAGACACCATCGCCGGTAATATGCCACGTACCGACCGGGCCAATTCCTCCATCTGGTGTCTCGGGAACTTTTACTGCCGCACTTGTGGATACCATCATTGCCAGAATCATGGCAATCGCCAGAATGAACGCAGAGATTTTCTTCATCTTTTCCTCCTTTACTTGGCAGCCAAAGCACTTGCACTTTATCTCGCGGATTCGTTTGATGAGGCACGGGCTATCTGCTGTACATCGGGTATCTCCTCCGTTTCATTTGAGCTTCTATTACTATGTTGATTCTGCGCACAAAAATATTACAAGAATTCTAAAAAAGTATTTATATGGCATAGACAATATGAAATGACCCCTTCGCTTGTAAAGCGTGGATTTACCTGTCATACTTAAAGTGCAAACAAAAAGCACACAGGAAGCACCACATACAAGAGGAGGAGTCATCATGACAAGTATAATCTATGTAGGAATGGATGTCCATTTACCACACTTACTTATCCTTGTTAAATATCAGGCGCATACAAACAGACCCGAACAATTCATTAACTTGCGTTTTTCGCTTGTTCAAGTTTTTCAACAGCTTCCTCGTAAGTATACACCTGCAGAAATCTCGTTCCCTCGCGGACCGCTGAGAACACAGGCGGCAGGCCTTCATCATCGCAGGCAAATACGCCCTCCGTTTCCACGGCAGCCTTCAGGCACTCCAGATACATATAGAGGTTTCCAGCACGATCCATCATGTACTTCGGTGCATAGCTAATCTGATGCTGTCCCATATAGAGCCGTGTTTCTTCCGGTAAGGGCATCAGCAGCTTACAAGCGCACTTCCGCGGTTGTCTGTCTATTATCGGTGCAAAGAGACTGGTTTGCGCGCCATACATGGAGCCTCGTCTGTGTATACGCTCCTGATACGGGAAATGGCCGGTTTGTTGCTGGAGCATAGCCATAAGTCTGAGGACGTTTTTGCACATGGCATAGGTGTCGATCATCTCATGGAGGCGGTGCTCGTTGAAATAGCCTGCGCTGATATTGACAGCCGCAGTATCCAAATGCGGCGCGACCACAGAGATGTCACTGAACGATCCATAGTTTTCTTCAAAGCCGAAGCTGCAAACGAACTCCGTAAAGTCGGGGTTATCGCAGTTGTAGAACACAGCATCATTTGTGCCGCGCCGATCCAGCTCAACGATATAGTTGACTTCCGGCCGCAGTTTGCTCTTGGCGAATTTCCTTGCACCCACACCACCGACCTCTTCCTCTTCACAAAAAAGGATGTGGCACCGACACTCGCGCATCAGCAATAAGATCATATACACACCAGCCCGGTCATCACCGCCTATCCCGTAAGGCGACATCAGATAGCGGCCATCCTCAGAGCGGCAGATGATATCCGGCTGATGGGTATGAACGGTATCCAGATGGGCAACCAGCATCACTGGGACAGTACCTTCTGCATAGAGAAATCCGTTTTTACAGACAGGCTCATAGCCGTACTCGCGCAGCTGCTGCGCGAGATATTCCTTCAGCTCACCCTGCGTCATTTTCAGGATGCTTTCAAAGCAGGCCATATTCATTCCCGCAGTCTCATAAGTGTTCATCGTACTCCTCCTCAAGCTGCCACCGGTATGGTGGCTTTTTTGCAAATCGTAAAGCCCATTGTGCGGCAGGCAGCCGCCATACTGCATGACGAACAACTGGCGGTCAGTTGCTGGTAGCAGTCATGGCAAATCTGCAGCAAGGACCCGCGCCTATCATAAGCGGGGTACATAGTGCCTAAAGTGGGCCGGCCACAGGCCTCGCAAATATGCAGACACGTCTTGCAGTAAAAACCATCTTCAAGACAGATCCCTTGACCGCGCGCTACCGTCTGTCCGCATTTCCGGCAGACGACTACCTCTTTGCAAGAACACTTTATGTCACCATTGCTCCATAGTTCATTGCCGCAGCAGACACACAGGGCCGCAGCTCCGATAGGCAGAACAGTGTCTTTCTTGTGGCCTTGCAGGATAGAGAGATTCCCATGAAAATCATAATCCGGATAATGCAAGCTACCCCTGCGAGTCGAGTAATGGGCGTCTAAGTCCGAACGCTTTGTTTTCAGATACCAGAGATTCGGCTCCGTCAGGCAGCGCGAAATGGCTTTCTGCACCAGATGTCGGAACAGCTTGGACACTTCCAGGGCGTTTCCCGTATCGGCAGGATAGAGCCGGGACTGATACAGAGTGCCATCCTTATAGAAGAACATCTGACGGTATCGGCGTATGGCCTTACGGTACTCGCCATGCACATCGGCATCTACGGCATAGAACACCATACTGACACTATCATTCATGTAAGAGAGACACCCCGCCTGGTATCCTCCGCCGTTAAGCCGGTGACAGGACATCCATGTGTTGGATTTGCTGGACATTTCCAGATAGTCGCAGGGATGCACAGAAAGTACGCCGGTCTCCTGCATGATCAGCGGGTTCAGAGCATCAGCCAACTGCGCAAAGACAGCGTTGTACCGATCGTGACTATCGACGCCGAACTTTCTACAGAGTTTTCCGATGATGCGGCTGGCCTTTTGATCGCTGGTGCAGCGTATTCCGCCGCGCTGGCGCAGAATCTCTAAATTTTCTTCTGACACGGTACGGCTATAGCCCGACACGGCAGCGTGCAGCGCTGCGCGGAAATCCTCCAGATGCTCACCGCTGAGTATCTCGGAAGCAATGTCCAGCAGTGTAAAGGCCGTTTCATCTACCATGTCCGGCTGGATAGATAGGGCCTGATTGCAGTCGAAGATGATGGCCTGCTCCGCCTCGTTCCAGTCAGGGTGGCACCGCAGCAGCGAAATCAGGTCGGCTTTCGCTGTCTGCCAGGCTGTCAAATTAGCCATAACACCTTTCTCCGAAAAGCTCTTTTCGTATTTATACATGACTTCATAAAACTCATTTTTCAGCTCTGAAAGCTCTTTCATTTTGTACACACCTTTCTTATTTATGGGAAAAGGCAGGGTGAAATGCGCCCTGCCTCTCCATTGATCGACTTGCGGTTTTATGCTGCGGCCTTATCGGAGGCATACAGCACCCGCTGTTTCCATTGTTCAATAAATGCCGTGATCTGAGCCGGAGGCTCCTCGTTGTCAAAGCCTCGTGCCTGCGTAACCTGACCATCCTTTACCTCTACGGTACAAAGTGATTTGTCCGGCTCGTCAACACTCCTCACAAAGAGAATGACGCTCTTTTTTTCGGCAACATTTTTAACATAGAGTCTCACACAGTGATGAAGCGCCGCACCTTCATCCACGATCTCTTTTGCGGAATGCGGAGGGATCATCATGAGTTCTTTGCTCTGATACTGATACCGCTTCTGCCATTCGTCAAAGCTGCCTGCGATAGCTTTTTCATGCTCTGCCGTGCGTTTGTCCTTCAGTGTCTTTGCTACACTGTCATGGGCAGCCTTCAGCTCGCGCGGAAACAGTATGAAGCTATTTTTCACGTCATATTGCAGTTCCTTGCACATACAAAGATAGTCATGGTAGTCGGTGATCAGCGTGTTCATCTTGTAATAGTCTACACGCTTCAAAGCCGCTTCATCTTCCGGAGCAAACTGCTGCTCCACATAACGCTGCAGTTTATGCACACTCATGTGAGCAAGCAATTCTTTCGCCGCGTCGGCATTGCTGATCTTGCTGGCAATAAACCACTTTATTTGTTCCGTGCTCGGTTTGTGATCTGCTTGGAGCAGCTGACGAATCAGATGTAATTGGTCGATTGAAGGATTCAACTCCCGTAAGAGTGGAAAATAAGGCCGATCAATACCTAATATGGCCCGCATGTTCTCACCGTTGAAATTGATGGCTTGAAGTGCGGAGTAACTATAACCTCCATATATGATGCCACTCACCAAGCGGTAAAGCTTTATCTTGATCAAATGCTCAATCTTGGGCCGTTTTATATATGCACTCATGAATGTTGCCACTCCCGAAAACGAAGCGATGCCGGAAAATGCCTCCAGCTGTGAATAGGCCCACGGCGTATCCTTCAGCGTATCAGATAAGTTGCGTTGATATAAGACCCCACTCATATCTGCCGTAAAATTATATTTCCACCGGTCGAATACCGGGCGGTATCCATTGCACCACGGAGTCAAATCGTATCCAGCCTTATAATGATAGTAGTAGGCATCAACGCTGCACTGTCCGCTCGATGAAAGGGTAATAAACTGCCGTGCATTTTCCCAGATCTCAAAATGGTTTGGGATGTCTGAGTCAGCAAACGAACGGTACACCTTTATGATCCGCAGTACCAGTCCGTTACCCTCCGCCTTTTGCAACACTTGAACCGTCGCACGGTCAAAAATACGTCCGCGCTTTCCTCTGCTTTTTAACGTGATCTTCTTTTTGCAGCGAGGGCAGGTGCCGGAAGCATTGTGCTTGGCTGCCGCGATACTGACCTCGTGCCGGCACGCGGTACAGAAAGCGCGTTCTGGCCCTTTCTGCTGGTAATCATAGAAGATATACTGCGGCATGACTTCGCGGTGGATGAAACCTTTCAGGTCTCGGGGCAGCGCTGACACACATTTTATCCGGTCTATGATCGCACGCTGTTTCTTCCACTTGCGTTCTAACTCCTTGCGGTATGAAATCAGCCGTTGCAGATAACCTAACATTGAAATAGCGCCGCGCTCACATTTACAAAAGCGAGCTACGCGAGATTCGTCCTGCTGCCGGGAGAAAGCACACTTACTGTCAAAGCCCCATATTCGATCCAAGGAACCCAATGTTGAGCATTGCCATGTGGCCTTCGCATCCTCTCTAAATGAAAGTGTGGCGAAATCATCCCGGCTGTGGAACATGACCCAACGGGGTTTGATGCTGCCCGCCAGAATGCTCTCCCTCTGATAGATATAGAGCACCAGGATACGCTGCCCGGCAATATTCCGCACTGCCGTGCGGATAATATAGGGGCAGCTCTCTACATGAAGCACGCCTTCATTCAGATTGAATTCCAGTTCCGGCATGGCAAGCTTGCGGCAGGCGCGTTTGTCTATTTTACGAGTCATGCGCTCACCCCCAGGCTATCGAAAGAGATCTGTTCGTCCAAGGGTGCAGCTTCCGTTGGCGTGTCGGCTGGTTTTTCCTTCGCTTTGGCGGCGGGCTTTTCCGCTTTTTTCTTCTCCGCCTTTTTCGTCGTGCTGCTCCTGCCGCCGTAATACGGTTTAGGAACAAACTTTTCTTCTTCTCCACGATCCTCCTTTGCGTTCATATCTTTGAAGTAATCCTCCGCCCACTGGTAGCAAAGCCCGTCCGGCACGTCGGTACCATAGCCTTCAGCCGAGGGTTTAACATCATTGTCCTCCATCTCCTGCTTGGCAAATTCAAATGCCCTGCGGTTGATATAACGGAAGCAGTTGACCATATTCTTACGGGGGTGCATGACATTCCGGGCAAAAGACACATCCTCAAGGCAAAGCGTCTGGATATACTCGGTGACGCACTGCTTCATATTGCGGCGGGTCAGTCGCTCGGAATCATCGCCCACACGCTTCATAGAGGCGGCCATCACTTCGTCATCGCTCATCGCTACCGCGTTTTCCCATGCGGCCTGTTCAGCTTCCTCCTTGGCTCGCTGCCTGGCCTCCCACTCGGCTTTCCGCTTGGCCTCAGCCTGCTCATGCTCCTGCCGCTTACGATCCTCTTCCGCCTTTTTATCTGCTTTCAGATTGGAAGGTGAAGGGGAATCATCTGCGTTTTGCTGCATCTGGGAGAGCAGAGCCCTCGCCTGCTCCTCCTCAGCCTGCTGCCGGTCGTCTGCCCGCCTGGACGCCAACTCTGCGGCGTCCTGTATCGCCGGGCTTCGATCCTGTACATTATCCCGCAAGTCTGCGGCCATCTCTGAATATACTCCCATAAGGCTCCTCCATTTCAAAATAAAACGGCATTGGGCGGGTGATAGAAACACCTGCCCGATGCCGTTCGTTTATGGTGGAACAGCTCAGTGCCGTTCCCGCTTATCTTTTGCCAGCTTTGGCGAGAAATTTACCGGCAGGAATTTATCATTTCCATCACAGTAAAAGTATCTGCGCCCGTTTTCGTCAAAGAATTCGATCACCGTGGAGGGTGAAACGCTGCGTCCATGATAGTCCGCAGGCAGCTCGCCGCTGTATCGCGCCGCCACCAGTTTCAGGCGGATGGCGTCGTCCTGCTGCACTTCACACACCAGAGTTCCTTCATAGACCAGCGCGTACTCCGAGGCGGGCGGCTGTTCATAGCCGGCCTTCTGCAAAGCCCTGATTCCGCCAAAGGCGAAATCTGCGGCCTTGCCCTCAGATACATCCGGCTGGTAGATACGGAAACACTGCTGCGCTCGCAGGGATAAAAGATACTGCTCCAGTGCCGCGTCACCATCCCGCAAAAAGCGGGCGTATTCCTGCTCACTCAGACCCAGGTGATCGTGGAGCGTACTGCCGCAGGTGTTCCTCTCGTGCCATGCGGCGATCTCCTCACTGATGGCGTCAAAGGAACAGAGCCCGCAGACAAACCGCGTTCTGAAATTTATCTGGGAAGCATCTCTTTGCTCTTTTTTCTGCCGCATGGCAAGCTGCCAGTCATCAATGCCTTTATAATTCGGATCCCACGTCAGACGGCGGCACTCCAACCCATGGCTGCGTGCCATGAGATGGATTTTCGACGCGCCCTTGCTGACAGCGGCGTTGTGATACTTGTCCATATCCTCGGCTTCAATGATGACCTCTGTGCCATTGGCGGCCAGCAGCGCAAACAGCATATCCAGCTTGTTGACGTTGTTGGCACCTGCCGTAGCCGCAAAGGAGCGATCCATCAGAAAGTGGGCCACGTCCGCTTTCAACAGCCCTTCCGTCACATAGACAACCCGCGCAAAGGGATCGCCCACGAAATGGACAGGACTGCCGGAGGATACTCCGCGTTTCTTAGAAGCGGAGGATAGCCACAGGTACTTTGTCCCGCTCTTGTCAGGGTCGCTCTCCTGATCTCGGATAGGCGTGTCCAACCGGATCTGTGCGCCGCGTATCATCCCATCAATACCTTTGGCGGGGATGATGATCCCTGCCGTGACGGAATTGAAGTTGACCGTCCATTTGTCATCCTTACCTACATAGAAGCCGGGAACGCCCTCCACCTTACAGCCTCGGCTGCGCAGCTTTTGCGCCAGTGACCGGCACAGGTAGAAGGGCGGGGTACTTTTGTACCCCAGCCGTTCTATCTGTTCGTCGGTCAGCCCGCGCACCTCATGGAGATGCTTGCGGTGTTGAGGCGTAAGCGTCAACAGCTCCAGCAGCATGGAAAATGTCTGGTGGATCTCCTGCGGTGAGGCAAGGACGGATTGCTCGATCGCCGCCTGTTCCGGCAGCACCTTTGCGGTGTACTCCGGTGCCGTAAGGCCGTTTTGCAGCGTGTCGCAGATCTCACGGTAGGCTTCGGAATTGCTGATCCCGTATATCTTTCCGTAGAGAGACAGCATACCGCCGCCTTCGTTGCAGTAGTTGCAGCGCCAGAGGTTTTTAGCAAAGTTGATGTTCATCTTCCCCCGCTTATCACCGCAGATCGGGCAGTCGGCATATACGCTGTCCGCCTGTCTGCGCCGGATATGCAGATGCAGCAGCTCAGCCACATCCATGATATTGAACGGGAACTCCTGTGGCTGCGCCACCGCGCCACCTCCTTACCATCATCTCGAACGATTCGTCTGTCAGCTGGCATTTGCCAGACGCTGGAGCTTGTCCAGCATCAGCTTGGCACCGGCCCGCAGGATATTGTCATCCCCGGAATAGCCCTTCACATACCACTTGAGGCTGGCTGGCCGCCGCTCGGCGACTTGCTTGAGCGTCTGTCCGCTGCATGTGCCGATGGGCACGATGATCTCCTCGGCCTCCGCTTCGGTCATCAGAGTGCAGATGGTATCCACATCCATGTCCTTGGTATAACTGGCGGCACTTGGCTCGTCATATACGAAGGGCAGTTCCGTTTCTACCACAGGCTCTACAACGGCCTCCGCAGGCTGTTCCGCAGAGACTTCCACCTGCGCCGTGTCAGGTACGGCTTTTTCTGCATGGTGAACCACTTCCTGTTCAGGTTGCTGTACGACCACAGGCTCAATGTCGGCCCGTACCGCAGCGGGTTCCGTTCTGACCTGTTCCGCTGCCGCTTGAGGTGCAGGGGCCGGCTCGCTCCGCATAACAGGCGTGATCGGCTCTGCGTAAGGCGTATCCGCCTTGGGCATCGGTGCGAACTGGACGCCGAAGCCGGCGTTGGTCAGCGCCATGTCCAGAGCATCATGCTCCGCAGCCTGAATATACAGACCGGCAGGTGCGTTTTCCTGTGTCATGGTGGCAATGTAGCTGCTGGCGGGGTCGGCATCATCCTTGTCGAAGAATACCTTTGCCTCGATGATCGCCAACTGATCCGTGATGCGCAGCGGCGTCAGCCGCGTGCGTCCGGCGGGATATTTCAGCCTGAACCAGAGCTTTTTATATCGCAGATCCAGCTCGTGTCCGTTGGCAGTCTTTTTCAAGAATCGCAACGGATCGAAGCCTGCGACACGGTTCAGCTCAGACACGACGGGGACAGCATTGAACAAAGTGGATTCGGGTGTATTCATTTCAAAAGCTCCTTTCTAAATAAAAACATGAGACAGGGCGTAGATTTAACGCGCTTGCCTCATTTTTACAAAATATTCACAGTGATACTCAAGCACTGCGCTGCTGCACTTTGAACGTATTGGTATAGAGTGAGATCCTGTGTCCTAACTGCGTGTTGCGTTTTCCGGTATCGTCTTTGTGAACCGCCATGTAGAGCATGCCGATCTGACCCACCAGAATGACCTTTGACTTAGCGCGGGTGATAGCCGTGTAGACAAGGCTCCGCGTCAGCATCCGGGCATGGCTCCTCAGCAAAGGGAATAGTACCACATCAAACTCACTGCCCTGCGCCTTATGGACGGTGGTAGCATAGGCAAGCTCCACATGGCCCATTTCCTCCATGGAGTACTCCACGACCCTCGTGGGCGAAAACTGGATCGATATGCGCATACCGTCCCGCTCATCATGGCGGAAGCTGCGGATAAAGCCAATATCGCCATTGGACGCCTTAATACTGTTCTTGTTCTGCATCACCTTATCACCTACCCGAAAATAGAGGCTGCCCACCTTCAGATCGGCTTCCTCCGTCTGCGGGTTCACCAGCTCTCGGATCGCCTCGTTGAGTTGGTCAACGGAGGCCGCGCCGGTGGAGCGGAAGGGCGATAGGATCTGCACGCGGTCTACACCGTATTGCTTCACCTGTGCCAGATAGAGATTCCGCAGATGTTCGGCGGCTTCCTCCTGGTTGGCGCATTTGCAGACAGTAAAATCATTGCCGTAGAAAAAGCCGGTGTCATTGTTGTTGATCTTCTGCGCGTTATAGGCGATAAGGCTGTCCTTCTTCTGACGGAATATCTCATTGAGCACCGTCACAGGGATCAGCCCGCAGTCGATCAACTCACGGAACACATCACCGGCTCCAACGCTTTGCAGCTGGTCTGCATCGCCCACCAGCAGAACCTTCGTGTTCGGCCCAATGCGGGAGAAGAACTGCCGTGCCAGCCACATATCCATCATAGACGATTCATCCACGATGATAAGGCCTGCATCCAGCATATCTTCTTCACCTTTCCGGAAGCCGCCATCCTCACCAAACAGTCCCAGCAGGCTGTGCAGCGTGCTGGCATTGTTTACGCCGGTACTCTCCGCCATGCGGCGGCTTGCCCGGCCGGTGGGGGCTGCCAGCAGGATCTTCTCCGATGGCTTCAGCAGCTTAAATACCTCAATGACCGCTTTCAGGACGGTGGTCTTACCAGTACCGGGTGAGCCGGTAATGATGGACAGATCACTGCGAAACACCATGTGAACAGCTTCCGTCTGCCGCAGCGAGAGTTCAACGCCTAACTGACGCCGCACCCTTGTCAGCAGGTCCTGCACATCCACCCGTTCCACCGGGCGGCAGAGCAGCCTTGCAATGCTGCGGGCCGTTTCGTCCTCCTGCGCGAAGGCCTTGACCAGATAATAGTTGCCGTTACTGTTGATGATCTTGCCTTGCAGCAGCATGTCGTCGATCACAGCCTCCAGATCATCTGCCTTTACCCGCATCTGAGGAACGGGGATCATGCTGTTCAGCAGAGCCATGGACTCCTTGCGAAGCTGCTCTGCATCCAGATACAGATGACCGCCATCTCCCTTTGCACCCTCCAGCGCGGCAAATACCGCGCCGCGGATACGCATGGGTGAGTTCAGCGGCCAATTGTTCTTTCGCATGATCGCGTCCACGCGCTTGAAGCCAAATCCGGATATCTGACAGAGTTCGAAGGGGTTATCCCGCAGAATGTCCACGCTGTGTGCGCCGAAATGGTCATAAATCTTCGTGGCGGTGGTGGGGGTGATCTGAAAGGGGGCCAACAGCAGCATCAGATCACGAAGGGTTCGGCTCTCGTTATAGGAAGCAATGATCTCCTCCAGCTTTGCCTTGCTGACGCCCCGTATCTCCAGCAGCCTCTCCGGTTCATTTTCCAGCACATGCAGTGTATCTGCGCCAAACCGGTCTACGATCAGCTCGGCGGTCTTGCCGCCAATGCCCTTGATAAGCCGTGAGGAAAGATACCCCTTGATCCCTTCGCGGGTCTGAGGTACGACCTCCTCACATTTCGTCACATGCAGCTGAAAGCCGTTTTTACCCTCTTTCCACTCACCGTCCAGTATCATGCTGACCTGATCGGTGCGCGGCAGCTCATAGCCCACGGCGGCAAAATGGATCATATTGTCCCGATGCCGGTACGCGCTGCGAGCCTTTTCTGGGATAGAACGGTCTGAGGTCTTTACGCTGATCACGCTGTACTTGTTGACAGGGTTATAGAAGATCGTCCGTTCATAGATGCCTGTATAAGCCAACTCATGCAGCCTCCTCTCGTTGTTTTTTCACATAGAAGCGCCGGCTTTCCGAAACAGTGACGTACTGCTCGTAGATGTCCGGGTGCTGCGCCTGCAAACGCTGCAGGTTGTCCTTACTGATGCCGGATTTACGCACAGGCTTATAGCTGATACTGTAAGCCGCTTCACGCCCCTGGCAGACAGCCGTGCAGCTCCGTCCCATTTCTGCGACGATACGGCCTTGCAGCCGCCGCATTTCCGCTTCAATGTGCTCATAGTTTCGTTTCTCCGCATTTCGCTGGGTCTGAAGCTCCAGATACCGGGGGATCAGCAAAGCCATATTCCCCTCCAGTATCAGCTCCGGCGCCGATGGGTCAGCAGGCCCGAAATGACGCCTGACGCTGTTAAGGATCAGATCGCCGTCCTCCGTATAGGGTGGGGGCATACCGGTGAGAATGTGGCTCTCCCAGAAATCCTGCTCCAGCGCGATCAGCTCCGCCTCATAGTCCCGGTCACGGTCGATATGCCGGATGATGACTTCATCTTCATTGTTGCCGTACAGGCAGCAGTAGAAGACCTCATCAATGTTCATCACGGCCATATAGTGCCGCCCCTGAGCCTCATAGTTGAGGGGAATGATCTCCTGCCCATCCTCGGACCACCAGTGATCCTTTGCATTATAGTTGGTGGTTTTTATTTCGAGGATCGCGGTTCGTCCTCCGGGAAGCTCTACAAAGTAGTCAATATCCGCCAGCATAAATGTATGCACCGGATGATAAAACATCTTCTTGATCTGATAGATGCGATACCCCGTTTTCACATGGAATATCTCTGCTACCAGATCCTCCAGCAGATGCCCCATCTTCTTGGCTACCCAGTTGCTCTCCGAGTCGTCAAAAGGCACGATTTTCAGCTTGTCATAGTAGAGATCCCGTGCCGTAGCAAACGGTGAGATTCCTAATATGGCGGCTGCATCGCTGCCGCCGATCCCCCTGCGCCGGTATTCCAGCCAGTCTTTCTCAGGAAGACCCTCCGTGCTGACCAGGACTGACGGCGCATAAGACTCGCTTGCGACTGCCATGGCTATACCCTCCGCTGCCCCGTCTGATGGGGTACAACGCGGGTATAGCTGCGGCGGTATTTTGCCGCCTTCCGCTCCGTTTTCCTGAGTTTCTGCCTGCGCCGGTCTCCTTCTCGATACCGATACAAGCGTTTGCCGGGATAATTCCTTCTGCTCATGTGGATGCCACCTTTCAAATATATTCCAAAGCCTTACGGCATTTGGGCAAATAAAAAAAGCGAGAATGACATCCTGATCCTCTCAGATACTTGCGCCTGCCGATGGCATGGCCGGTGTCATTCTCGCTGTAGGGGAAAATGTTCCCTCAAAAACAAAAAAGTCAACAGCCCACTGCTCTGCGGCATAGTGGTGTTGTTGACTAAAATACAAGCTTAACAACGTGTGCGGTTCAGAAACACTCTGAAATGCCTGTATAGGCGTTGCACAAAAAACAATTACATGGTGATAGTACCACAATATATTGTGGTAGTCAAGAAACAATATCACTCATATAGAGAATTTGAAAAAATATTCCTTCGCATGTTAAATTTACGGTGCCTGATTTCTTTTTATTTAGTGTAAGGCTAAGCCAGTCAGAAGATGACTGGTTCTATTACATGCACCTTGAAAACTGAACAGCCGGGTCAGGAAGTTATACAGGAGTGGCGGATAGTGTGCAAAGACATAGGGCGCGCACCTGTCACATAAGTGCCGCACAGCGGCAGCCTGCTAATACGCGGTCAAAGGGAGCGCAGGAAATGGGCCTGATGTAATGGCATATATGGGTACTATTTTTTCTATTTTGCAGTTGAACGAATGGAGGTTCAAATCGTATAATACTTATACGAGAGTCGTGGAGGACCATACTGATCTTCACTTCAACTGCAGGAAAGGAGTTGTTGTATGGCAGTTGAAGTAAACAACACAGCTACCCAGGCTAATGCGGATAAAAGAACATATTCAGTACAGGAAATCGCGGATATTCTGCAAATCAGCCGCAGTATGGCCTATGTTCTTTGCCGAAAATCTTTGTTCAAGACCGTTCGTGTCGGCAAGTATGTTCGCATTTCCAAACCTTCTTTTGATGCTTGGCTTGATAGCATAGAATAAGAAGGGAGATTTAGAATGGCTTCTATCGTAAGAAGAGGAAAAACCTTTTCTGTTGTCCACTATGAGGGAACAGGCAAAGACCGTCATCAGGTCTGGGATTCCGGCTTGAGCTATACAGCCGCCAAAGCCCTAAAAGCAAAACTGGAGCATGAAGGCGTGGTCAAGGTCAAAGCGAAGGGCGACGACATGACCGTAAGCGAATTTCTATATGAGTTCGTAGAGAAATACGGGGCAAAGCGCTGGGTTGCTTCCACCTATGACGGAAACGTTGGCCTGCTGGAAAACTATGTTCATCCTTATTTGGGCGACAAAAAGCTGAAATCAATTCGGACAAAGACCGTTGATGACTACTATGACTTCCTGTTGGAAGAGGCGGAGCCTGCTGCAAATATGGGACGGCAGAAACGTGAACATGTGACCGCATCGACTGTTCATGATATTCACAAGATCGTACGCTGTGCCTTTAATCTGGCAGTCAAATGGGACTACATCAGCACAAACCCGTTTATCAAGGCAACGCTTCCGGAACACAAGGAAAAGGAGCGAAAAGTGCTGGAGCCCGAGCAGGTTTTGAAGGTTCTCGACTTCACCTGCCGCAAGGAGTACTACGACTACTACCTTATGCACTGTGCGATTCATCTTGCGATTGCCTGCACGATGCGCGGTGGAGAGATTGGTGCTTTGCAATGGGATCGTGTTGATATGGTAAAACAACGTGTCAGTATTGATCGCGTTATTGACCGTATTGGCAAGGAAAACGCAAAACTTCCGAAAATGCAGATTCTTTTCACATTTCCGAACCTTTATCCCGGAACAAAAACGAGCATTATGCTGAAGCAGCCTAAAACGGAAGGCAGTATCCGGGAAATTGATGTTCCTGCCAGCACCATGCAGGCATTGGCCGGTCTGAGGGAGTTACAGGAGAGTTTGAAAAAGGAGCTTGGCCCCGAAGGGTATGCTGATTATGGTCTTGTAATTTGCCAAGCCAACGGCCGACCTATCATGACGGAACACTTGAACAAGAAGTTCAAGGATATCCTTGAAGATTTAAGCGATCCGGATATTGACCCGAAAGACTTCGTGTTTCATAGTCTCCGACATACGAGCGCGGCGGCAAAGCTAGCCCTGTCGCACGGCGATTACAACTCTGTTCGTCACGCTGGTGGGTGGGCAAATCTTGAGATGCTGACACGTCGGTACGGAAATCACTCTTTTGCCAATGACCGACTCAATGTTGCGCAGAAGATGGATGACTTCCTCGGCGGAAGCAGTATGGAAAACACTGCATCACCCGCCAATCCTCATGTGTCGCCCGAAGCGGCCGAAGCTGCCCTCAAGGCGATCCTGCAAAGCAATCCTGAGTTGCTAATCAAAGTCGCCCAGTCCATCCAAAACTGCTAATCCGTAGAAGAGCCGATTAGCAAAGATTTCAGCCTGTCGAAATATCGTATTAGCAAAAGCCCCTCTCCAAAAGCAAAAATTTCTGCTAATATTAGCAAAAATCCTGCTAATGAAAAGGGGCTTGACCAATCAAAATGCTTGCTAACCGTTCAACTTTTATTAGCAAGCACAAAACCCGCAAACGCTTGTGGCGTAAGGGATTGTGGCACCCCCGGCGTGACTCGAACACGCTACATCCCGCTTAGGAGTACGGCGTACCATTTCGTAAATTGTTCATATCATATCTTCCCGTGTTGTTTCTTCGCAAATTGTGCTGCCTGGAGGCAGGTCAATTTGCACAAATTCCCCTGAAATATGCTGCCTTACAACGGCTTTTCAAATGTCGTATTAGCAAGGTATTAGCAGGAACCCCTTGTGACAGAGGGCTTCCAGGGGCCATTTCAAAATGCTATTAGCACAGATGGAGGATAATCTTATGAGCACCAACACACCCAACGAAAAAGGAACGCCCCGAAGCAGAACATACACTGTGAATGACATCACAGCCATTCTCGGTATCGGCCGCGCTTCGGCCTATAAACTCGCCAACTCCGGATTGTTCAAGACGATCCGCATCGGCAACATGATTCGCATCTCCAGAAAGTCCTTTGAGGATTGGCTAAAGGCAGAGGGGCTGGACGACGAAATAGAATAACTGGTAGGAGAGCGCCATAGGCTCAAAGCCCATGGCGCTCTTGCACTACATAATGACTATACTAATTAGTCAACATATGCACGCATTAGTTTGAATTTTAAATCTCTAAGATACCGTTCATACATAGGGTGATTTTTGGTAAATTGAGATATTCTGTTATGTGCATCTTTGCAGGCCGCTTTATAGACTTCTCGGTATTCTTTATCGGCCATCACAAGTTGCATCCGTTTTCTACAATAATATCCAAATAATTGAACTACATTGTATTCGTTATCATTTGGTGACGAAATCGGCAACATGAGTAATTTGTGAGCTGCTTCAAAGTCTTTTAGTGGATTAAGCGAATTTCCACAGAGAATAGATTCTAAGTAGAAACGCGCTTGTTGGTTATTTATTTGGAATGGGACAAAATCTTCAGGAATTAGTCCATAGGCAGTATCCAAATAACGTTGTGCACGATCAAATCTTTTAATTTCAATACACGCTATCGCATATTGCAACCAAAAGAAATTACTCTGTTCATAATAGCTCAACTTGCTTAATTCATCATAATATGACAGGATGACCCTATCAGAATCTCTAAAACCACGCAAAAATGAATGAATATGGGAATATGAAATTATAGATGTTAGAACCTGGGAAAATTTTGCTATAGAAGGATACTTTGCCGCATAAGTTGCCACACTATTTAACGCTGTAATAACCGTTTCTAGCGTAGATACTTTTTGCAATATATATCTAGCCGTAACAGACGATTTCATAGTAATCTTACCGTCAGAATCAAAAGAAATAAGTTCTAAAATTGCCGGATTTGATCTAAATAGTGCATCAGAAGAAATAGTCAAATCAAGAATACGTTCAATATCAAGAACAGATAACCGCAAGTTCATCATTTTTGTTAAAAGAATAATGATGACAGCATTATAATATTGCTTCGATGAACTTTTAATGTTTTCTACCAATTCTTCAACTTTAGAGCTTAACACTTGGGACTGGATTACATCAAGCATAATTGCTTGGAATTTACGACTACATTTTCTGGGACTAATAAGATAGTCTTTCTTTTGCTTTCGTGTTAGTCCTGCGCGTTTACCAAATAGACCGTATCTTTCAAATACTTTTATGCAGTGATCTATTCCAGTGTCATCTACTCTATTGAGGTTGAAAATTGCACTATCATTTTCTTGAACTGCAAAGTCGCTTAAGACGGACGGCATTTTGTTGTGATTTAGTGCAGTACGTGCAGTCAAAACAAATTGTATCTGCTTATTATCAAACAGAGTAAATTTTTTAAGAATATCAACATAGCTTGTGTAGTCATCAATTATGACTAAAACTTTGCTAGTTTTTGACAAATTTGATATTGCGGATATCTCTTCACTTAACTTCGTGGATTCTGCATTAATCAGAATAAAAACATGGATTTCCTGTTTGGAAAGTAAATGCCTCAACTCATTAATGCATGCGGTTTTCCCATTTCCCATGTCAGAATGAATAAACAATATTCTCTTTCCATTCAAAATTGCACGTTCAATATCGGAAAAAATGTCTCTATAGACAAATGCACCATATGTTCCATCTGTTTTATAGTACAGTGAATCTACATATTTGCCATTTAAAAAGAGGCCAAAAACATCTTCGGGAGTGGGTGCCTGAAAACAATACTTTCGCTTATAATCGTGTAAAAATGCGGTATACAATCTATCTGCTTCGTCTTTAATCTGTGGAGTATATGTTTTTTGGACCTCTTGTATTGTTTCAGCAAAGTTATCAACGCCTATTTTATATACAGTACCATATCTCTTTAGCCTATTTTCAGCATTATTTGATAAGTCAGGACTACTTATTAGTATTGTTTTTGATATAAAATCTGGGCTAAATAAAATCCTACTTAAATCTAAATCATATTTAAGTGATAATCCAACAATAAAAATGCTTTTTGCTGTTTCGAGATCATTTAAAAGGAGAGTCCCCCATTCAGAATTCATAATATGATCTCGGGACATATAGCTATTAGCAGTTAGTTTAAACTCACCGTGAATAGTTGTTTCAGTAAGATGGCCAAGATGACCATTAATGTGGACGCACAATCTTTCTCGATCAGCATATTCTCGGACATGCGAAGAAAGAGTTACCGGAGTAATAGCAATGCCATTTTCTCTCGCTGCTAACATAGCTACATCATCGTAGTTTGTTGTATAGTACCTCATCCAAGGTAGTGAATAAATTGTTGTATGAGATTTTGTAAAAGAACTGCATGTGAGCAATGTTCTAATTTCTGAAATAAGACTTGAAGTAGAGAAACGTTCCTCATAGCATTGTGAAGCATCTTGAAGATCATTCTCGTCATCAGGGTCTATATCACATTTTTTATAAAGTTCACTTGCCAAACGAGACCCAGAGGGAAAGTCACCAAAAGCATTTTTAGCTCCATAGGATGCTCCTGCCCCCATAATAATGATTGCATTTCCATCAATAATATGTTTAATTCCTACATTTAGCTCCACGTTACGCCCTCCTCAGTACATGAAATTTAATTAGTAGAATACAACAAGATAAACTGTTACAAATAATTATACCATCGTTTTCCAACAACCGCAATATAATGCTTTTTACTTGAATACAACAACCAATCGCCATCAGCACTGGGCTATGGCGTTTTTTCATATTCGGTTGCAGCTTGCACATCATCATCCATTTTAATAGCTTCCATGACATCACCCTTCAAAACTGCACCGAAAGGAACTGAAAATTTAATGTTTTTTCTCCCGCAATCATCCGAAAGACCCCCGCCTATAGGTTTTCCCCTCTGGGGTATCTGAGAGGCATAGAGGCCATCTTTTCCACGAAAACAAACACTTTTCCAAACCGCCGAAAGGAGGTGATAACATGGCGGTATTTCGTATTGAGAAAACCCGTGACTACACGGTGATGTCCAACCACCACCTGCGGAATGCGAGGCTGTCGCTGAAATCCAAAGGGCTGCTCTCCATGATGCTGTCCTTGCCGGAGGACTGGAACTACACCACCAGAGGACTGGCTAAAATCTGCAAGGAGGGTACGGACAGTATCGGATCAGCCCTGAAGGAGCTGGAACGGGCCGGGTACATAGTCCGCAATCGACTCCGGGACAGCAAAGGCAAGATTGTGGATGTGGAGTATGTCATCTACGAGACACCCCATCCCCCGAACACGGGCCAGCCGTGTGAGGACGAGCCGGATACGGCTTGTCCAGATACGGAAAACCCGGATATGGATAACCCATGTCTGGAAAACCGGCCGCAATTAAATAAAGAGAAAAGAAACCCTGAAAAACAAAATACTGATTCATCAAGTACGGAAGGATCAAATCCTATCCAATCAAGCCCCCAACCCCCCGCAGGGGCCAATCGGACCGGACAGGATTGGATACGAGAACGAGAGAGCCATCGGGAACTGATTTTGGAGAATATCGAGTATGACATCCTCGTACAGAACGAGCGCATGGATCGTGACCGTCTGAACGAGCTGGTGGAGCTCATGGTGGACACCGTCTGTTCCCGCAGGGAGACAATCCGCATTGCCGGGGACGACTATCCGGCGGAGGTGGTCAAATCCCGGTTCCTGAAGCTGAACAGCTCCCACATCGAGTATGTGCTGGACCGGATGCGGGAGAACACCACCTATGTCCGCAATATCAAGAAATATCTGCTGGCGGCGCTGTATAACGCGCCGGTCACGACGGACAGCTACTACACATCCCTCGTCAGCCATGACCTGTACGGCAGCGGAGATCGGAGGTGAACGCCTTGCAGGAAGA
>ERZ857757.545-NODE-545-length-37487-cov-19.036707_pt1 | contig 37487 bp, 32 predicted proteins | sample MGYA00519764_ERZ857757 | MGnify/ENA primary metagenome ERZ857757 (study PRJEB31778, sample SAMEA3449359) | human gut metagenome | biome: human gut; feature: human-associated habitat; material: faeces | place: United Kingdom | collected 2010/2012 ...
TGGTTTTCTTTGGTAACTTTCTTTTGACAACAAAAGAAAGTTACTCGTGCCGGGGCACGAAACTCCCCATCCCGCGCCCGCAGGCGCAGCACCTGCTCGCCGCCGGGGCAGCGAAGCACCCATCCTCCCGCCCGCAGGCAAAAGCGCATAAAAAGACCGCCTCCCGGCGGTCTTTTTCATGTCTCGAACCATGTCCATGGCGCCGTGCGCGGCGGCGCCAGCTCAAACGCCATGGCCTTTCCCGTCTCCGGGTGCCGGAACGCCACGCCTGCCGACCACAGCGCGATGGGTGTGTCCGCCTCCGCCGCGTCCCCGTACCGCCGGTCGCCCACCAGCGGCATCCCTCGTGACGCGAACTGTACCCGGATCTGGTGCGTTCGCCCCGTCAGCAGTCGGACTCGCACCAGCGCGCATCCCGCCCGCCGGTCCAGCACCCGGTACCGCAGCCGCGCCTCCCGCACGTCCTTTCCCGGCCCCTCGGCCACATAGGTCATCCGCCGCGCCTTGTCCCGGCCCAGCAGATCCGTCAGCTCTCCCTCGTCCGCCTCCGGCATTCCCCGCACCACCGCCAGATACGTTTTCTCGAATTCCCCCTCCCGTATCTGCCGTGACAGCTCCCCGGCAGCGTAGGCGCTCCGTGCGAACACCATCAGCCCTGCTACCGGCGCGTCCAGCCGGTGTACCGTCCGTATGCACGCGGTGTGCAGCGTCTGCCGCAGCAGCTCCGGCATACCGTTCCGCACGTCAGTGGAGATCACCCCCGCCGGCTTTACCGCCACCACGATCCGCTTATCCTCATACACGATATCCATGATGCGCCCCTTTCGTACCTGTTTTTGCCGTGCCTGACATATAGCTTACATGTCCCTATAACATCCTCTGCACTAAGGTATCATAAGCGTACAAGAAAAGTAAAGTAAAAGTGACACAAAAAGCAAGAAAAAAATACTTGACAGGACGGGTCTAATGCGTTAGACTAAAAACAGGTCTACTACATTCGACCAAGGAGGAAAACCCTGTGGAAACACCGAAAATCTTTGACAGTGAGCTGCGCTTCTGCGAGATACTCTGGTCCCATGAGCCTATAAAGAGCAGCGAGTTGGTCCGCCTGTGTGCCGAGGAGCTGGGCTGGAAAAAATCCACCACCTATACGGTCATCAAGCGCCTGACCGAGCGCGGCGTGGTGCACACGGAAAACGCCGTCGTCACCGCGCTGGTACGGCGGGAGGACGTGCAGCGCGCCGAGAGCCGTGCCTTCGTGGCCCACAACTTTCACGGCAGCTTGCCGGCATTTCTGACGGCTTTCATGGGAAATTCAAAACTTTCCAAAGAGGATGCCGATGTGCTCCACGCCATGATCGACCGCTTCGAGCAGAAGAATTCCGGACGTAACTGAACCGCGCTGCGGCATACAGTGTTATGCCCTGTGCCATAAAGGAGAAGAAAATGAATAGCCTGTTTACCTCCGTATTGGAAATTTCCTGGCAGGCGGGCCTCATCGCGCTGGCGGTGATGGCGGTGCGGCCGCTGCTGCGCCGTGCGCCCCGCCGGGCCGTGTGTATGCTGTGGCTGCTGGTAGCCCTGCGGCTGCTGCTTCCCGCCCGATTGACAGTAGAGAGCCCCGTCAGCCTCCAGCAGCCCGAAAGCCCGCCCATCCAGGCCTATCAGGAGCTTCGCCAGCAGGAAAAGGTCTATGTTTCCACCCCGCCGGAGCAGCGCCCGGAAATGGCGGGACCCGCTGCGGCACAAGGCTTTGCGCTGCTGGATCAGCTGCCCGCCATCTGGCTGACGGGCGTGGGCTGCATGGCGCTGTACATGGCCCTCAGCCTGCTGCGTATGCGCTGGCGGCTCCGCGCCGCCCCCCGCATACAGGACAATGTCTATCGCTGTACCGACTGGTCCACGCCCTTCGTGCTGGGCGTGCTCGCGCCCCGCATTTATGTGCCGGAAACCGTGTCGGAGCAGGACTTTCCCCAGGTGCTCGCCCACGAAAGGTGCCATATCCGCCGCTGGGACCATGTGTGGAAACCGTTGGCGTTTCTGCTGCTGGCGGTCAACTGGTTCAACCCGGTCCTCTGGGCGGCGTATGTCCTGCTGGGCCGCGACATGGAGCGCGCCTGTGATGAAATGGTGTTGAAAAACGCCACGCCCGCCCAGCGGGCCGCATACTCCCGCGCACTGGTGTCCTGCGCCGCCCAGCCGAAAATGGCGGCGGTGTGCCCGCTGGCCTTTGGCGAAGTAGCTGTGAAAGAAAGGGTGAAGAACGTGCTCAACTATAAGAAGCCCGCCCTCTGGGCTGTCATCCTGCTGGTCGTCGCGGCGGCCATCATCGGCGTGTGCCTGCTGACGAAGCCCGCCGAAAACGACGCCGGAGTGCCGGACGCGGAGACGCTGTACGCCCTGCGGACGGAGTATATCGGCGACAATGCCGCCGTCAGCGGCATACTGGACGCGCTGGGCTTCCGGGCGGCCGGCGCTGCCGGCGATGGTCAGGCGTATACCTACTCCTTTGAGGTCGAAACGGCCAGCGAGCCCTACGGCGTGGTGGTGCGCTACGCCTTTACAGGCGCGCTGCCGCAGCGCAGCGCGGAGTGGAACCGGCAGATGGCGCAGCGGGGCTATATCGCGCTGGCACTCATCGACAACGCGGAGTGGCTGCGGTGGGAGGACATCGGTGCGGAAGGGGAGACCCCTGTGTCCGGCACGGTGTACGCCGGGGACTATGTGGCGGCGGACTACAACGCCGTGCGGGAGAGCGCGGCGGGTCTGCAAGCGCTGATGGATGTTTTACAGGCGCGTTTGGAGGACGGCTCCATCGTCTACTATCCCGGCGACGCCCTGCCGGACTTCACGAAGATCACCCCGTGGCCCATACTGGGCGAGGACGGCGTGGTCAGTGCAAAGGCGGAGGATTACGGTATTGTGTATGACGCGGCGCAGCTGCCGGACTGGGAGACCGTTCCCCTGAGCTATCTGTGCGCCTACTATCTGAACGCGGACGGGGCGTATGCCGAGGGCGCCATGGACGTGCTGGCGCAGCGGTATAGCCAGCTGCCGCAGCAGGTGCGGAGGTATATCTGGACTCTGTCCGGGCAGGCCGACCCCCGTGGGAACGGCGACGCGGCGGAGGCGCTGCTGCGGGATATTTCCCGGTACATAACGTCCCAACTGACCGGCGGGCTGCCGGTGACCGTCAGCTACGAGAAGGATCAGCTGAGCATTGCCGTGACGGAGGTCTATTCCGTGGTGTACCGCACGGTGAAGTACGACGAGAATTACAGCGAGGACATCCCGGTGTATGAGGTGGGCAGCGGCGCGCAGCTGTCCGTGATAAAGGGTGAGGGCTTCACCCTGTACGGGCGCTACACAAGTGAAAACAGGCTGCTGCATGACGGAGAGGTCATCGACCTTGCGCAGGCGTATACCGGTATCGGCATGGACGGCCTGTATAACGTACAGTTCCGGTATATCGACCGGACGGAGGCGGCGCGTCAGGACACGCTTACCTTCAACGACAACGGCGCGGGGTTGGTTTCTTATCCCGCTGCGTGGTACAGCGGAAGCGGCTACAGCATCTGCATCCTCGCCGATGGGTGGCACCGGCTTACTCCCATGGACGGCTGGAACGACGCGACGGTGGATGGCTCACCTGTCCTCAACGGCAAGCCTGTCGAGGTCTGGGAGAGCACCGAGGACATCTTCGCGCGGCTTTATGTGGCGCATCTGGGCGCTATGACGCTGAAGGAGGCGCAGGACTGGGCCATCGGCGCGGCGGGGAGCAGCTTTGCCCTCATCGAGAGCAAGCAGGGGGATATGTCCGGCACGGACAGCGCCGGAAACCAGTACTGGACGGCGGCTTTCCGCGGCTCGGACACAGAGCGGTTCGCGGTCATCAAGACCTATCCCGTGGCGCAGACGGAGCATCTGGGATATGCACTCAACGCCATGGCGGACACGTTTACGGTGCAGTGAACAAGAAAAAAGCCACCCTGAGGGGTGGCTTTTTCGATGGGCGCGGGTCAGGCGCGGTAGTAGCGCTTGGCGCAGAAGTCGCGCTCTACGCGTACCTTGCCGGTGTCGGTGAGCCAGTCGGTGAAGTTGGTGAAGTTCCGCTCCACGATGCTGAATTTCAGCTCCTGCCGGGTGCGGATGTTCTCCCGCTGGCAGAAGGCGTATATCCAGTCGGAGAACGTCATGCCGTCGGTCAGGTCGTCCAGCAGCTCCCGCTCCTTGCGGTGGATGAAGGCGATGTTGCTGTCGATGAGGGCAGACAGCTCCGCGCGGTCGGTGATGATCTGCTTGTGGGCGACGATATAGGCGGGGTAGTCCGTGGCGCGGAGGGCGGCCTTGCTGTCCAGATCCCTGGCGACGAACATACTGGTGGGCAGCTTGGCGTTGTCGATCAGCGCCTGATCGATGAGGCAGTCGCCCACATAGGCCGCGCCGTCCGGCGTGACAAAGCCCAGTTGGCCTGCCGAATGGCCGGGGAGAGACAGTACACCGAACCGGGCGCCGTCTACGTCGATGTGGTCCTCCTGGGGGAAGATGACTCGATCTGCGGTGAAGCACTCCTCCAGAAACAGCTCACGGCTTTTGCCGTAGGTCAGGGCCACGTAGTTGGCGCGGTAGCTGTCCGGGTTCACAGAGATACCGGCTTCGATGAGGGAGATGGCGGCTTTCGCGCCGTATCGCTCCTGCAAATACCGGACGTTGCCGGTGTGGTCGAAGTGGGCGTGGGAGCAGAGAATGGCGCGCAGACGCCAGCCGCTGCCGTCGATGAGCGCGGTCAGGCCGGCTCTGTCCAGCTTGGCGTAGCCGGTGTCGATGAGCACCACATCCCTGTCATTGAGCTTATAAACGGGAAGTAGAGCGGTGGCGGCGACGGCCGCATATGTATTGCCCAGCACGTGCAGAAGTTCCATGAAAATCAGCCTCCGGAAAAGTGTTTTCCCCATTATACACCGCCGGTGGAAAAAAACAAAGCCTTTCGTTTTGCATCATGCGCCGCAGGCGCAGGGCACGCGGGAGAATGTGGAGGGATCCGCAAAAAAGAATTCAGAAAAATTTTCGATTTTCCCCCTATGCAAAACGGGAGAAATAAGGTAAAATACCTGATAGAAAATTAGGGAGGAACGGCGATGGAGCAACCAGTATTCAAGCGGGTGCTGCTGAAGATCAGCGGCGAAGCGCTGGCCGGCGATAAGCACTTCGGTCTGGACTTTCAGGTCATGGGCCGGGTGGCGGACGTTATCAAGCAGTGTGTGGACATGGGCGTGCAGGTGGGTATCGTCATCGGCGGCGGCAATTTCTGGCGCGGCGTGAAGGACGGCGAGGGACACATCGAGCGCACCCGGGCCGATCACATGGGTATGCTGGCCACGGCCATGAACTGCATGGCCATGGCGGACGTGCTGGAGCAGAAGGGTGTGGACGTGCGTGTGCAGACGGCGCTGGAGATCCGGGCCGTGGCGGAGCCGTATATCCGCGCCAGGGCCATTCGGCACCTGGAAAAGGGGAGAGTGGTCATTTTTGGCTGCGGCATCGGCTGCCCGTTCTTCTCCACGGATACCGCGGCGGTGCTGCGGGCGGCGGAGATCGACGCGGATGTCATCCTGCTGGCCAAGAATATCGACGGTGTGTACGACAGCGACCCGGCCAAGAATGCCGATGCGGTGAAGTTTGACAGCATCACCTACGACGAGGTGCTCAAGCGCCACCTGGCTGTGATGGACTCTACCGCCACCAGCCTGTCCATGGATAACCATATCCCGGTACTGGTATTTGCCCTGAAAGACCCGGAGAATATCATCCGCGCCCTGCGCGGCGAAAAAATCGGAACGATCGTGAAGGAGGACTGACCCCATGTTGAAGGACGAGTACAAGGTTTACGAGGAAAAAATGAAGAAGAGCATCGAATCCGTGATGAGCGACTTCGACACCGTGCGTGCCGGCCGCGCCAACGCTTCCGTGCTCAACCGCATCAGTGTGGACTATTACGGTACCCCCACGCCCATCCAGCAGATCGGCTCTATCGGCTCTCCTGACCCGCGGACGCTGGTCATTACCCCTTGGGATGCCAGCATTCTGAAGGGTATTGAAAAGGCCATTCAGGAGTCCGACTTGGGCATCAACCCCCAGAACGACGGTAAGTGCATTCGTCTGGCTTTCCCCCAGCTGACCGAGGAGCGCCGCAAGGAGCTGGTCAAGCAGATCCACAAGTACGCCGAGAACGGCAAGGTGGCTGTGCGGAATATCCGCCGGGATGCGATGGATAACTTCAAGAAGCAGCAGAAGGCGTCCGAGATCACCGAGGACGAGCTGAAGATCGCCGAGAAGGACCTGCAGAAGCTGACCGACGACAGCTGCAAGGAGATCGACAAGATCCTGGACAACAAGGAAAAGGAATTGATGTCTGTTTAATGGGACTGTTTACGAGGAAAACGCCCCATACGGCGGGGGAGGTGGACAGGAGCCGCCTTCCCCGCCATATCGCTGTTATTATGGACGGCAACGGCCGCTGGGCGAAAAAACGCGGCCTGCCCCGCACGGTGGGGCACAAGGCGGGGGCAGAGGTGTTCCGCGACATCGCCACCTACTGCAAGGAACTGGGAGTGGAATACCTGACGGTATACGCCTTTTCCACAGAGAACTGGAAGCGGCCCGCCGATGAGGTGAATACCATCATGGGCCTGTTGGAGCAGTATCTGCGGGAAGCTATCGACACCATGGAAAAGGAGCACATCCGCCTGCGGTTCTTCGGCGACCTCAGCGCACTGTCCCCGGAGCTGCAGGCGCTGGCGCATGAGACGGACGACATCTCCGGCCGCTATGCGGGGTTCCAGGCCAATGTGTGTCTGAACTACGGCGGCAGGGCGGAGATACTGCGGGCGGCACGGCTGTGCGCGGAGCAGGGGGTGGACTGGACGGAGGAGAACCTCTCCGCCAATATGTACTCTGCCGGTATCCCTGACCCGGAGCTAATCATCCGCCCCAGCGGCGAGATACGGCTGAGCAATTTCATGCTGTGGCAGTGTGCCTACAGCGAATTCTATTTCTGCGACACGCTGTGGCCGGATTTTACCCGGCAGGATATGGACAGAGCGATCATTGACTATCAGCGGCGGGATCGCCGGTTCGGCGGCGTAAAGTGAGGTGACGACCATGAAACAGAGAATACTGGTGGCGATCATCGGCGTGCCGGCATTGATCGGCGTGCTGTGCTTCGCACCGGATTGGGCCACGGCGGTGCTGGTGGCGGCGCTGTGCGTCATCGGCTGCCATGAGTTCATGGCGGCCGCCGCGCCGGAGAAAGCGGCGCACTGGTGGGGGCTGGCGGCCACGCTGGCGGTGTTCACCGTGTTTACGGTGTATTTCAGCGGCGGTGACTTCACGGGTACCGCCATACATACGATCATGGTATGGCTGCTGGCGGCGCTGATCGTGGTGATGTTCATCGCGGCGGTGCAGGCCTTCGGAAAAGACGACGAGCTGGATTTTCCGGATATCAGCGCTATGGCGGTGTCCGGATTGGTGATCCCGCTGGCGCTGGGCTGCCTGGTGCGGCTGCGGATGCTGGAATACGGCGCCGGACTGGTGCTGATCCCGCTGGTGTCGGCGTTTATGAGCGACTCTCTGGCGCTGTTCGGCGGTATGCTGTTCGGGAAAACAAAGCTGGCGCCCAGAGTCAGCCCGAAGAAGACACGGGAGGGTGCGGTCAGCGGCCTGGTGGGCGGCATGGTGGGAATGATCCTGTTCCGGATATTCTTCTTCCTATGTACGGAGGTGCAGCTGCACATCGGCTGGTGTGTGCTGTTGGGCTTCGTGGGCGCGGTGCTGGGGCAGCTGGGCGACCTGAGCTTCTCCTGCGTGAAGCGGCAGTGCGGCATCAAGGACTACGGACGGCTGCTGCCGGGCCACGGCGGCGTGCTGGACCGGTTCGACAGTGTAATCTTCGCTGCACCGTTGACGTGGATGCTTATCAACGCTGTGACGCTGTATTGAGGAAGGACCTATGACGAAAACCATCGCCCTGTTGGGGGCTACCGGCTCCATCGGGCGGCAGACGCTGGAGGTGGCCGGGGAGTTGGGCCTCCGCGTGGCGGCGCTGACCGCCAATACACAGGTAGACCTGTTGGAGCAGCAGGCGCGGCAGTATATGCCGCGCCTTGCGGTGCTGTATGACGAAAATGCGGCGCTGGCGCTGAAAAAACGGCTGCGGGGGACCGGCATTGAGGTCATGGCAGGGGAGGAGGGCCTGTTGGCTGCCGCCGCTATGACCGAGGCGGACACGGTGGTGACTGCCGTGATGGGCAGCGTGGGGCTGCGTCCCACACTGGCGGCGATCCAAAAAGGCAAGCGCATCGCGCTGGCCAATAAGGAAACGCTGGTGTGCGCCGGTGAGCTGGTGATGGACGCGGCGGAGAAATACGGCGCGGAGATCGTGCCGGTGGACAGTGAGCACAGCGCGGTGTTTCAGTGCTTGCAGGGCTGCCGGGACCGGGGTGAGGTGCGGCGTATCCTGCTGACCTGCTCCGGCGGGCCGTTCTACGGAAGGACCTTCGACGAGCTGGAGCACATGACGGCGGCGGATGCCATGCGCCATCCCAACTGGCACATGGGACCGAAGATCACAGTGGACTCCGCCACACTGATGAACAAGGGACTGGAGATCATCGAGGCCATGCGGCTCTATCGCCTGCCGGTGGAGCAGGTGCAGGCGGTGATACACCGCCAGAGCATCGTGCATTCGCTGGTGGAATTCCGGGATGGGGCGCTGCTGGCGCAGCTGGGCACGCCGGATATGAAGCTGCCCATCCGCTATGCCATGACGTATCCCTACCGGGCCGAGAGCCCGGATAAGCCGCTGGACCTGCTGACGTGCGGTGCGCTGATCTTTGCCGAGCCGGACGAGAGGGCGTTTCCCTGTCTGCGCCTGGCACGGTATGCCGCAGCGGTGGGCGGCACCGCCTGCGCCATACTCAACGGCGCCAACGAGGCGGCCGTGGGAATGTTTCTGCGAGGCGAGATCGGCTTTAACGATATCTCCCGGCGGGTGGAGCGCGCGTTGGAACGGGTGCCGGTGCAATATCAGCCAAGCCTTGCGGATATACTGGAAGCAGACAAGGCGGCGCGGCGCGCTGCCCTGTGACATCCGGAAAAGGAGCTTGCATACATGATCGTATATATCATAGCGGCCCTGCTGGTGTTCGGTATTTTGATCGCCGTCCATGAGCTGGGGCACTTCCTGGCGGCTAAGGCCTGCGGCGTGCGGGTCAACGAGTTTGCCATCGGCATGGGACCGGTGCTATGGAAAAAGCAGCGGGGGGATACCCAGTATTCTCTGCGGGCTTTTCCGGTGGGCGGTTTCTGTGCCATGGAGGGGGAAGAGGAGGACTCTGACGATCCGGCGGCGCTGAACCGCCAGGGCTTTTGGAAAAAGCTGATCATTTTTGCCGCCGGCGCGGCCATGAATTTTCTGGCGGGGCTTATTATCATCTTCTGCCTGTATGCGCCGGCGCAGGGGTTCTATCAGCCGGTGATCTCCGGCTTTGCCGAGGGTTGTCCGTTGGAGAGCGCCGACGGCTTGCAGACCGGGGACCGGCTGGTGTCCATCGATGGGGAGCGCGTGTACATTTACAGCGACGTGAGCCTGCTGCTTGGCCTGAACAAGACCGGCATATTCGATCTGGTGGTGGAGCGCGGCGGGGAGAAGGTGCGCCTGGACGACTTCGCCATGACGAGGCAGACGTATACCGATGAAAGCGGAAATGCGTACAGCGGCTACGGGATATACTTCGGTGCGGCGATGGCCACCTTCGGCGACAAACTGGCCTACACCTGGAACAACGCCGTGGATTTCGTGCGTCTGGTGCGGCTGAGTCTGCAGATGCTCTTTACCGGGCAGGCGGGCCTGCGGGACCTGAGTGGCCCGGTGGGGATCGTGTCCACCATGGTACAGGTAGGTGAGCAGGCGGAGACGACCCAGGCGGCGGTGGAGAACATCGCCTACATCGCGGCGCTGATCGCAGTGAACCTGGCGGTGATGAACCTGCTGCCCCTGCCGGCATTAGACGGCGGGCGGATATTCTTCCTGATCATCAACGCGGCAGCCATGCTGCTGTTCCGGAAGCAGATACCGGCAAAATATGAGAACTATATCCACTTCGCGGGACTTATTCTGCTGCTGGCGCTGATGGTGGTGCTGGTGTTCAGCGACGTGGGAAAGCTGATCCACTGAGGAGGCGGGAACAGTGACAAGACGCATACAGGTGGGCACGGTGCCGGTGGGCGGCGGCGCAGCCGTGAGCATACAGTCTATGTGCAATACACCCACGGAGGACGTGAACGCCACGGTGCGGCAGATCCTGCGTTTGGAGCAGGCGGGCTGCGAGATCGTGCGTGTGGCGGTGCCCACGGAGGAGGCCGCACGGGCCATTCCGAGCATCAAGGCGGCTATACACATCCCGCTGGTGGCGGATATCCACTTTGATTACCGGCTGGCGCTGCTGTGTGTGGACGGCGGTGTGGATAAAATACGCATCAACCCCGGCAACATCGGGTCGAAGGACCGCGTGCGGGCCGTGGCCGACGCTTGCCGGGAGCGGGGCATTCCGATCCGTGTGGGCGTCAACGGCGGGTCGCTGGAGAAGGACCTGGTGCAAAAATACGGCGGTGTGACCGCCGAGGCATTGGCCGAGAGTGCACTGGGCCATGTGCACCTGTTGGAGGAATGCGGATTCGGGAATATCTGTATTTCCGTGAAATGCTCCCGGGTGCCGGTAAATATGGCGGCCTACGAGCTGCTGCACGAAAAGGTGGACTATCCGCTGCATCTGGGCGTTACTGAGGCGGGCACGCCGGAGATGGGTGTGCTGAAATCCGCTATCGGAATCGGTGGCCTGCTGTGTCGGGGTATCGGCGATACGCTGCGGGTGAGCCTGACTGCCGACCCGGTGGAAGAGGTAGTGGCCGCCAAGCGTATTTTGCAGGCCTGCGGTCTGCGGCAGACGGGGCCGGACCTGATCGCCTGCCCCACCTGCGGGCGGACGAAGTATGATATGCTGCCCATCGCCCGGGAGGTGGAACGGCGGCTGAAGAGCTGTGACAAGCCCATCACCGTGGCAGTGATGGGGTGCGTGGTCAATGGACCGGGTGAGGCCGCTGCTGCGGATGTGGGCATCGCCGGAGGCAAGGGCGAGGGACTGCTGTTCGCCAAGGGAACGGTTCTGCGGAAGGTGCCGGAGGACCAGCTGGTGGATGCGCTATTCGAGGAGATCGACAAGCTGTGACAAGAGATACGATAGGGGAGAGACATGGCGGAGAGAGTACCGTTTTTTACGCTGTTTGAGAGCTTTCGGGCGCCGCGGCAGCTGCGCCTGCTGCTGCACGATGCCTGTATCGTCAGCGGTGCACTGGATATGACGGGCCGGACGCTGGAGGTGCAGGTGGAAAGCAGCGAGACGCTGCCCCAGGCGGCACAGGACGCCCTGCAGCAGATGCTGGCGCAGCAGTATGATCTGCGGCAGGTGCTGCTGCATTTCCGCGGTGCCAGCGAGCAGAAGGGCGACAGCGGGGTGATCTGGGGCAAGACGATCACCGGAAAGCTGACGCCTATCGGCGAACTGAATATCAAACAGGGAAGCGCCATTGTGGAGGGCCGGGTGTTCAAGGCGGAGTGCTATGAGACGCGGCGCAAGGGCATGTGGACGCTGAACTTCAACATCACCGATGAGCGCGGCTCCGTGGCCGTGCGGAAGGCCATGGACGAAAAAGAGGCCAAGGTGCTGGGCGGCGCGATCAGCGACGGGATGTGGCTGCGCCTGCAGGGCAAGGTGGAGCTGACCTACGACGGGAAGGATATCCTGCTGCGGCCGGTGAATATTATGAAGATCAGCCATACGGCCCGACAGGACAATGCACCGGAGAAGCGGGTGGAGCTGCACCTGCATACGCAGATGAGCAGCATGGATGCTCTGACGGATGTGGGCAAGGTGGTAAAGCAGGCGGCAGCCTGGGGCCACCCGGCTATTGCCATTACCGACCACGGCACGGTGCAGGCATTCCCAAAGGCGCGGGACGCGGGCAAGGGAAAGATCAAGATCCTGTACGGCGTGGAGGGGTACTATGTCAACAACCTGGACGACCGCATTGCCGTACACGGTGCGCAGGATCAGGACTTTGACGACGAGATCGTGTGCTTCGACATTGAAACCACCGGATTGAAGGTACAGCGGGAGGCCATCACGGAGATCGGCGCAGTGGTGCTGAAAAACGGGCAGATCACGGATACGTTTCAGACCTTCGTGAACCCCGGCCGTCGGCTGACACCGGAGATCATCGGCCTGACGGGCATTACGGATGCCATGCTGGCGGACGCGCCGCCGCCGGAGGAAGCACTGGCGGTGTTTTTGAAATTCGTGGACGGGCGACCGCTGGCGGCCCACAATGCGGAGTTCGACATCGGGTTCATCCGAGCAGGGTGCCGCAGGGCGGGGCTGGAATTCGACCCCACGTACATCGACAGCCTGATCCTGGCGCAGAATCTGCTGCCGGAGCTGCACAAGCATAAGCTGGACATCGTGGCGGAGCATTTGGATCTGCCCGCCTTCAACCACCACCGGGCGTCGGACGACGCGGGGATGGTGGGGTATATGCTGATACCCTTTTTTGAGAGAATGCGGCGGGAGATGGGGATATCCCACCTGCAGGAGATTAACGGGCAGATGGAGAAGCTGCGGCCCCAGGGCGGCGGCAGCCGGCACCCCAAGCACATTATCATCCTGGCGAAGAACAAGCTGGGCCTGAAGCACCTGTATCAGTTGATCTCGGCTTCCAATCTCAAGTATTTCAAGCGTGTGCCCATTATCCCCAAGACGGAGCTGATCGCCCATCGGGAGGGCCTCATTATCGGCTCAGCCTGTGAAGCAGGCGAGCTGTTCCGGGCGGTGGCGGACCGCAAGGACTGGGCGGAGCTGAAGCGCATCGCATCGTTCTACGATTACCTGGAGATACAGCCCATCTGCAATAATATGTTCATGCTTCGCAACGGCGCGGTGCAGTCAGAGGAGGAGCTGCGGGAGTTCAACCGTACCATCGTCCGGTTGGGCCGGGAGTTGGGCAAGCCCGTGTGCGCCACCGGCGATGTGCACTTCCAGGAGCCGGAGGACGAGGTATACCGCCATATCCTGCTGGCCAGCAAGAAGTTTGCCGACGCCGACGCACCCCTGCCCATTTACTTCAAGACCACGGAGGAGATGCTGGCGGAGTTTGCCTATCTGGGCGAAGAGGAAGCGCATCGGGTGGTCATCGACGACCCGCGCGGCATCGCCGACCGTATCGAGGAGATCGAGCTGTTGCCGCCGGGACGGTTGTTCCCGCCGCGGCTGGAGAATTCGGAGCAGGAACTTCATGACAGAGTGTGGGACAAGTGTCACGAGCTGTATGGCGACGAGCCGCCTCAGCTGATCGTGGACCGGCTGAACGTGGAACTGAAAAGCATTCTGGGCAAGTACGACGTGGTGTATATGTCCGCCCAGAAGCTGGTGCAGCGCAGCCTGGAAAACGGTTATCTGGTGGGCAGCCGGGGCAGTGTGGGGTCCTCACTGGTGGCGTATATGTCCGGCATTACGGAGGTGAACTCCCTGCCGCCCCATTATCGCTGCCCCAAATGCCGCCATACTGAGTTCATCACCGATGGCAGCTACGGCTGCGGCGCGGATATGCCCGATAAGAATTGCCCGATGTGCGGGGCAAAGTACGCTAAGGACGGATTTGACATCCCCTTTGAGACGTTTTTGGGCTACGGCGGCGGTAAGGTGCCGGATATCGACCTGAATTTCTCCGGTGAGTACCAGGCCCGGGCACACCAGCACGCCATCGAGATGTTCGGCAAGACCCAGGTGTTCCGCGCGGGGACCATCGGTACCCTAGCGGAAAAGACCGCCTTCGGCATGGTGAAGAAATACCTGGAGGAACGGGGCGAGACGGCCTCCAACGCGGAGCTGGATCGCCTGACGCTGGGCTGCGTGGGCGTGCGGCGTACTACGGGGCAGCACCCCGGTGGGCTGGTGGTGGTGCCGGATGATATGGATGTGGAGGATTTTACCGCGGTGCAGCACCCGGCAGACGATGCCAACAGCGACACTGTGACCACTCATTTCGAGTATCACTGCATGGAGGACAACCTCCTGAAGCTGGATATGCTGGGACACGATGACCCCACCATGATCAAAATGCTGGAGGACCTGACCGGCGTGAACGCGCGGGCCATCCCCTTGGATGACCCGGATACCATGAGTATTTTTACCTCGTCCAAGGTGCTGGGCTTTGAAAATGACGAGATACTGGGTCCTACCGGCGCCGTGGCTATCCCGGAGTTCAACACCCGGTTCACCCGCGGTATGCTGATGGATACCATGCCCCAGGATTTCAATACCCTGGTACGGTTGTCCGGCTTCTCCCACGGTACCGACGTGTGGCTGGGCAATGCCCGGGACTTGATCGTGGGCGGCACAGCCAGCGTTTTGGAGACGGTGGGCTGCCGCGATGATATCATGTTGTACCTGATCTCCATGGGGCTGGAGCCGAAGATGAGCTTTAAGATCATGGAGGCGGTGCGTAAGGGCAAAGTAAAGAAAAAGGGCTTCGAGGACGGCTGGGAGGAGGCTATGCGGGAGCATCAGGTGCCGGATTGGTATATCGGCTCTCTGGCCAAGATCGGCTATCTGTTCCCTAAGGCCCACGCTGTGGCCTATGTGATGATGGCGTTCCGTATTGCGTGGTTCAAGGTGCATGAGCCGCTGGCCTTCTACGCTACGTTTTTCTCCATCCGGGCCAAGGCCTTCGACGCGGAGTACTGCTGCGCCGGCATGGATGCGGTGAAGCAGAAAATCAGGGAGATCGAGAACAATAAGGACGCCACCGATGTGGAACAGAACCTGCTGGTGACGCTGGAGGTGTGCTATGAGTTCTATCTGCGGGGCTTCCATTTTGACACCATCAGTATTTACGACTCCGATGCCACACACTTCAAGATCACGGAAAACGGTCTGCTGCCTCCCTTTGTAACGGTGCGCGGTCTGGGTGAGACGGCGGCGCTGGACACGGTGGAGAAGCGAAAGGGAAAAACCTTCATCTCTGTAGAGGAGTTCGCCACCACCTGCAACAAGCTTAGTAAGACCCATATCGAGCAGCTGAAGGCGCTGGGCGCCTTTGCCGGTATGGCGGATACCAGCCAGGTGACGTTGTTCTGAGACAGCCAAAAGCACAAAAAAGAAGCACCCGATCGGGTACTTCTTTTTTGTGCTTTATTCGGCTTTCTGTTTCACGGGGAAGTCGATCTGGGCCAGGAGGACGGCGGCGAACATTACCGCGCAGCCGATGTACTCCCGGACGGACATCTGCTGCTTGAGAATGATGGCACCGGCGATGACGGCAAACACGCTCTCCAGACTCAGCAGAATGGTGACCACCGTGGGATTGGAGCCCTTCTGTGCCAGAATTTGCAGGGTGTAGCCCACGCCGCAGGAGAAGATACCCACATACAGCAGAGGAAGGATGCAGCTCCAGATGGCGGCGAAGTCCACCTCCTCGAAGAGGAACATACACACGGTGGAGATAACGCCGGCAAACAGGAATTGCAGACAGCTGAGCTTTACGCCGTCACAGTAGGCAGTGAAATGGTCGATGACCAGAATATGTACCGCGAAGCACACGGCGCAGATCAAGATCAGCAGATCGCCGGGGGAAAGGGAGAAGCTGCCCTTGATGCATAGCAGATACAGCGCCAGTACAGACAAGGCCACGGCGATCCATACGGGAAGGCTGATCTTACGCTTGAAGAACAGGCCGAACACGGGCACCAGCACCACATATAGGGCGGTGATGAAGCCGGCCTTGCCGGAGTCAGTGCCGGCCACCATACCCGCTTGCTGGAAGTTGGAGGCGATGGCGAGAGCCGCGCCGCAGCACAGTCCGCCGATCCACAGCTGCTTGTTGGCGGCTTTTTTCTCGGCGGGGGAGAGGACGGGCTTGTCCTTCTTCATTTTGTCGCTGATGAGGATGACCACCAGCAGAGCCAGCACCGCGATGAAGTAGCGGCTGGCGTTAAAGGCGAAGGCGCCCATGGCGTCGGCGCACATATCCTGCGCTACAAAGGCGGTACCCCAGATAAAGGCGGCCAGAATGGGGAAAACCACCTGCCGCATCTGATTGTGTTTCATGTCAGTGATGTCCTTTCTCTGTTTACTCTTTCTCTTTCGGTGCGCCGGCGTGCCATTGGAACTTGCGCTCCTGATGGCGCAGCAGGCGTGTGATATTCTCCCGGTGGCACCAGATCACCAGCGCGGCGATCAGCACGGCCAGCGCCGTGTAGAGGAGGCTGCGGCCGCAGAAGAAAAATGTGGTGACGGGCATGGACACGGCGGCGCAGACGGAGCCGAGAGAGACATATCTCGTCAGCAGCCACAGTGCGGCGAACAGCCCCCAAGCGATGAGTCCTACGCGCCAATCCAGCAGCCACACCAGCGTACCGCCGGACAGGATGCCCTTGCCGCCTTTGAAGCCGAAGAACACCGGGAACATATGACCCAACTCACAGCCAAGGCCACCCAGCAGGACGCCCAACATCCAGTCGCCGGCCAGATAGTCGAAGGCTGCACCGCCAATCAGGCAGGCGATCACTGTTTTACCCATGTCGAAGAGGATGACGCCCAGTGCGTATTTGGCACCGTAGGTGCGGTAGAAGTTGGTCAGGCCCGCATTGCCGCTGCCGTGCTGCCGCACATCGTCCTTGATGATGAAGTGGCTGACCATTACCGAGCCGTTGAGACAACCTAAGAAATAGCCCAGCAGCAATATGACCAGTGAGGCCAGCAGTATAGCGCCGATGAGATGGTTCAACCGTCGTCCTCTCCCTTCTGGCGGATAGTCAGCACGATGGGGGTGCCCTCCAGGCCGAACACGCTGCGGAGCTGGTTTTCCAGATACCGCTGGTAGGAGAAGTGGAAGAGCTTTTTGTCGTTGCAGAAGATGACGAAGTGGGGCGGCTTGACGCCCACCTGCGTCATGTAGTAGATCTTCAGGCGGCGTCCCTTGTCCGTGGGTGGCTGAACGCGGGTCTGCGCGTCTGCCAGCACACTGTTCAGCGTGCCGGTGGTGATTCGCATGGCTGCCTGATCGTTGACGTAGTTGATAAGCTCAAAGAGACGGCCCACCCGCTGGCCGGTCAGGGCGGAGATGAACAGGATGGGGGCATAGGGCATATAGCTCAGGTCCCGGCGGATGTCCTCACGCATACGGTCCATGGTCTTGCCGTCCTTTTCGATCAGGTCCCATTTGTTCACCACGATAATGCATGCCTTGCCCGCGTCATGCGCCAGACCGGCGACCTTGGTGTCCTGCTCGGTGACACCCTCCTGAGCGTCGATGAGAATGAGGCAGACGTCGCTGCGCTCAATAGCCATGGTGGCCTGCAGAACGCTGTATTTTTCGATGTTGTCATCTACCTTGGACTTTTTCCGCATACCGGCGGTGTCGATGAAATTATATTTGCCGTACTGGTTCTCAAAGTAGCTGTCGATGGCGTCACGGGTGGTGCCGGCTACATTGCTGACGATAACGCGTTCCTCGCCCAAAATACGGTTCGTCAAGCTGGATTTACCTACATTGGGCTTTCCGATAATGGCCACCTGTACCACGTCGGAGTCGTCCTCCTCATCCGTTTCCGGCGGAAAATACTTGATGCATTCGTCCAGCAGATCGCCGGTGCCGTGGCCGTGAACGGCGGAGACAGCCACGGGGTCGCCCAGACCCAGGTTGTAGAACTCATAGAAATCCGGGTCGACCGCGCCCACAGAGTCCATCTTGTTCACCGCCAGCACGATGGGCTTACGGCTGCGCTGAAGCATACTGGCCACCTCCTGGTCGGAGGCAGTCAGGCCGGTCTTGATATCCGTGACGAAGATAATGACGTCGGCGTTGTCGATGGCGATCTGGGCCTGCTCCCGCATGAAGGACAGGATCTGGCTGTCTGTATTGGGCTCGATGCCACCGGTGTCCACCAGGCGGAACCTGCGGCCCACCCACTCGCTCTCACCGTAGATACGGTCACGAGTGACGCCGGGGGTGTCCTCTACGATGGACAGCCGCCGGCCGATGATCTTATTGAACAGCATGGATTTGCCTACATTGGGCCGCCCCACGATAGCGATCAAAGGCAGTGCCATAGTTTATTCCTCCCTATCCAGCATGGCGTCCAAGAGGTCGCCGCCGTCTATCCCCACGATCTGCACCGGGCAGCCTAGCTCAGCGCTGAGACGCTCCACGGTGTAGTCGTCCAAAAATACGTTTTCGCCGTGCCGCAGCATGTGCAGCGGCAGCAGCACCCGACCCAGATTCGGGACCTTTTGCAGCTGCGCCGACAGGTCCTGACCTGTCAGCAGACCGGCTACGTCGATGGTGTGGCCGAAAAAGTCGTTCTCCACGGCAATGACCTGCCCCCGCAGCGCCGGGAACCAAGCGCTGGCTTGCTCCAGCAGATAGCGCATAAAAGGGGCGGCGGCAGTGCCGGTGGCGATGGTAAAGGGTGCAGGGGCCTCGTCGTGGTCCTCCAGCCGCATGGCGCTGAGAAAGTCCTGCTCCAGTGAGCGCAGCATACCCACGCCGTTTTCCAGCTGCCGATAGCCCTCGTAGTAGTCCTCCTGCGGCAGCTCCATGCCCGCCCGGAGGAACAGTTCGTCAGCACAGAAGAACCTACGGGTGCCGAAGCGGCGCAGATTTTCCAGCCCGAATTCCTCGGCGATGGCAATGATGTCCCGGGCACAGTCCCTGTCCACGGGCCTTAGCTTGGCCAGACCCTGGCGGTACTTGGTGATACCCACCGGCACAAGAGAGCAGCTGGAGAACTGCCACTCGGTCAAGTCCCGCAGGGTGCGGCGCAGCTGGTCACCGTCGTTCCAGCCGGGGCAGACCACGATCTGCCCGTTCATGACGATACCGGCCTTGCAGAAGGCCTGGATATAGTCTAGCGACCGGGCGGCGTTCTTGTTGCCAAGCATGGTGCAGTGCAGCTGTGGGTCGGTGGCGTGGACGGAGACGTTGATGGGGCTGATGTGCAGGTCAATGATCCGCTGTGCCTCCCGCTCCGTCAGGTTGGTGAGGGTGATGTAGTTGCCCAGCAGAAAGCTCAGCCGTGCGTCGTCATCCTTGAAGTACAGCGTGGAGCGCATACCCGGCGGCATCTGGTCCACAAAGCAGAACAGGCAGTGATTGGCACAGGAGCGCATTTCGTCCATCAGATACGTGTCGAAGTTCAGTCCCAGGTCCTGGCCTTCGGCCTTGCGGCAGGTGACGTGCCGCACGTTGCCTGCCGCCGTTTTCAGCTCAAGGTGCGACAGGGGATCATAGCCGTAAAAACGATAGTCCAGCACATCCACGATGGGGTGGCCGTTGATGGATAGAAGCTGTTCGCCCACCTGAACGCCGGCGCGCTCCGCGGGGCTGTGCCGGTCGATGGCGGTGATGATGGTACTCATAATACGTCCTCACTCATGCAAAATGCGGCCTTATCCACAATAGGACATAATACCACATAATAATCAACTCATTATACCGTTTTTTGACGTGAGACGCAAGTACAATATAGTATAGCCGCCCACGAGCATAAAGTAAAACGATGGATTTTGATGCTTCCCATGACAAAAAGTGTGGAAGCAGCAAAAAACAAGAGGGAAGCGGCGCTTCCCTCTTGCAAAGGCACAACAGAACTTATTTCGCGGCCACAGACTTGACGACCTTGACCTCGCGGCCGTTGTAGCTGCCGCACTCCGGGCACATTCTGTGGGGGAGATGCAGCGCGCCGCACTTGGCGCACGCCACCAGCGTGGGAGCTGCCAGCTTCCATACGGAAGAACGTCTCTTATTGCGTCTTTGCTTGGATACTTTTCCCTTAGGGACTGCCATGTTGACACCTCCTTGGTCTTAATTGCCTGAGCAGCAATGTAATACAAAAGTAATTCACTCATCCTTCTGCAGCAGCTGTGCTAGCTTCGCCAGACGGGGGTCCACTGCTTTTTTGCATCGGCAGCTCTCCCGGTTCAGGTTCACACCACAGCCGGGGCACAGCCCCCTGCAGTCCTCTGAGCAGAGAAACTTCGTGTCCATATCGAGGATAAAGGCGTCGCGCGCCAACTCCTCCACATCTACCTCGTCGTTATCCAGCAGGATGATGTCGTCGCTTTCGTCAGACTCGCGCGCCTCTGCCAATACGCAGTCGTAGCGTGTCGTCTTGTCCGCGTCGTACGCTTCACCGCACCGGTCACAGATACAATGCAGCGTGGTGGTCAACGTCATTCCGCACAGCAGCAGCCCAGCCTTATTCTCCAGCCGGCAGTCCACAACAACCGGACGGGAAACGGGACAAGAACCACCGAATTCCAAGTCGGACAGATCCATTTCAAAACGGATGTCCTGCCGGGCATCGGGGGTATGCAGCAGCTTGTTGACGTTCAAACGCATAGTACACCTCACAATGGCACGTGTAGTATTATAGCCGACACAAAATGCCTTGTCAAACATTTTCTTACAAATATTTTGACTTTTTTCAAAAACACGGTACAATAAACAGAGAAACACAGGGGAGGACGCCGTTATGCGGGAGCTGACCATCGGAAAAAATGACGCCGGACAACGGCTGGATAGATTTCTGTCCAAGGCGCTGCCCCTGCTGCCGCCTGCTCTGGCGCAGAAGTACATCCGCATCAAGCGGGTGAAGGTCAACGGTGGACGTGCCCAGCGGGACCAGCGGCTCAGTGCGGGCGATGTGCTGCAATTATACATCAACGACGAGTTTTTCGACAAGCCCTCAGAGGAAAATCTGTTTTTGACGCTGTTCAAGCCGCACCTGACGGTGGTGTACGAGGATGAGCACCTGCTGCTGGCGGACAAGCCGCAGGGAATGGTGGTCCACGCCGACGAGACGGAGAAGGTGAATACCCTCATCAACCACATTCAGGCATATCTGTATCAGAAACGGGAGTGGAACCCCAAGTGGGAAAATGCCTTTACGCCGGCGCTGTGCAATCGTATCGACCGCAATACCGGCGGCATTGTCATTGCCGCTAAGGATGCCGAGACACTGCGGGTCATCAACGAGAAGATACGGGACCGGGAACTGGACAAGCGCTACCTCTGCATCACTGTAGGTCGGCCAAGGACGCCGGAAGGCCGGGTGGAGTGCTTTTTGCTGAAAGATGAGAAGAAAAAGCAGGTGTCCGTGTACCATAAGCCGATCCCCGGCGGAAAGACCGCCATTACCGATTACAAGGTGCTGGAGACGCGGGGAGAGTTGAGCTTGGTGGAGATCGGGCTGGAGACGGGCCGGACCCACCAGATCCGCGCCACGATGGCGGACCTGGGCTGCCCGCTGCTGGGGGACGGCAAATACGGTCGTGGGGACGTAAACCGCCGCTACGGCGAGACGCGGCAGGCCCTGTATGCCTACAAGCTGACCTTTGACCTGCCCACGGACGCGGGGCACCTGAACTATCTGCGCGGGCAGAGCTTTACAGTGGAAAATGTGCCCTTCCGGGACAAATATTTCGGCTGAGTGCCGTGCAGCGGATGGCTTTTGCCATCCGCTGTATTTTTTTCGGGGAAAAACGGGAAAATCCATTGACTTTCCCGACGCTTTTATATATAGTGTACTCGCCATCTTTCGACAGAAACGAGCGCGTGAACAGACGCGCTGCCGCCGCGCCGGAGGGGGGCTATTTTACTGATGAATGGAGGAGGATAAATGTCCAAAGAGTTGATTCGCCTGCGGGATCTCTGCATGGCGTTTGACGACGAGCTGGTTCTCGATCACATCAATCTTTACATCAACGATTCCGAATTCCTCACGCTGCTTGGTCCCAGTGGGTGCGGCAAGACTACCACACTGCGGATCATCGGCGGTTTCACTACGCCCACCAGCGGCGATGTGACCTTCGACGGCGAGAGGATCAACGATGTCCCGCCCCATAAGCGGCAGATCAACACGGTGTTCCAGAAATATGCGCTGTTTCCGCATCTGGACGTGTTTGAAAACATCGCTTTTGGCCTGCGTATCGCAAAAGTGCCGGAGGACGAGATACGACAGCGTGTCGGTGAAATGCTGGAGGTCGTCAGCCTGAAGGGCTTTGACCGCCGGCGTGTCGACCAACTCTCCGGTGGTCAGCAGCAGCGTGTGGCGATTGCCCGTGCCCTGGTGAACCGGCCGAAGGTGCTGCTGCTGGACGAGCCGCTGGGCGCTCTGGATCTGCGTCTGCGTAAGGATATGCAGAACGAACTGAAACGTATCCAGCAGCAGATGGGCATCACGTTTATATATGTCACCCACGATCAGGAGGAAGCCCTGACCATGTCCGACACCGTGGTGGTCATGGACAAGGGCCGTATCCAGCAGATCGGCACACCGGAGGATATCTACAACGAGCCGAAGAATGCCTTTGTGGCGGACTTCATCGGCGAGAGCAATATCCTCAACGGCACGATGGTCCGCGACAGGGTCGTGAAAATGTATGGCAAGGAATTCCCCTGCGTGGACGGCGGCTTTGCCGAAAACGAACCGGTGGACGTGGTCATTCGCCCGGAGGATATCGACATCGTGCCGGTGGAGCAGGGCCAGTTGGTAGGTACTGTCACCAACGTGACGTTCAAGGGGATGCAATATGATATCATCGTGGATTTCCGCGGCTTCAAGTGGTTGATTCAAACCACCGATCACTCTCCGGTGGGTGCCCGTATCGGCGTGAAGATCGATCCCGAGGGTTTCCACATTATGAAGAAGAGCGAGTATTCCGGTATGTTCGGCGACTATTCCTCTTACTCCGAGGAATACGAGGAACTGGCGGACGCCGGTGCTGAGCCGGAAGAGGAGGAGAGCGAGGATGAAGAGTAAGCTCTCCCGTTTCGCCGTGCCCTATGTGGTGTGGATGGCTATTTTTGTAGTAGCCCCCATTGTCATTATGGTGGTGTATGCCTTTGCCGGCAGCGAGGGCGGCTTCACGCTGGACAACTTTGTCCAGATGGGCGGTTACGCTGCCGTGTTCGGCCGTTCCTTCAAGCTGGCGCTGATTGCCACGGCTATCTGCCTGCTGTTGGGCTATCCTGTGGCGTACCTTCTCAGCCGGGAGGGCGAGCGCTTCCGCCGCACGGCCATGGTACTGATCATGCTGCCCATGTGGATGAACTTCCTGCTGCGAACCTACTCCTGGATGACCATCCTGGAGAACAACGGCCTGCTGAACCAGCTGTTCCAGAAGCTGGGTATCATTGCCCTGTACAACCATCTGACAGGCAGCAGCCTGGAGTATTTTACCATGATCGACACCCAGGGCGCTGTGGTGCTAGGTATGGTCTATAACTACCTACCCTTTATGATCCTGCCTATCTACTCTGTGATTTGCAAACTGGATTACTCCCTGCTGGAGGCAGCCCGCGACCTGGGGGCCAACACCGTCACGGTGTTCCGCAAGGTCATCCTGCCCCTGAGCCTGCCGGGCGTGCTGTCCGGCATCACCATGGTGTTCGTGCCCTCTGTGTCTACGTTCGCCATCAGCCGTATGCTGGGCGGCGGCACGGAGCTGTTGCTGGGCGACCTGATTGAACGGCAGTTCCTGGGCGGGGCGTATAACCCGCAGCTGGGCGCGGCTATTTCCCTGGTGATGATGCTGATCGTCGTTGTCTGTATGCTGGTGATGAACCGCTTTGGCGAGGGCGAGGAACAGGCGGTGATGCTATGAGACAGAGAAAGGGCAACTCCGTCGGCGATCGCCTGTTGATGATCCTGGTGGGCCTGTTCCTGTACGCACCCATCATCATCTTGATCGTCTTTTCCTTCAACGCCGGCAACAGCTCCAGCGTGTGGAAGGGCTTTTCCCTCCACTGGTACGCCGAGCTGCTGAACGACCGGCTCATTATGCACAGCGTGTACACCACGCTGCTGGTATCCCTGCTGGCTACCGTCATCGCCACCGTGGCGGGCACCTTTGCCGCTATCGGCTTTTACGGTATGCGACGCCGGGCGCGCACCGGGCTGATGGCCGTGAACAACATTCCCATGATGAACGCGGACATCGTCACCGGCGTCAGCCTGTGCCTGCTGTTCGTGGTGTTCTTCAACGGCTGGGGCGCGTTTGCCGGATGGGTCAACAGCTGGCAGTCCGCCGTCGTCCTGCCGGAACGGCTGACCATGGGCTTCGGCACGCTGCTCATCGCCCACGTCTGCTTCAACATCCCCTATGTCCTGCTGTCCGTCGGCCCAAAGCTGCGGCAGATGGACCGCAACCTTATCGACGCGGCGCAGGACCTGGGCTGCACCTGGATGCAGGCGTTCTGGAAGGTCATGATCCCGGAGATCAAGCCGGGCATCGTCTCCGGCGCACTGACGGCCTTCACCATGTCCATCGACGATTTCATCATCAGCTACTTCACGGCGGGCACGTCCTCCTCTACGCTGGCCATGACCATCTATGGCATGACGAAAAAGCGCGTCAGCCCGGAGATCAACGCCGTGTCCACGCTGCTGTTCGTCACCGTGATCCTGCTTCTGGCTGTCATCAACCTCCGGGAGAACCACGCCGAGCACCACCGTGCCGCCCACCGCGAGACATCCGCTCCCGCCCCGACCCCAAAGAAACACCCGGGCTTGGGCAAGAAGCTGGCTGCCGGAGGCCTGGCCTGCGTCCTGCTGGCCACGCTGATCGTCACCGGTACGGCGGCACGCAGCGAGCGGGTGGTGAATGTCTGTTCGTGGGGCGAGTATATCGACGAGTCCCTCATCACGGAGTTTGAGGAGCAGACCGGCATCCGCGTCAACTACCAGACGGCGGAGAGCAACGAGGCGCTGTACTCCCTTATCAAGATGGGCGGCGCGGACTTCGATGTCATCGTTCCCTCCGACTACATGATCGCCCGGCTGATCCAGGAGGATATGTTGGCGGAGCTGAACTACGACCACATCCCCAACTTCCAGAAGATCGACCCGCAGTTCACCCATCTGAGCTACGACCCGGAGAACAAGTACACCGTTCCCTACACTTGGGGCAGCGTAGGCATCATCTACAACACCGCCATGGTGTCTGAGCCTATCACCAGCTGGAGTGCCATGTTCGACGAGCAGTACGCCGGCCAGGTGCTGATGATCAACAACTCCCGCGATGCCCTCATGGCCGCCCTGTGCTGCCTGGGCTACGACATCAACACCACCGATGAAGCCCAGCTCACCGAGGCGTTTGAGCTGGTGAAGAACGCCAAGAGCAAGGGTGTTTATCAGGCCTTCGTCATGGACGAGATCTTCGGCAAGATGGAGGGCGGCAACGCGGCTATCGCCATGTATTACGCCGGCGACTACCTGACCATGCTGGAGAACAACGAGGACCTGGCCTTCGTCATCCCCGAGGAGGGCAGCAACTGGTTCGTGGATGCCATGTGCGTTCTTAAGTCCAGCCAGCACATGGACGAGGCCGAGGAGTGGATCAACTTCATCGCCTCCACCGATGCCAATCTGGCCAATATGGACTATATCTGGTACGCCTCTCCCAACGCGGAGGCTTTGGCGGAGTACCCCGCCTATTATCAGGAGACGTACGGAGAGCCGCTGGACGAGGACCTCTACCACATCATGGCTATCCCCGATGAGGAGCGCGCCCGCTGCGAGATCTACGTCAACCTGCCCCGGGAGACACTGAAGTTCTACGATAAGCTGTGGACGCAGCTTGGCGTATAAAGGAGGACAGAATATGATCAAGATCGGCATGACCCATACTGTGGAAAAGACTGTCACCCCCGATATGACCGCCAAGGCCGTCGGCTCAGGCGGGCTGGAGGTGTTCGGCACACCCTATATGCTGGGCCTGATGGAGTGCGCCGCCATGTGGTGCGTGCAGAATGAATTGCCCGAGGGCAAGGGAACGGTGGGCGTGAACATTTCCTCCAGCCATCTGGCGCCCACCCCTGTGGGCATGAAGGTTACCGCCACCGCTGAGGTGACGGACGTCTCCGCCAACGGCAAGATGATCACCTTCAAGGTCACGGCCTCCGACGCGGAGGGCCTCATCGGAGAGGGCATCCATACCCGCGCCGTCATCGACAACGCCCGCTTTCTGCAGAAGTGTAATGAAAAGCTGGCACGTATGTAAACCGAAGACCGAAAAGCAAAAGGCGGCCACGTGCCGCCTTTTGCTTTTACTTCACCGATGTCCGCCCCTTGCCACTTACCCCGAAATATGCTACAATACTTCGGATATAATCACTGGGGGAGGGAAGATGGTATGAGAGTCCTGGCCACCATCGGCTTTTCCTTTGCCGCCGGCGTATTCCTCACCCTGCTGCCCTGGGACGGCTGGCAGCTCTATGCCGCCGGGGTGCTGGCGCTGGTCTCACTTCTGTGGGCGCTGTTGGGCCGCAGGTCGGCCCACTTCCGCCGCGGTCTGCTGATCCTGCTGCCCCTGACGGTCTCCCTCCTGTATTTTACCGCCTACCGCGCCCTTGTCCGCCAGCCGGTGCAGGCTCTCTGCGGCGCAGAGAACGACTTCTCCGCTGCCGTCTGTGACTGGCCGGAGGCCACAGAGCACGGCGCGAAGGTCACGCTGCGCCTGCATGGTTTCCCCGGCACAAAGGCCGTCTATTACGGTGACAGCGACCTGCTGGCGCTCAGCCCCGGCGACACTGTCTCCGGGGCGGCCTGGTGGAACGATGTGGCTGCCATCGGCGACGGCGATCTGCGCCAGTTCAGCTCCCGGAGCGTCTATGTTCTGCTGTATGCCCGCGGTGAAACGGAGGTGCAGCCCGGCTTGGCCGGAGAGCTCCGTTACCTGCCCCAGCGTGCCGCCAAGATTCTGCGGGACAAGCTGGCTCAGCTGTGGGACGACCCCTCCGTGCTGGGCTTCCTTACCGCCGAGCTGACCGGCGATAAGTCTCTGCTGCCGGAGGAGGACTATGTGGCCATGCAGGAGACGGGGTTGGCCCACATTTTCGCCGTATCAGGACTGCACTGTGCCTTTCTCGTCACCCTGCTGTCCCTGCTGATCCCGTCGGCTCGCAGGCGCACGCTGTGCGCCGTGGCTATTCCGGTGCTGCTGTTCTATATGCTGCTCACCGGTCTGTCCCCCTCGGTGGTCCGGGCCTGTGTTATGCAGGTATTTTTGCTTATCGCACCGCTGTTCCGGCGGAGCAGCGACCCACTGACCAGTCTGGCCGCCGCGCTGACGGTGATCCTGCTGGCCAATCCCTACGCCGTGGGCAGCGTCAGTTTACAGCTCAGCTTTGCCGCTACGCTGGGCATGGTGCTGCTCTCCGGGCGGCTCTATAAGAGCTTTACCGGCTGGTATCGCGGCAAAAGCCGCGCCCTCGGAAGGGTGATCTCCTTTGTGGCCGCCAACCTAGCCGCCACACTGGGCGCACTGGTGTTCACCACACCGCTGACGGCGTACTACTTCAACATTCTGTCTCTCGTCGCGCCCCTGGCCGGACTGCTGGCCGTGCCCGCCGCTGGCTACGCCTTCATGTCCGCCTTCGTCTCTGCCCTCCTGGGCTTTGTTTGGACGCCCCTGGGCCATATCGTGGGATATGTCCCGCTTCTGCTGGTCAGATATGTCCTGTGGCTGGCCCATCTGCTGCTGACTGTGCCGTACCATGCGGTGTACTTCACCAATATGTATCTGCGGGTTTGGCTGCTGTACGTCTACGCTGTGTTTATCGGCTGTGCCGTCACCCCGGACGGCAGGCGCAAATATGCGCTGGCATCCTGCCTGACCGTACTGGCGTTGGCCGCTTGTCTCTGGTTCAACGTCCGCTGGCAGGAATACGGCTCGTTCAGCGCCATCGTGCTGGATGTGGGGCAGGGAGAGAGCGTGGCGCTGCGCTCCGGCGGGGAAACGGTGCTGGTGGACTGCGGCAGCAGCAACTCCTATGTGGATGCCGGCTCTGTGGCCGCCGATACGCTGCAAAGCGCCGGTGTCCGACGTTTGTCCGCCGTGGTGGTCACCCACTACCACGCTGACCACACCAACGGCCTTACGGAGGTCCTGACCCGCCTGCCAGTGGATACGCTCTATCTGCCGGACATTGAGGACGAGTATGGTGTCCGCGGCCGGCTCGTCTCCCTGGCGGAACGGCGGGGAATCGCCGTGGTGTTCGTCACCGTTCCCACCCGGATCACTCTGGGAGAGGCCGCTCTTACCATCTACCCGCCTCTGCAGGCCACCGGAGACCTGAACGAGCAGGGGCTTACGGCGCTGGCCAGCGCCGGGGATTTCGATCTGCTCATCACCGGCGATATGGCCGGTTCGACAGAAAGACTGCTGGTGCAGACCTACCCGCTGCCCGACCTGGAGGTGCTGGTGGTCAGCCACCACGGCTCGCGGTACAGCTCCGACGAGGACTTCCTCCGGGCCGTCACCCCGGAGACAGCCGTCATCAGTGTGGGTGACAACCGCTACGGCCATCCCACGGAGGCGGCCCTCCGCCGCCTGCAGGCCGCCGGCGCGTCCATTTGGCGCACCGACCAACAGGGCAGCATCCGCATCACCGTCAACGGAGGTTGAACATGGCAAAGAAGAAAGAAGAAGCATATCCCGGCTACGATGAGCTCCGCACCGCCCTGCAAAGCAGCGGCCCTGCCAACGTCTATATTTTCTTCGGTGAGGAGACGTATCTGATGCAGCAGGCGGTGGAGCAGCTCCGCACCATGCTTGTCCCCGCCGGGTTCGAGGAATTCAACTACCACCGTCTCACCGGCAAGGGCCTTACGGTGCAGGAGCTGACGGAGACGGTGGAGGCCATGCCCATGATGGCGCAGAACACCTTTGTCACCGTTACCGACCTGGACATCTTCAAGCTGGACGAGGCCCAGCGCGCCGCCCTGGTATCGCTGCTGGAGGATTTCCCGGAATACTGCACGCTGGTGTTCCTTTACCGCCAGATACCCTATAAAAAGGACGGCAAGATGAAGAAGCTCACCGCCGCCGTTGCCGCCCATGCCACGGAGATCGAATTTACACAGCAGGGCCGACAGAAGATGCAGAAATGGGTGCGCCGCCGGTTTGCCGCCTTTGACAAGGAGCTGGACGACAACGCCATCGACCATCTGCTCTTCACCTGCGGCAGCCTGATGGACGGCCTTGTGCCGGAGATCAACAAGATCGCCGCCTACACCAAGGGACAGCGCGTCACTGTGGCCGACATCGACGCCGTGGCCGATCCGGTGCTGGATGCCCGTATTTTCGACATGACCAACGCCGTCACCGCCCGGGACTACGACCGTGCCGCCGCTGTGCTGGCGGAGCTTTTCCGGATGCAGACCGAGCCTATCGCCATTTTAGCCGCCCTGAGCCGGGAGCTGCGGCAGCTCTACACCGCCCGGCTGGCACTGGACGGCAAAAAGGATGCCGTCTGGGTCAAGGATCTGTGGCGCATGACCTCCGACTACCCGGCCAAAAAGCTGATGCAGTCCGCCCGGGCTGTATCCCGGCCCTGGTGTCGGGAGGCCGTGCGGCGCTGCCAGACGCTGGACCGCCGCATGAAGTCCGAGCGCAACATGGACGCCGAGGGCGCGCTGAAGCTCTTCCTCATGGAACTGGCAGGTGCGCGATGAAGCCCCGCGTCCGTGAAGTGATCGTGGTGGAGGGGCGTTACGATAAAAACGCCCTCTCACAGGTGGTGGATGCCGCCATCGTGGAGGTGGGCGGCTTCGCCGTGTTCAATGACCGGGAAAAGACGGCCTACCTCCGCGCACTGGCGGAGAAGCGTGGTCTTATCCTGCTCACCGACCCGGACGGCGCAGGCTTTGTCATCCGCGGCCACCTCAAGGGCGTTCTGCCGCCGGACAGGCTGAAGCAGGCTTATATCCCCGATATTCCCGGCAAGGAGCGCCGCAAGAAGCGGCCTGGTAAGGAGGGCAAGCTGGGGGTGGAGGGGATGCCCCCCGACGTGCTGCTGGCCGCCCTGCGCCGCGCCGGCGCGACATTTGAGGGGGAGGGAGAAGCCCCTGCACCTACCCATATCACCAAGGCCGACCTGCTGGATAAGGGTCTTATCGGCCCGAATTCCGCCGCCCGCCGGGCCGCGCTCCAGCAGCGCTTGGGTCTGCCCGCCCACCTCACCACCAACGGCCTTTTGGAGGCGCTGACCCTGCTTCTGACCCGGGAAGAATTTGACGCGCTCTAAAATGCGCCCAGCTATTGCAATCCCGCCCAAAATCGCGTATAATTATAAATCGCTTTTATTACGACAACAAGGAGTGTGAGACAATGACCGAGGACATCAAGGCCACCGTACCGGAGGAAGCCGGCAAAAACTTTATCTTGAATTTCATCGACGAGGACATCGCAGAGGGTGGTCAGTTCCAGGGAATGACCGTCCACACCCGTTTTCCGCCTGAGCCTAACGGCTATCTGCACATCGGCCACTGCAAGGCCCTGACCATCGACTTCGGCACGGCGGAGAAGTACAACGGCCTGTGCAACCTGCGGATGGACGACACCAACCCCACCAAGGAGGACGAGGAGTTCGTAGAGGCCATCAAGCAGGACATCCACTGGCTGGGCTTCGACTGGGGCGACCGCTTCTTCTATGGCTCTGACTATTTCGAGGAGGACTACCGCCAGGCCGTCCTGCTCATCAAAAAGGGCCTGGCCTATGTCTGCCAGCTGACGCCGGAGGAGTTCAAGGCCAACCGCGGAGACATCGGCATCCCGGCCGTGTCTCCCTACCGTGACCGGCCTATGGAGGAGAGCCTGGACCTCTTCGCCCGGATGCGCGCAGGGGAGTTCCCCAACGGAGCGATGACCCTTCGGGCCAAGATCGACCTGGCCAGCGGCAACTTCAACATGCGCGACCCGGTGATCTACCGCATCAACCATATGAGCCACCACCGGCAGGGCAATAAGTGGTGCATCTATCCCATGTACGACTTTGCACACCCCATCCAGGACGCGCTGGAGGGCATCACCCACAGCCTGTGCTCGCTGGAGTTTGAGGCACACCGCCCCCTGTATAACTGGGTCATCGACCACTGCGAGCTGCCTGCCCGCCCCCGGCAGATCGAGTTCGCCCGTCTGGGCATCGACCACACCGTCATGTCCAAGCGCAAGCTGCGCAAGCTGGTGGAGGAGAACTATGTCTCCGGATGGGACGATCCCCGTATGCCCACACTGTGCGGCCTGCGCCGCCGGGGCTACACCGCCGCGTCCATCCGTAATTTCTGCGAGCGCATCGGCGTGGCCAAGTCCCCCAATGTCATCGAGTACGGCTTCCTGGAGCATTGCCTGCGGGAGGATCTGAACGCCCATGCCGAGCGGACTATGGCCGTTCTCCGGCCTGTGAAGCTCACCGTTACCAACTATCCCGAGGGGCAGAGCGAGACTGTCACCGTGGAGAACAACCCCGCCGATCCCGCCCAGGGCACCCACGACATCACCTTCTCCCGCCATCTGTGGATCGAGGCAGACGACTTTATGGAAGTTCCCGTCCCTAAGTACAAGCGCCTGACCCCCGGCGGGCTGGAGTGCCGTCTCAAGGGTGCGTATCTGGTCACCTGCACCGGCTGCGTCAAGGACGAGAACGGCAACGTCACCGAGGTGCTCTGCACTTACGACCCGGATTCCCGGGGCGGCGACCCCGCCGACGGGCGCAAGGTCAAGGGCGCGACGCTCCACTGGGTGGACGCCGCCAACTGCCTGGACGCCGAGGTGCGGCTGTACGACAACCTGTTCTCCGACGAGCAGCCCGATGGCCCGGACAAGGACTTCCTGGAATGCCTGAACCCGGACAGTCTGACGGTCCTCACCGGCTGCAAGGTCGAGCCGGAGATGCAGAAGGTGGCCGCCGAGTTTGATAAGAAGGAGAACCGCACCGGCACGAATGCGCCCACGTTCCAGTTCATGCGTTTGGGTTATTTCTGCCTGGACAACCGGGACAGCGCCGCTGACCACATGGTGTTCAACCGCAGCGTCTCTTTGAAAGACAGCTTCAAGAAGTAAGCGCACACGACAAAAAGAAGTGTCCTTTGGGCACTTCTTTTTTTGTCGTTGTGGCCTGTTTTTTCGCTATTTCGCCCAAAATCGCCGGGTAATTTTGGTTGACCTGCCGAAATGTGAAGAATTTCCCTGCGGGCGCTTGCAACTCCGGAAGCGCAGTGCTATACTCATAACACAAATGCAGACTGGCACAAAACCCCTATAGGGGTTTTCCATTCTTTGTGAGAGCAAAGAATGAAGCGTGTTGGCTGTAAAATTTTAACAGAAGGGGTACACAGACATGAATAATCGCAAAGCAACCAAACGGGCGCTGCTGATCAGTGTGATGGCGCTGGTCATGTGCGTGGTTATGCTGGTGGGCACTACGTTTGCGTGGTTCACAGACACAGCCCGCACCAACGTCAACAAGATCCAGGCAGGCAAGCTGGATGTAGTGCTGGAGATGCAGAAAGCTGACGGTACTTGGGAGAACGCCGAGGGCAAGACCTTGGAATTCAAGAAGGAGGCCAATGCACCGGCTGGAGAGAAGGTCCTGTGGGAGCCGGGTTGCACCTATGAGCTGCCGAAGCTCCGCGTTGTCAACAACGGCAACCTGAACCTGAAGTACAAGATCGAGATCACCGGCATCAAGGGCAGCGCCAAGCTGAATGATGTCATCGACTGGACGATGAAGCTGGGCGGCCTTGATTTCGCCATCGGCAGTGAGCATGTTCTGAAGGCGGCAAAGGCCGGCGCTGAGAGTGCTGACATTCTGACCATCAGCGGCCATATGCGGGAGACCGCCGGCAATACCTACATGAACGAAAAGATCGAGGGCATCACCATCACCCTCAAGGCCACCCAGGCCACCGGCGAGTGGGACAGCACCACCGACGATTACGATAAGGACGCTCCCTATACCACCGTCAATGTTTCCAATGAGAAGGAACTCCGCACGGCTCTGTTCAACGCTCCCACCGATGGTGGCGGCGTAAAAATCGTTCTTCAGAACGACATTATTCTGGATATGTATTATTCCGCCCTGCTGTTTGCACATTCCAACACAGCAGATAAATGGCAGCATAGCGGTGGTCTGAGTGCAGGAGATGCTGCAATAGAAGCCGCTAAGCCTGAAAACAATGAAGTTCCCGACTACAGTACTGCTTATGATACTCTTGCTCACTACAAAACCGCTGTAAATGGTTGGGATACCGTCAGCAGTGATTTGGCTGAGCAGGCTAAATTTGGAGCCAACTTCCCCATGAGTGCAACAAATCCTGTTGCTCGTTTGGTAGTTAAGCCCGGTCAGGATGTCATCATTGATCTGAACGGTAAGACTATTGCCAAGAGAGCCGATGCAGTACATGGTAGTTGGAGCAATACAGACACCGACATTATTGCAAACTACGGTATGCTGAAAATTGTTGACAGCGCAACTGGCGGCAAGGTCGTTGGTCGTGGCTATACCACTGTCGGCGGTGCGGTACTGCACAATTTCAATGGCGCGATCATGACTGTTGAAAACGTCGAGATCGACGGTAATGCCGCAGGCTTTACGGCTGGCACGGGCCAGTATGTGATCGCCAACGATGGCGGTACGGTGGTGATCGATGGAGCAAATGTCCATGACACGGCCACCTCTGCATCTCTTGTTGTCAATACTGCTGGTACGATGACGATCAAGGGCAATGCTACGCTCAATCACCCCAACACCAAGACCATCAACTGCAAGGGCGGCGAGGTGTTCGTGGAGAGCGCAAAGATCACTTCCAATGCCTATTCCGTCTACGCTGCCGGCGGCACTGTGACCGTGACGGACAGCGGCGTGACCGTTACCGGCGGCGGCACTATGACCGAAGACGGCGGCACGATCGTCCACAAATAATCACTACCCCTTTTCTCCCGCCGTCTTACCAGCGGCAGGAAATACCCCTTCCGCTGCGGCCATGCTCAGCCGCACGGACATAAAAAAGAATCGCCCTCGGGCGGTTCTTTTTTGCCCTCTATTCATTCTTTTTGCCCTTCGTTCACCTTTCCGTTTTTGCCCCGAAAACCGCAAGTTCTGCGCCGTGACTTGACGAATTGTTAACACCCGGCTATAATCAAAGAACAACCTATGGGTATAAGGGGAAAAAGAACATGAAGCTACGCGCATTTTACGACCAGTGCGGCGGCAGCTACGAGGGCACCGTCGCCCGTTTCCAGGGGGAGGAGCGTGTGCTGAAATTCCTGCGTATGCTCCCCGCTGATGAGAGCCTGCCCGAGCTTACCGCTGCCATGACGCGAGAGGACGCTCACACGGCGTTCCGCGCGGCCCACACCATCAAGGGCATCGCGCTGAACCTGGGACTGAACCAGCTGGCGGCAAAGGCCTCCGCGCTGACGGAGACGCTCCGGGGGAAGGAGACCATACCGCCGGAAGCACCGGAGCTGTGCAAAGAGGTGGAGCACGACTGCGCCGTTGTTTTGGACGGCATTTCCCGGCTGGAAGCGTAAAAAAAGAAGCACCCGCGGGTGCTTCTTTTTTTACGCCTTATAGTACCGCTTCGCGCAGAACTCCCGCTGCACCGTCACCGCGCCGCTGTCCGTGAGCCAGCTGACGAAGTTGGAGAAATTCCGCTCCACGATGCTGAATTTCATCTCGTTGTGGGTACGCACGTTCTCCCGCTGGCAGAACGCCCCGATCCACTCCGGGAACGTCATGCCATCCTCCAAAAGCGCCAGCAGCTCCGCCCGCTTGGACTGGATGACCGCAATGTTGTGGTCGATGACAGCGCCCAGCGCCTCGGGCTGCACCACGCTCTTGTGGGCCAAAATGTACGCCTTATAGTCCGTGGTTTTCAGGTACGCTTTGCTCTCCAGATCTTTGGCGATGAACATACTGGTGGGCAGCTTTGCGCCGTCGATCAGGCTTTGGTCAAGAAGCGCATCGCCGATATAGGCCACGCCGTCCGGCGTCGTGAACCCCAGCTGTCCCGCCGTATGGCCCGGCAGCGGCAGGATGCCGAAGGTCCGCCCGTCCAGCGTCAGGGACGTGTCCGACGCCCGCAGCACCCGATCCGCCGTGAAGCACTCCTCCAGGAACAGCTCCTGGATCTTGCCGTAGGTCAGGGCCACATAATTGGCGCGGTAGCTGTCCGGGTTCACGGAGATGCCCGCCTCGATGAGGGAGATGATGGCCTTTGCGCCGTACCGCTGCTGCAGATACCGCACGTTCCCCGTGTGGTCGAAGTGGGCGTGGGAGCAGAGCACGTATTTCGGCACGAGACCGTTGGCGTCCAGCAGGTTTGTCAGACCGCTCCGGTCCAGCTTGGCGTAGCCCGTGTCCATGAGTACAATGTTCCGCGCATCCAGCTTGTAGATGGGCAGCAGGGCCGTGCTGCCCACTGCCGCGTATGTGTCGCCCAGTACGTGGATCATGTCCATGCCCGGCCACCTCCCGCAATGTTTTTACCCATTATACACCTTTGTGACGGAAATACAAATTTTTTATTTTCCCTCTATGCAAACGCAGGAAAATAAGGTAAAATAGCAGGGAATACAAAAGGGAGGAAACGGGATGGAAGAACCGAGATTTAAGCGGGTGCTGCTGAAGATCAGCGGCGAAGCGCTGGCCGGCGACAAGCACTTCGGCCTTGACTTCCAGGTCATGGCCCGTGTGGCCGACGTCATCAAGGAATGCGTGGACATGGGCGTTCAGGTGGGCGTGGTCATCGGCGGAGGCAACTTCTGGCGCGGCGTCAAGGATGGTGAGGGCCACATCGAGCGCACCCGCGCCGATCACATGGGTATGCTGGCCACCGCCATGAACTGCATGGCTATGGCCGACGTGCTGGAGCAGAAGGGCGTGGACGTCCGGGTGCAGACGGCGCTGGAGATCCGGGCCGTGGCCGAGCCGTACATCCGTGCCCGGGCTATCCGCCACCTGGAGAAGGGCCGTGTGGTCATCTTCGGCTGCGGCATCGGCTGCCCGTTCTTTTCCACCGACACGGCGGCGGTGCTGCGGGCGGCGGAGATCGAGGCCGACGTGATATTGCTGGCCAAGAACATCGACGGCGTGTACAACGCCGACCCCGCGAAGGTCGCGGACGCGGTGAAGTACGACGCCATCTCCTACGAGGACGTGCTGGCCCAGCACCTCGCGGTGATGGATTCCACGGCGACCTCACTGTCGATGGACAATCACATTCCCGTGCTCGTGTTCGCGCTCAAGGACCCCAAGAACATCCTGCGCGCCGTGATGGGCGAGAAGATCGGTACGATCGTCGGCGAATGAGTCGGCGTCGCAAGATAAAATGCAAAAATCAAAATTTGAGGAGGCTATCCCCATGTTGAAGGATGAATACAAGGTTTACGAGGAAAAAATGAGAAAGAGCATCGACTCCGTCGCCGCCGACTTCGCCGCCGTGCGCGCGGGCCGCGCCAACGCCGCCGTGCTCGACCGCATCAGCGTGGACTATTACGGCACGCCGACGCCCATCCAGCAGATCGCGTCCATCGGCTCGCCCGACCCGCGTCAGCTGCTCATTCAGCCGTGGGACGCGAGCGCCGTGAAGCTCATTGAGAAGGCGATCCTGAACTCCGACCTCGGCATCAATCCGCAGAACGACGGCAAGGCCATCCGCCTGACCTTCCCGCAGCTGACCGAGGAGCGCCGTAAGGAGCTCGTCAAGCAGATCCGCAAGTACGCCGAGGGCGGCAAGGTCGCCATCCGTAACATCCGCCGCGATGCGATGGAGACCTTCAAGAAGAAGCAGAAGGCCAGCGAGCTGACCGAGGACGATCTGAAGATCGCCGAGAAGGACCTGCAGAAGCTCACCGACGATATGTGCAAGGAGCTGGACGCCCTGCTCGAGAAGAAGGAAAAGGAACTGATGGAGGTCTGATGGGACTTTTCACCAAAAGACAGCTCACGGGGCAGGTTGACAAAAACAGCCTGCCTCGTCATGTTGCCGTCATCATGGACGGCAACGGCCGCTGGGCGCAGTCTCGCTGCCTTCCGCGCGTTGAAGGACACCGCAAGGGTGTAGAGGCTCTGGAGCGGGTGGTTGAAGCTGCTGCGCAGCGCGGGGTGAAGACTTTGACCGTTTTTGCTTTTTCAAGCGAAAACTGGCGTCGGCCGGCTGCGGAAGTGACTGCGCTCATGAAGCTTTTTGCCCTCGGACTGGAGCGCTGGCGCAAACCTTTGTCAGAGGCCGGCGTTCGTCTGCGCGTAATTGGCGACCGTACAGGCTTTAGCTCTGCGCTCAATGAAACCATTGATGCGGCCGAAGCCGCAACGGCTGCCGGCAGCAAAATGACGCTCGTTATCGCCGCCAATTACGGCGGCCGCTGGGACATGCTTCAGGCTGCTCAGGCCGCAGCAGCCGAGGGTGAGCTGACGATGGAGGGCGTGGAAAAAAGGCTTTGCGCCGCGGAGCTGGGCGAAGTGGATCTGCTCGTGCGCACAGGCGGTGAGCGCCGCATCTCCAACTTCCTTCTTTGGCAGGCGGC
>ERZ857757.549-NODE-549-length-37431-cov-5.468563_pt1 | contig 37431 bp, 39 predicted proteins | sample MGYA00519764_ERZ857757 | MGnify/ENA primary metagenome ERZ857757 (study PRJEB31778, sample SAMEA3449359) | human gut metagenome | biome: human gut; feature: human-associated habitat; material: faeces | place: United Kingdom | collected 2010/2012 ...
TCTTAAATGTCTCATTAATTTAGTAGAATAAAGTCGAAAAATGTAATAAATAAAAATCGATATAAAAATGAGACATTTAAGACCTGTCCCTGATGTCTCAAAAGGAGAAAAATATGTTTACAGATTATACAAAGATTATAATTAAGTCAGGTGATGGTGGAAATGGAGCAGCAACTTTTCGTAGAGAAAAATATGTAGCTGCAGGAGGACCTGATGGCGGAGATGGTGGAAATGGCGGAAATGTTTATTTTCAAGTGGATAAAGATAAAAATACTTTGATTGATTTTAGATATAATAGAAAATTTAAAGCTAAAAATGGAGAAAATGGAAGCGGAAGTCATTGTAATGGAAAGTATGGAGAGGATTTGTATATTAAAGTTCCAATCGGTACAGTTGTAAAAGATGTTGAGACAGGTAAAGTTGTTGCCGATTTGTCTAAGCCAGGTCAAACTGAATTAATATTAAAAGGTGGTCGCGGAGGAAGAGGAAATTCTCATTTTGCAACAGCAACAAGACAAGCACCTAGATTTTCAGAAGATGGAGAAAAAGGAGAGGAAAAAGAACTTATATTAGAACTAAAATTGTTAGCAGATGTAGGTTTATTAGGATTCCCTAATGTAGGAAAATCAACATTTTTGTCAGTTGTTACTGACGCTAAACCTAAAATTGCAAATTATCATTTTACAACAATAGTTCCTAATTTAGGAGTAGTAAAAACCAAAAATGGAGATGGATTTGTTATAGCAGATATTCCAGGAATTATTGAAGGGGCAAGTGAAGGTGTAGGACTAGGAATACAGTTTTTAAGACATGTTGAAAGAACTAGATTGTTATTACATTTTTTAGATGTTTCTGGACAAGAAGGAAGAGATCCAGTAAAAGATTTTTATGCAATTAATGAAGAATTGAAAAAATATAGTGAAAAGTTATCAAGTAGAAAACAAATAATAGTAGCAACTAAATTGGATGCTATGCAAGATGATTCAATTTTAAAAGAAGTAGAAAAATTAGCTAAAAAAGAAAAACTAGAATTATACAAAATATCATCAGTAACAAAAGAAGGCGTTCAAGAATTAATAGATTATGTTGATAAAATGTTAAAAACACTTCCAAAAGAGGAATTAGTAGAAATAGAAGATAGAAAAATATATACTTTAGAAGATAAGAAAGATGAATGGAAAATAAAAGAGCAAGATGGAATATTCTATGTTACAGGAAGGGCAGTACAAAGACTAATGGGAAGAGTGAATATTGAAGATAATGAGTCAATGTATTATTTACAAAAGTGTCTAAAGAATATGGGAATAGAAGCAAAATTAAAAGAAATGGGAGTGTGTGAAGGAGATACAGTAATACTAGATGATTGGGAACTTGAATGGTACGAATGAGACATTTAAGACCTGTCCCCCTTGTCTCAAAAGTTGTTTTATAAAAAGGAGTTGGAAATTTAAATGAATGGAGAAAAAAGAAAAGATTATTTAGAATGGGATGAATATTTTATGGCAATTGCAAAATTGTCTGCTATGAGAAGTAAAGATCCATCTACACAAGTTGGAGCATGTATTGTTAGTAATGACAACAGAATTTTATCAATAGGATATAATGGAGCTCCAAATGGATTTAGTGATGAAAAATTCCCTTGGGGAAGAGATGGAAAAAATCTAGATACAAAATATCCATATGTTTGTCATGCAGAGCTAAATGCAATTTTGAATTATAGAGGAAGTAAAAAAGATTTAGAAGATGCTAGAATTTATGTTGATTTATTTCCATGTAATGAATGTGCGAAGATTATTATTCAATCTGGAATTAAAGAAGTGATTTATTTATCAGATAAATATGCAAATTCAGAAAATAACATTGCCTCTAGAAAATTATTTGATGAATGTGGAGTACAATATAATAAAATTAAATTAAAACAAGAAAGAGACATAAATATTGAATTAAAATAAATATAGCAAAATTGAAATGTATAAAGGTGTAATATATTATTTTATTAAGTAATATATTACACCTTAAATTATTATTATTAAAAATTAATTAATTGATTAATTAATTACAAGAAAGTTATTTAAGATTTTTTTTCATTATAATTCCATTATTATTGTTGTAATATTTTTTTCTAACACCTAATTTTTCAAATCCAAGTTTTTCGTATAAGTGAATTGCCGGTTTGTTTTGTTCATTAACTTCTAAAAAAAGGGTGGATATATTTAAGTCTTTAGCAAGTAAAATTAAATTTTCTAAAAGTAAAGTGCCAATACCTTGGTTTCTATAAGTTTTTTTTATTACTATATTCATAATATCAGCTTGATCAAAAATTTTTTTTAGTCCAGCAAAGCCAATAATTTCATTATTGATTTTTCCTATAATGTAGCTAGAATTCTCATTTTCTACTTCTTCTTTTAATGTTGAAAAACTCCAAAAGTCATCAAAGTCAGAAATAAGAATTTCCTGCAATTCATTTAAATGATTTAAATTCATTTTTTCTATTTTAATTGCCATATAAAATATCCTTTCAAATATAAAATAATAATTATTTTATTTATGTTCTCTTTCTTCCAATTGCCTTTGAGCTTGAGGCTTTTTTAAATATAATGGCAATATTTCTTCTGAATTAATTCCTAGTTTTGATTTTTCAAATCCTGCAATACCTAATGAAATAGAATTTAAAATATTAAACTCATGAGAAAAAAATTCAGCTTCAGAAAAGGTTGATTTAATTTCGTCTTTATAAATTTCAGATCCATTTCCAACAAAATAAATAGAAGAGTTTGCTAACGTATCTTCACAATAACTTTTTAAGATAGCTAAACAAGAATTAACACTTTCTGCTTGAGGTTCTATAAGAATTTCGAAAGTTTCATTTTTCTTTTCGTATAATGCAAAATAGCAATTATTATTTTTACAATCAATAATGCTGCATACTACATCATTGTCTTTTATATTTTCTAAAACATTATATGCTAGAGATGTTAAAGAACTGATTCCAACACATGGAATTGATGAAAAATCACAAAAAGCTTTTGTAGTTGCAATACCAATTCGTAAACCAGTAAAAGAACCTGGACCTATATCACAAGTTATTAACTCTATATCATTTAAACTTAAATTAGTTTGGTTAAAAGCATTTTCAATCATAGGCATTAAATTTTCAGAATGTGTTCGTCCTGTATTAGTATCAAGACTTATAATAGATTTTTTATCTTCTAAAATAGAAACTCCACATACATCACTTGCCGTATCAATACTTAATATTTTCAAAATAAATCCTCCTTTGATTCAATTATTAAAATTCTATTATTTTCATTTTTATCATCTTTTTTAAAAGTAATATGAATATAATCATTAGGTAAAGCATCTTCAATTAATTCTCCCCATTCAATTAAACAGATACCATTTTCAAAATATTCTTCGCCACCTATTTCGTAAAATTCAGAAGAATCGCTTAATCTATATACATCAAAATGATAAATATTAAGATCATTTTTTTTATATTCATTTACTATAGTGAATGTAGGACTAGATATTTCATTTTCTAAACCAAAATAAGACAAAAAACCTTCTGTAAATTTTGTCTTTCCAGATCCTAGTTCACCAGTTAAAACAACAACATCTTTTGGTTTTAATTTTGCTGCTAATTTTTTTGCTAATTGTTTTGTATCAGCTTCATTCTTTGATATAAATTCATATTGCTTCATATTTGCCTCCAATAAATATATTTGACATTAAACATTATAATATAAAAAATAAAAAAATTCAATGAAAAGGGTTGATAAATTAAAGGTATTGTAATATAATCGTAATATATTTGTAACGAAAAAGAAACAAAAAAAGATTGTGAGGAAAAAAGCATGTTTAAAATGGGGTTAGGACAAGATATTGGTATTGATTTAGGAACTGCAACAGTAATTGCCTATGTAAAAGGTAAAGGAATAGTATTAAGAGAACCATCTGTTGTGGCAGTAGACAATAACACAGGAGAAGTATTAGCAGTAGGACAAGAAGCAAGAAGAATGCTTCGGAAGAACACCTGGAAATATAATAGCAACAAGACCTTTAAGAGATGGTGTAATATCAGATTATACAGTAACAGAAAAAATGTTAAAATATTTTATTAATAAAATATGTGGAAAATTTATATTTGCACCAAGAATTATGATATGTATTCCTTCACAAGTAACAGAAGTAGAAAAAAAGGCCGTTATTGATGCAGCATCACAAGCAGGAGCAAGAAAAGTATATTTAATAGAAGAACCAATAGCAGCAGCAATAGGAGCAGGAATAGATATTTCAAAACCATGTGGAAATATGGTAGTAGATATTGGTGGAGGAACAACAGACATAGCAGTTATTTCTTTAGGAGGTTCAGTAGTAAGTACTTCATTAAAAGTTGCTGGAGATAAATTTGATGAATATATTGTAAAATATATAAAGAAAAAATATAACATTATAATAGGAGAAAGAACAGCAGAAGATTTAAAAGTTAATATTGGATGTGTATTTCCAAAAATACAAGATACAGAAATGGAAATACGAGGAAGAGACTTAGGTACAGGATTACCAAGTACATTAAAAGTACGTTCAAGTGAAATGTTAGAAGCATTAATAGAACCTGCAATGATGATTGTAGAAGCTGTTCATTCAGTTTTAGAAAGAACACCACCAGAGTTAGCAGCAGATATTAGTGACAAAGGAATTTATATGACAGGTGGAGGATGCTTAGTAGATGGACTAGACAAATTATTACAAGAAAAAACAGGAATAAATGTTATGATAGCCCAAGATACAGTATCATGTGTAGCATTAGGAACAGGAAAAGCACTAGATAATTTAGATGCTTTAGAAGGAAAAGCAAGAAGATAAAGAAATGTCGCAAGAGACTTACTCATGCGACATTTTATAAATTTATTTCAAGAAAGAGAGAAAAAAATGGAAAATAAAATAGAGCAATCAAAAGAAAAAGTAGCGTTTATTACATTACGGGTGCAAAGTAAATCAATATGAAACAAATGCAATGATTCAAAAATTTATAGAAAATGGATATAAAATAGTAGAAAATCATGAAAAAGCAGATATATATATTATCAATACATGTACAGTAACAAACATGTCAGATAGAAAATCAAGACAGATGCTTAGAAGAGTTAAAGAATTAAATTCAAAATCAATTGTAGTAGCATGTGGATGTTATGCACAAGTGGCGAAAAAAGAATTAGAAAAGATAAAAGAAATAGATTTAATTTTAGGAAATAATGAAAAAGGCGAAATTGTAGAACATGTAGAAGATTATATAAAAAATCAAGAAAAAATAAACATAGAAGATGTAATGCAACAAAGAGAATTTGTTGATTTTGGAAATGTTACATATACAGAAAAAACAAGAGCTGTTATTAAAGTACAAGATGGATGTGATAGATTTTGCTCTTATTGTATTATTCCATATGCACGAGGAAGAGTAAGAAGTAGAAAGCCAGAAAATGTTTTAGCTGAAATTAGAAAAGTTGCAGAAGAAGGAATAAAGGAAGTTGTAATAACAGGAATACATGTAGCATCATATGGAAAAGATTTTAAAACAGAATATAAATTAATTGATTTATTAGAAGAAATAAACAAAATTGAAGGAATTGAAAGAATCAGATTAGGATCAATTGAACCATTACTAATAAATGAAGAGTTTATGAAAAGACTTATAAAACTAGAAAAGGTATGTCATCATTTTCACCTTTCTTTGCAAAGTGGATGTGATGAAACTTTGAAAAGAATGAATAGAAGATATACAACACAACAATTTAGAAATATAGTAGAATGTTTAAGAAAATATTATGAAGATGTTATACTAACAACAGATATAATAGTAGGATTTCCAGGAGAGACAGAAGAAGAATTTAACGAAACATATGAGTTTCTAAAAGAAATTAAATTTTATAAAATGCATATATTTAAATATTCTCCTAGAAAAGGAACAAAAGCAGCACAAATGAAACAACAAATTGATGGAGCAAAAAAAGAAGAAAGAAGCCATAAATTAATAGGGCTATCAGATGAAAATGAAAAAAGTTATAATAAAAAATATGTTGGAAAAACAGTAGAAGTGTTATTCGAAGAAAAGAAAGATAACTATTATAAAGGACATACTAAAAATTATTTGTTAGCATACCTATCAGAAGAAAATGTAAAAGATATAAAAATTGAAAATCAAATAATAAAAGTAAAATGTATAGAAGGCACAAAAGAACACATTTTAGTAGAAATGTAAAATGTAACAAAAATGTAACAATTATGTAATAAAGATTTAATATGAAAAAGCATAAAAATACTTGAATATAATTTAAAAATATAGTATAAATAAATTAACATTATGAAATAAATACAAAGGAGGAATAGAAATGGCAGATTTAGGTCAAGAAACAAAGATAGATGGAGTTTTTGGAGGAGTTGCATTTAATAATCAAGTAGAAAATGCAGTAGAGAATACAGCAGAAAACATTCAAAATGCAGGAACAATAAGAAATAATAATTTACCAGTAAAAGTTGGATTTTGGAATAAGTTTAAAGCTTTTTGGTTACAAGAAATAGACTGGAACAAAGAAATTAAAGTAGAATTAACGCCATATCAACAAAAAGTAGAAGATGAAATAAACGAATTTTTACACCAAGAAGTAACATGGGAAAAAGTTCACGATCTTTTATTTAAAGAAATAAGATTTGGAAAGAAAAAATAATTCGTAAATTTTGTAATATATGTGATTGTAAATTTTTTATGAATTAAAATAAAAGTATAGCGTAATGAAAAAAAGTATGCTATACTTTTTTTGTTATATATTAGGAAAAATAAAAAACAATATAAGCATAAAAAGAAAGGAGGAATAAGGATGTTTTTAGTAAAATAGAAAACATCTAAAAGGGAAAATGGCAAAAAGTAAAACTGTATTTGTTTGTAGTGAATGTGGAAATGAATCAAGTAAATGGCTTGGCAAGTGTCCAGCATGTAATAGTTGGAATAGTTTTTATGAACAAAAAATAGTAGAAACTAAAAACAAAGATATAGTTGATAAAAAAGCAAGTACTCCTCAAAAATTAAATTCTTATGAAGCAAAAGAAACTTTAAGAATACATACTGGTTTTAATGAATTAGATAGAGTCTTAGGAGGAGGGTTAGTAAAAGGTTCTCTAATTTTACTTGGAGGAGAACCAGGAATAGGAAAATCAACACTAATCCTACAAATATGTGATAAAATTAAGGGAGACGGAAAAGTTTTATATGTTTCAGGAGAAGAATCAGCAGAACAAATCAAACTAAGAGCTGATAGGCTAGGAATTAATAATGAAGATATTTTATTTTTAGGAGAAACAGATATAGATATAGTAAACCAAGCAATTATTAATGTTAATCCTAAATTAGTTATTATTGATTCTATTCAAACTATGTATTCAGATGAAATAACAGCAGCAGCCGGAAGTGTTAGTCAAGTAAGAGAAATTACACGGACAAGTTATGAGAGTATGTAAATCGAGAGCAATTACAACTATAATTATAGGGCATGTTACAAAAGAAGGAAATATTGCAGGACCAAGAGTTTTAGAACATATGGTAGATACAGTATTATATTTAGAAGGAGAAAGATACTTTTCATATAGAATATTAAGAGGAGTAAAAAATAGATTTGGTTCAACAAATGAAATCGGAATGTTTGAAATGCAAGAAAAAGGAATGTGCGAAATAACAAATCCATCAGACATATTAATATCTGAGAGAGATGATAATCCAGCTGGTTCGTGTATAGTATCAAGTATAGAAGGAACAAGACCAATTTTAGTAGAAATACAAGCATTAACTTCACAAACAGTATTTGGATATCCAAAAAGAACAGCAAATGGAATTGATTATAATAGATTATCTCTATTAATAGCAGTATTAGAAAAAAAGGCAGGTTTAATGCTTGGCTCACAAGATGTATACTTAAATGTAGTAGGAGGATTAAAAATAAATGAACCATCAATTGATTTAGGGATTATGATGGCTACAGCATCAAGCTTTAAAAATATAGCAATTCCAAAAGATATGATAATAATAGGAGAAGTAGGCTTAACAGGAGAAATTAGAAGAATTAATTTAATAGAAAAAAGATTAAAAGAAGCAGAAAAATTAGGATTTAAAAGTTGCATTATTCCAGAAAGTAATAAAAAAGACTTGAAAGAAAAATATAAATTAGATATAATAGGCGTTAGAAATATTAATGAAGCAATGAAAAAGATTGGAATCAAGTAGAAAATCGCTCAAAAGTGAAGAAGGGAGAAGTTATCATTGAGAAAAGGCAAAGAAGATAATATTACAGAAATTTTAAAATTGATTGCACCAGGAACTCCTATACGAGATGGACTAGAAAATATATTAAGAGCAAGAACAGGAGCATTACTATTAATAACTGATAACAATGAAGTATTAAAAGAAGTTGTTGATGGTGGTTTTACAATTAATGAAGAATATACATCATCTAAATTATATGAACTTGCTAAAATGGATGGAGCAATTGTCTTGAGTGGAGATTTAAAAAGAATATTATATGCCAATGCACAACTAATACCATCTCATGAAATTACAACATTAGAAACAGGGACAAGACATAGAACAGCAGAAAGAACAGCAAAACAAACAGGAGAGTTAGTAATTAGCATATCTCAAAGAAGAAGCATTATAACTATTTTTAAAGGAAATGACAGATATATATTAGAAAACACAGAAGCAGTATTAAATAAAGCAAATCAAGCTATACAAACATTAGAAAAATATAAGAAAGTGTTTGATAATAAATTAAACATATTAAATGAATATGAATTTAATGATATAGTTACACTAGAAAATGTAATTGTAGCTATACAAAGAGCCGAAATGGTTATGAAAATAGTGGAAGAAATACAAAGACAAATATATGAATTAGGCGATGATGGTAGACTAGTAAAAATGCAATTAGAGGAATTAATAGGTGGTCTTGAAAAAGAAGAAGAACTAATAATAAAAGATTACATAGTACCAACAAAGAAAAAAAGAACAGTAGAAAAAATAATAGAAAGCTTAGAAGAATTAAGCTATGAAGATTTATCAAAAGAAACAGTAATTGCTAAATTATTAGGATATGGAAATTTTGATAATTATGATGAAGTCGCTGTTTATACCAAAGGTTATAGGATATTAAATAAAATTCCAAGAATGCCATCAAATATAGTTGAAAACTTAGTAGATTCATTCAAATCTTTTCAACATATTTTAGCAGCAGACATCGAAAGCTTAGATGAAGTAGATGGAATTGGAGAAGTAAGAGCAAGAACAATAAAACAATCATTAAAAAGAATGCAAGAACAATTTATTTTTGATAATTTAATTTAAGAAAGGAAAAAATAAGATGAAAAAAACAAAAAATATAATATGGATAATTGCCTTAATTTTAGTAATAATATTAATAGGAGCAATAGCATTTGGATATTATAAAAATGCAACAAATGAAGTTAAAAATCCTGTTGCAACAATGGAAGTAGAGGGATTTGGCACAGTAAAAATAGAATTGTACCCAGACAAAGCACCACAAACAGTTTCAAATTTTATTACATTAGCTAATAGAGGCTTTTATGATGGTTTAACATTTCATAGAATAGTAAAAGATTTTATGATACAAGGAGGAGATAAGCAAGGAACTGGAAGCGGGTCTGCTACACTTGCAGATTTAAAAGATGATGGAAGCGATACAGAATATTCTATTAAAGGTGAATTTATATCTAATGGGGTAGATAACAAATTAAAATTTGATGAAGGAGTTGTTGGAATGGCAAGAAATGACTATACACAACAATCATCATCATTAAAAGAAGAATCATATAATTCAGGAAGTTCACAATTCTTTATAATGACCAAAAATAATACTTCATTAAATGGATATTATACAGCTTTTGGTAAAGTAATAGAAGGAATGGATGTAGTGCATAACATAGAACAAGTAGAAGTAAAAGCAAGTGAAGATAGCAAAGAAAGTAGTAGTTCACAACAAGAAGTTAGCACACCAGTAAATCCAGTTAAAATTACATCTATTAGAGTAGAAACAAATGGAGTTGACTATGGATTACCAGAGACATTAACACCTTTTAATTATTCTACATGGCTATATAAACAATATGGAATAGATCCAAGTAGTTTAAGTACAGAACAATAGAATAAAAAGAGTTATAATAAATAAAAAAAGGTTTATAATATATAATTAATAAGTTTTAAAAATAGTGCTAACATAAAATATTAAAAAATTTGTAAAAAGAGTTGACAAATAGGGTGGAAATTGTTTATAATAATAAATGTGCTCGAGGTTTAAAGTGCACGTAAACAATGGTGGATGTAGCGTAGTTGGTTAACGCGCCAGTTTGTGGCACTGGAGACCGTGGGTTCGAGTCCCATCTTCCACCCCATTTAATTTTAAATATTGGGCTGTAGCCAAGCGGTAAGGCACCAGACTTTGACTCTGGCATGCGCTAGTTCGAATCTAGCCAGCCCAGCCAATAATATTAAGACTTTCAAGAGATTGAAGGTCTTAAATTTTTACTTGAAATATATTAACTTGTTTGCATTTTGACCCGTAGTTTACAGTTAATTAATAAAAATATTATAAAAGAAATAGAAAACTAAAAGTTCTATTTCTTTTTTTATATTAATATAAATATAAAAGAAAAACATAAAAATGAAAAAATATAAAATAAGAGGAGGAATATAAAAATGGAAAGCACAAAAAATATATTTAAAGGAGTAGGAATATCACTTATATTAACAATAATATTATTATTCATATTTTCACTTATATTAGCATATACAAATGTAAATGAAAACACAATAACACCTGTAATTATAGTGGTTACAGCCATTAGCATATTATTTCGGAAGCTCAATTGTAAATAGAAAAATTAGAAAAAATGGAATATTAAATGGAGGAGCAATTGGGGGAATATATTTATTAATTATTTATACAATTTCCAGCATTTTAAATTGGAAATTTAATTTAAATATACAAAGTATTATTATGATACTAGTAGGAACTACTTTTGGAATATTAGGAGGAGTTATAGGAGTTAATATAAAGTAATGAAAAAGGAATTGTCGAATTTTGCGATGAAAAATAAAAATAAATCACAAAAAACAATTGACAATTCCATTTTTTGTAATTATAATCAAAATACATTTTCATATGATCTATAATTTTTATAGAAATTCCTAAAATAGGAATATTTAAATCAATTATTTTTTTATCTAATAAAAAATCCAATTAAAATAAACTAGAAAAAAGGAGGTATGCTTTTGAGAAAAAAATTCTAAAGATTTCCATTATAATAATAATTAGTATTTTTTCATTTTTGATCGGACAAGTTTTCAATAAATATACTACCTTAATGAAAGAAGAAAATGTATCAGAAATAGCTACATGGAATTTTATAATAAACGAAAAAAAGGAGGAAAATCAGTTAATTGATTTAGTATCTACAATAGACAATAAAGCTGTTCTTGATCATAAAATAGCCCCTGGAACAAGACGGCAGTTTTGATATTTTAATAGATGCTACTAATACAGAGGTAGGAATTAAGTATTATATAAAATGTGAAGAAGAAAAAAACAAGCCCCATAATCTTAAGTTTATATATCAGGAAAAAGAATATAATTCATTTAAAGAATTAGAAGAAAAATTGTCAGGAATTATTTATGCTAATAATACTGAAAAAGTAGTAAATTTAAAAATAGAATGGAAATGGGATTATGAAAGTGGTTCAACAATCGAAGAAATCACTAACAATGATATATTAGACACAAAAGATGCACAAACAATTCAAGATTATAAATTTGTAATTAACGTAAGTGGAGAACAAATATAAAAAATAGTTAGCTTATAAAAAAATTATAGAATATGAAAATGAATATATAAACCTTTATACAAAGTGAGGAAAAAGGTTTTTCCTCACTTAAATATAATTGGAGAGTTAAATTGAAAAAAGAAATAATAAAAATAATAGTAGTAGCATTTGTATTAACAATAATATTATCAACAATAAGCTTAGGAAAGTATTTTAATAAAACTAAAATAAATGTAAATTCAGGTGTAGCGATTCCTATTATAAAGTTAGAAGGAGAGCAAAAACTTATTATAAACAACAATCAGGAAAATAAGGTATATAATCTAGCTGTAAAAAATTATGATGAAAATGAACAAATAACACAGGTAGAATTAGAATATTATATTGAAATTATATCTAAAAAAAATGATGATATTAATTTTAAAATATATAAAGAAGAAAAAGAATTAAATATTAATAATAACAAAACAGAGAAATTTTTACTAACAAAGGAAAATAAACAACGAGATAATTACAAGATAGAAATACTATTAAATAAAAAAATATCAGAAGATATATTACAAAATGTAGAAATAAAAGTTTATTCAGAACAAAAAAATAAAGAAGAGGTGAAAGAATGAAAAGAAAAATAGCATTTCTTTTTTGTGTAATTATTATAGTATTTTGTAAAGAAAATTATGCAAAATACATAGTAGAACAAACAATTTTAATAGCAGAAATAAATATAGATACTATTTTTCCAGAAATAGAATTAATAAGTATAACAGAAACACCAGAAAAGGAACAATATAAAGTAAACTTTCAAATAAAGGTAGTTGAAAATAATATAAAAATAAATAAATTTAATAAAGAAAATATAGTTGCTAGAATAGGAGAAAAGAAGATTGAAAATGAAGAATATGAGCTAAATAAGGTATATGAAGGAGAAAAATTTATCTTATATGAAATAAAACTTAAACGGAATACAATTAAAAGAAAAAGTAAAAATAATAATACCAGAAGGAATAATACAAGATATTTCAAATAATAAAAATAAAGAAAAAATAATACAAAATAATTTCTAAAAATAGTTGATATTTTTTGTGATTTAATATAAAATTTAAAAAGACTAAAAATGGACAAAATAATAAAGTCAATACAAAAATAAAATAACGGAGGAAAAATCATGAAGAAATTAAAAATGTTAACAATTGTATTAGTAGTTATCTTAATTACAATGATAGCTTTTGGAGGAATATATATCCAAAAACAAAATAGAATGGAAAATATAATTAAGAACTATTCATATGCAATGGATTTAAAAGGTGCAAGAAATATCAGATTAAAAGTTAATCAGGAAAATAAAACAGTAATAAAGGATAGCGAAGGAAAAGAAGTTGAAAGTTCTGAAGACTTAACAGATGATAAAATAAAAGAAAAAGGGTATACAAAGGAAGAAATACCATATAATTCACAAGAAAGCCAAAAAGAAGAAAACTATAAAGAATCAAAGAGAATTATAGAAGAAAGATTAAAATCTTTAAAAATAACAGATTACAACATAAAAATGGATGAATCTACTGGAGATATTTTACTAGAAATAGCAGAAAATGATAATACAGATTCTATTGTAAGTAATATAGGAACAGTTGGAAAATTTGAAATTATAGATAGTGAAACTAAAGAAGTTTTAATGGATAATAATGATATAAAACTAGCAAATGTTATGTATGGATCTTCTAATAGTAGTACAATATCTTCAAGCTCTGGAACAACAGTTTATTTAAATATAGAATTTACAAAAGAGGGAGCTAAAAAATTAGAAGATATTAGTAGTAAATATGTAAAAACATCAACAAGTGATAATACAACTGATAATACAGATAGTAGTGATACAACAACTAGTTCAACAGAAAAGAAAATAACAATGAAAATAGATGATGAAGAAATAATGTCTACAAGTTTTGATGAAACATTAAAAACAGGTAAAATACAGTTGTCAATAGGTAAAGCTACAACAGATAGTAAAACATTACAAGGATATGTATCACAAGCTTCTAATATTGCAGTAGTTTTAGATTCAGGAAAAATGCCAATTAAATATGATGTTGATGAAAATCAATATGTATTATCAGATATAACAAATCAAGAATTAGATATAGTAGTTTATATTTTAATAGGAATAGTAGCAATATTAAGTATTATCTTTATTATAAGATATAAGTTATATGGAGCAATTGGAGCTGTATCTTATATAGGATTAATTTCTATTTTCTTAATATTAATTCGTTACGCAAATGTTAATGTATCAATTCAAGGAATACTAGCAATAGCATTAGTATGTATACTTAATTACATATTTATAAATAAATTGATATGTAGAATAAATAAAAAAGACTCAAATAAAGAAACAACGAATCAAAAAATAAAAGAAGTTTATAAGGAATTCTTTGTAAAAATAATACCAATTTGCATAGCTACAATTGTATTCTGTTTTGCAGGATGGGATCCTATTAGTAGTTTTGGAATGATAATGTTCTGGGGAATTGTACTTATTGCAATTTACAATTACATTATAACTAGTACTTTAGTAAAAATACAAGATAACAAATAGGAGGAAATTAGAAGATGAAAAATATAACAAAAAAACAGAAAATGATTTTTATAATTCTTGCAGTAATTATTATAGCAGGAATAGCTGTTATTTCTACAATAGGTTTTAATTTAGAATTGAAAATGCAAGAAACAAAAAAGATTGAATTATATATACAAAAAGATTTTGAAATATCAGATATAAAAAATATAGTAAAAGAAGTAATTCCAGATGAAAGTATAATGATTCAAAAAGTAGAAGTATTTGAAGATTCTGTAAGTATTACAGCAAAAGACATTACAGATGAACAAAAACAATCAATAATTGATAAAGTAAATGAAAAATATGGAACAGAATTAAAAGCGGATAGTACAGAAATTATAAATATTCCTAATATGAAAATAAGAGATTTAGTAAAACCATATGTTACTTCATTTGCAATTTCTACTGTTTTAATATTAGTATATATAGCAATAAGATATAGAAAATTAGGAAGTATAAAAACAATGATTAATTCACTATTAATTATTGTTGTAGGACAAGTTGTATTGTTTAGTCTAATAGCAATAACAAGAATTCCAGTAGGAAGATTAACAATACCTATGGTGCTTATTGTATATGTATGTACATTATTAGGAATTACTAACTGTTTAGAGAAAAAACTAAAATTAAAGAAAGAAGAAAAAGAAAAAAATAAAAACTAGAAATATAAATAAAAATATTGTAATAAATACTATTTTATTATACTGTTTTTTCGAAAAGGAGTATTTTTTATTATGAAAATACAATTAATAGGAACAGGTACTATTCCTGATATGACTAATAGTGCCAGCGTACTAATAAATGACCATATATTATTTGATGTTCCAAATGGTAATTTAAAGGCAATGATAAGGCAAAATATAGATATATTAAAAATAGATACCGTAATAATTTCACATACACATGCTGATCATTGTTTTGATATGCCTTTTCTTTTATGGTATAAGGAAGCTTATCAAAAAGAAAGTAAAAGATTATCAACAAAAATTATAACAGATAAAATAACACAAAATACAATAGAAAATTTAATAGATTTATCATATTTTAATTCTGCAAAAAATGCTAAAAAGGAATTTATAGATGCAGAAGAAGTGAATAATATAGAAAAAATATGTGATGATTTACAAATATTTAATGAACCAATAGAACATGAACATTTAACAATCAAATATGCCAATGGATATATTATAAAAGACAAAAATATAAGTATAGGATTGACAGGAGATTCGACATTTTGTGAAGGTCTGAAAAATATAGCAAGTAAGGTAAATTATTTGATTTCTGATATGACATTAGAAATAGGCGATGAATCTCATATGGGAATAAATAATATATTAGAACTTTTAAAAGAATATCCGAATTTAAAAATTATTCCTATACATATGCACGATAAAACAAGAGAAGAAGCAATAAAATTAGACATAGATAATTTAATAATATTACAAGATGGTGATATTTTAAAATTATAAAAATATTTATAAAAAAGAAAGACCTTGTAACTATAATACTCAAGGTCTTTCTAATATTATTTTAAATCTTTATAATGTACCATATATGTTTTTATATCATTAGTATCATTTTCGTTGATTTCAAAAATTCTACCACCTCTTAAATCATCTGTTCCATAAGGACTATAGCCAGCACAGGCATCTAAACACATTTTGACATTGCAAAAAGTTCCTTCAAAACAATCATTATGACTATGACCACATGCAATACAAATGATGTCTTTTCTTTGAAGTATAGTAGAAAAGAGTCCGGAATTAAGCATCCCTATTTTCATAATTTCCTTTGTACTTCCTGTACACTTGGTTACTATTGGATTATCTACAATATATTGAAATTCCCATGGTGGTATATGCATAAATAAAATTCCATTTATTATATTTCCACAATAATCTTCTAATTCTTTTGAACTATTCCAATACCACATTAATTGTTCAAAATGCACAATGTCCCATTTATCTGACATTGAAGGCATATTCATTAATTTTATATTTTTGTCTATATCTATATTAGAATGTCTTATTTCATTATTTGAATCCAATCCCAAAATATTAAAAGCGATATTGTCACTTTTTGAATTTTTAATAGGTAATACAAAATTAGTAGTTCCATAAATATTTTCAGTATGCTTTGAAATGCAATATTTAAAATTCTCATATATTTTTGTTTTGGTAATATCATTAATTTTAATATCATGGTCATGATTTCCAAATATATGTGCCCATGGAATTTTTCGTTATCTCGTAATTTTATAATATGTATATGATTTTTTCATTTTATTTATCAAATAAACTGTAAATAGTTCAGAATCATAATTAGATGAATCAGCATTTAAAAGTCTTAATAATGATAGTTCGAATTTCTCATAAATATGGAAAGTCTTTTAAATATATTATATTAAAATAAGAATATAATTACAATATTTTTTACATAAAGGATAAATTGTGAGGTTATAAACTTTTAGAAAATAATTTTTTTACTAAAAAACTATACAAATTTTATGAAGTAATGATATAATAAGAGCCAAAGTAAGAAGATGAAAAAGCAAGGAGGAAAAAATGGGAAATATAGTTTTATTAGATGATTTAACAATAAACAAAATAGCAGCAGGGGAAGTAATTGAAAGACCAGCATCAGTAATAAAAGAAATGATAGAAAATTCAATTGATGCAGGAGCAACTAATATAACAGTAGAAATAAAAAATGGAGGAATATCATATATAAAAATAACAGATGATGGAAAAGGAATAGCCCAAGATGACTTAGAAATAGCATTTGAAAGGCATGCTACAAGCAAAATTAGATCAGCAGATGATTTGGATACAGTAACATCTATGGGGTTTAGAGGAGAAGCATTAGCAAGTATTGCAGCTATTGCGAATGTAGAATTAACATCTAAAACAAAAGAACAAGACATTGGATACAAAATCGTTGTTGAAGCGGGAAATGTTTTAGAAAAAGAAGAAGCAGGGTGTAGAACAGGAACAACCATTATAGTAAGAAATTTATTTTTTAATACACCAGTTAGATATAAATTTTTAAAAAAAGATTATACAGAATCAGGATATATTGAAGATGTTATTACAAGAATAGCTTTAGTAAATCCTAATATTGCAATTAAGTTAATAAATACGGGAAAAACAGTAATACAAACTAATGGAAATGGAGATTTGAAAAGTGTAATATATAGCATATATGGAAAAGATATTTCAAATGGAATAATGGAAGTGTCTTATCAATATGAAGATATAAAAATAACTGGGGTAATCGGAAAGCCTGAAATTGCAAGATCAAACCGTTCAAACCAATTATTTTTTGTGAATAAGAGATATATTAAAGATAAAACGTTAACAGCAGCAACAGAGCAAGCATATAAAGGATTAATACCAATTGGAAAATTTGGATTTGTTGTATTAAATTTAGAAATGAGTCCAGCAAAAGTGGATGTAAATGTTCATCCAGCTAAGTTAGAAGTTAGATTTCAAGAAGAAAATACAGTTTTTCAAGCGATATATCATGCAATTAAAGATACTTTGCTAAAAAGTGAATTAGTGGCAAAAACAGAGAAAACAGAAAAAGATAGTATTGTAGATAGAAGAACTGCTAGTTTTGAAGAAAGATTAAAAAATTTAAGAGAAGCAAAAAAAGAAAATCAAAGTGGAGGACTATTTGCTTTTAGAAAACAAAATGAAAAGCAAATTGAAAAATATACAGATGAAGAAAGCAAAATAAAGACCAATATATTGGAAGATGTATATAATAACCAAAAACTAGAAAATGAACAAACTATACAACAACCAACTTTAGAAAAATTAGAAAGCAAAGAGAAAATAACTACAGGAGATCCAGTTGATACTTCAGATGTTTTAGAACAATTAAAAAATTTAAAAGATAAAATGCAAAATGAATTAAAAACAGACAAAGTTACTGCAAATAAAGTACAAGATGTTCAAGAAGAATATAAATTAGAAAACAAACAGCAAGATTTTAAACAAGGGGAGAACATAAAAGAAGAAAAATTCGAACCTGTTAAACAAAAGATAGAAAATTTAGATGAAAATACACAAGCTGTTTCACAAGATTTTAATGAAATGTATACAAAAATGTTTGGAACAGCACCAATAATAGAAAATCAAGATGATAAAAAAGAAGAACAAAAAGCTGTAGATATAATAAAAGATAATGTTTCAATGTTTGAAACAGAAGAAGAATTTAAAAAACCAATATATAAATTTATCGGGATTGTATTTAAAACATATATTATATTAGAGATTGAAAATGAAATGTATATATTAGATCAGCATGCTGCACATGAAAGAATTATGTACGAAAAGGTAAAAGAAAATTATTATAGTGACATAGCTAAAGATTCTCAAATGCTATTATTACCAGATGTTGTAACCTTAACACATAAAGAAATGGATGTTGCTAAAGAAAACAAGGAAATGTTTGAACAAGCAGGATTTTATTTTGAAGAATTTGGCGAAAATACTATTAAATTAACAGGAGTGCCAACAGTATGCATTGATTTAGATACAAAAGAGTTATTTTTAGAAACTTTAGATGAAATAAATACTGTAGCAAGAACAGCTAAACAAGAAAAAGAAGAAAAATTCATAGCAACAGTTGCTTGCAAAGCAGCAGTTAAAGCGAATATGGCTCTTACGAGAGAAGAAGTAGAAAAATTAATGGAACAATTATTGAAATTACCAAATCCATTTACATGTCCACATGGCAGACCAACAGTTATAAAAATGACAAAATATGATATAGAAAGAAAATTTGCAAGAAAGTAGTTGGAAAAAAATGAATTTATTAATTATAATAATAGTAACAGTATTATATGCAGTAATAATTGGATGGACATGGAGCTCTTTAGGAGATATTGAAAGAAAAAAGAAAATATTAATAACAGGAGTTGGAATATTGTTAGTATATTTAATAACTTTATTGTTATTTAATATTTCTAAAAATCAAATACAGTATCCAGATATTTCTGCAGAAAAATATGTAAAAAATATTCTAGTAATTATTTTTACAGGTATAAACTCAATTGCCATATTGCCATACGCAGCTAAAATGTACAATAAAATATATGAGGGAACAATAGAAGCACAAGAACTTAAGAAAAAACTAGTGTTTATTATAATACTAATAATATTAGGAATATTTTTAGAATGTGAATATATGAAAGATATTCAACAAGGAATATTAAATATAGCTAAAAAGTAACAACAGTAAAAAATACAGAAATGATTTTAAACAAATAGGGAGGAAAGAATGCAGAAAGATAAAGTAATAGTTATATGTGGACCAACTGCATCTGGAAAAACAGCATTATCAATTGAATTGGCAAAACAAATTAATGGAGAAATTGTTTCTTGCGATTCTATGCAAATTTATAAAGATATGAATATTGGAACAGCAAAACCTACTGAAGAAGAACAGAAAGGCATTAAACATTACTTAATTGATTTTGTCTCACCTGATGAAAGATATAGTGTAGCAGACTATAAACAAGATGCTAAAAAAGCTATAAAAGAAATATTAAAAAAAGGAAAAGTCCCTATAGTAGTTGGTGGTACAGGATTATATATTGATAGCTTAATTTATGAAATAGAATATCCTAATATAGAGTTTGATGAAAAATATAGAAAAAAATTAGAAAATATAGCTGAAGAACAGGGATTAAAAGTATTATATGAAAAAGCAAAAGAAATTGATCCAGAAGCAATAAAAAAAATAAGTGAAAACGACAAAAAAAGAATATTAAGAATACTAGAAATTTATCATGCTACAGGAAAAAACAAAACAGAACAAGAAAAAGAATCAAGAAAAAATGAAGTAGAGTATGAATATAAAATTTATGCTTTAAAATGGGACAGGCAAGAGCTATATGAAAGAATTAATAAAAGAGTCGATATAATGATTGAACAAGGATTAATTGACGAAGTAAAAGAAATTTATCAAAAGTATCAAAGTTTTCCAACTGCGATGCAAGGATTAGGGTATAAAGAAGTAGTCGAATATCTTGAAGGAAAAATAAGTAAAGATGATATGATAGAAAAAATAAAACAAGAAACACGTAGATATGCGAAAAGACAATTGACATGGTTTAGAAAAAATAAACAAACTATATGGCTAGATGCACAAGATAAAATACAAAATAATATAAAAATTATTTTGGAGGGATAGATTTGAAAGAACAAGATAAAACGATAAAAGAAAAAGAGACTGAAAAAATAAACGATAAAAAAATAAATAAAAAGAAAATAATTTTATATATTGTTGGTTTGGCAATTGTAATTTATTTGCTTTATACTATTTATTTATTAATTAAAGAACCAACCAATATAGTTACAGTAGAAGAGGGAAAATTATATCAAGAAGAAACAGATATTGGTTATGTGATTAGAGATGAAAAAGTTGTAAAAGGTGAAAATTACAAAAATGGGATGGAGCAAATCATAGCAGAAGGAGAAAGAGCTTCAAATAATGAAAATATATTTAGATATTATAGTGCAAATGAAGAATCGTTAAAACAAAAGATATCTGAGCTGGATGCAAAAATTCAAGAAGTGATGCTAAACGACAAGAGCTTATTAACAGCAGATATAAAACTTTTAGAAAATCAAATAGATGAAAAACTAGAAGATATTAGTAAAATTACAGATGTAACAAAATTAACTGAATATAAAAAAGAAATAGATAATCTTATAACTAAAAAAGCTAAGATGGCAGGAGAATCAAGTCCAAAAGGTTCTTATTTAAGACAATTAATAGAAGAAAGAAAAAATTATGAAAATCAATTAAATTCAGGTGCTGAATATGTAAAGGCTCCTATGAGTGGAATTGTATCATATAGAGTAGATGGATTAGAAGAAACATTGACACCAGACAATTTTAGTGCATTAAGTAAAGAATATCTTGAAAGTTTGAATTTGAAAACAGGAAAAATAGTAGCGACAAATGAAGAATGTGGAAAGGTAATTAATAATTTTGTTTGCTATATAGCAACTATAACTTCTTCTGAAGAAGCAAAACAAGCAAAAGTAGGAGATGAAATAAAAGTAAGATTATCAAATAATGTTGAAGTATCGGCAGAAATTTCTAATATTGTAAAAGAAGATGAAGATATTCTTATTATATTAAAATTAAATAAACAAGTAGAAGAATTAATTAATTATAGAAAAATAACATTTAATTTAATTTGGTGGGATGCTTCAGGATTGAAAATTCCAAACCAAGCAATTGTACAAGAAAATGATTTAAATTATGTAATAAGAAATAGAGCTGGTTATTTAAGCAAAATATTAGTAAAGGTAAAAAAACAAGGAGAAAAATATTCTATAGTTGAAGCTTATAAAACTGAAGAATTAAAAGAATTAGGCTTTACAGAAAAAGAAATTAATTCATATAGAAAAATATCTTTATATGACGAAATATTAATTAATCCTAATTTAGATAAAACAAAAGAATTAAATTAATATTTTTTAGCTAATAAAACCAATAGAAATATTACAAAAATATTACAAAAATATTAAAATTTAATAACATTCTTAAAAAACATTGACAATATGACAAAAAAAGTAGATACTTAGTACATAAAACAAAGGAAGTAATTTAGGAGGTTTTTTTATGTCAGGAGCATTAATGAACAAAGTATGGGATTTGTTTGGAATGGATTCAGCAGAACCAGAAGGTTATGAAGAAGAAAATGTATATGATTATGATGATGAAGAGGAAGAAGTAGAAGATAAAAAATTATTCGGAAGAAAAAACAATAATAAAGTTGTAAATATGCCACAAACACAAACAAATGCTATTAAAATGGTAATATCACAACCAACTACTTTTGAACAATCAGATGAAATTTGTGCGTTTCTAAAAGAAAAGAAATCTGTTATTGTTAATTTAGAATATGTTAATAAAGATGTAGCAAGAAGAATTGTTGATTTTATTAGTGGAGGAGTGTATGCATTAGATGGATATATTCAAAAAGTATCAAATTCTATCTTTTTAGTAGCACCATCTAACTATGAAATCACAAATGAAATGGCAAGGGAAGAAATGAAAAGCAAACTTTCTGTTTCATGGCTAAAAAATAATGGAGTAAACTAATTGAATATCAACAAGGGGGAAGAAAAATGATAACACCACTCGATATAGAAAATAAAAAGTTTTCAAAGCAAATGATGAATGGATATAGTGTTGAAGAAGTAGATGATTTTTTAGATGATTTAACAGTTGATTATACAAAAAACTATAAAGAAGCGACAGAATTAAAAGCTAAGGTTGCAGAATTAACTAAAAGTTTAGAACATTACAAAAACATAGAATCAACTTTACAAAACACTTTAGTCATGGCGCAGAAAACTGCAGATGATGTAAAAAACATAGCAAAACAACAAGCAGATCAAATAGTAAACCAAGCAAAAGGAACAGCTCAAAAACAAGCAAATGAATTAGATAATGAAATTATTGTAAAGAAAAAAGAATTAGAAGACGTAAAAAAACAATTTGATATATATAAAGCTAAGATGGAGTCATTGTTAATATCTCAATTAGAATTAATAAAAGATATCAATAAAGAAGATGCATAAAATTTAAAATTACTAAAGAGGACTATCTGTATAGATAGTCTTTTTGTGTCTATAAATAAATAAAAGTAAAGAAAAATATTACAAAAAGACAACAATATTACAGAACTGTTAAATATATGTTACATTTCTATTAATACTATTGACCATTAGAGGAAAAAAGAATAAAATATTACTATCATCGAAAGATATGAAAACTCACAAGAAGGGTGAAATATGAGAATAATAGGTGGAAAAGCTAGAGGAACAAAATTATATACATTAGAAGGAGAAAACACAAGACCAACATTAGATAGAGTAAAAGAATCGTTATTTAATATAATTCAAACAGAAATACCAAATAGCATATTCTTAGACTTATTTTCTGGAAGTGGAGCTATAGGTTTAGAAGCTGTCAGTAGAGGTGCTAAAAAGGCTATTTTGTGTGATAAATCAAAAGATGCTATAAAAATAATCGAGAAGAACATAAAAAAAACTCACTTAGAAGAGAAAATAGAATATTATCAATTACCATTTGAAATATTATTAAACAACCAAATAAAAGATTTAATTGACATTGTATATATTGATCCGCCATATAAAACAGATTATGCTTGTGAATCATTAAAAATACTAATAGATAATAAAATGCTAAAAAAAGATTCATATATAATTATAGAAACAGATGATGAAAAGAGAATTATAGAACAAATTAAAAGTTTAAAAGTGAACATAGTTGACCAAAGGAAATATGGTCGAGCATATCTTATATTTTTGAGAGAAAAGTAAGATAAATTAGAAAGGGGTAAAACCATGGAAATATTTACATTATTAGAAACATTAGAGGATTTATTAGAAAATAGCAGAAGTCTGCCATTTTCTTCAAAGGGATTAGTCGATAAAGAAGAAATGTTAGATTTAATAAAAGAAATAAGAATAAAACTTCCTGATGAATTAAAACAAGCTAAATGGGTAAAAGAGGAGAGACAACGAATATTGGTTGAAGCCCAAAAAGAAGCAGATGGAATTGTAAAAGAAGCAGAAAATAGAATTATAGCTATGATAGATGAACATGAAATTACAAGAAAAGCATATGACCAAAAAACAGAAATTATTGAAACAGCAAATGAAATGTCAAGAGAAATATCTAAAGGAACAAAAGAATATGCAGATAGCTTATTAGCTAATACAGAAGATGTTTTGAATGAAACATTAAACAAATTAGGAACTAACATGACAGAAGCATTAAATTTAATGCAAATATCATTAGAAGATACAATTAAAACAATTCAAAATAGTAGAAAAGAATTGAAATAGAAAAAACAAAAGTCAGATGCCAGAAGTCAAAAAACTAAGACTTTTGAATCTGGCTTTTATTAATAAAATAAAGAAGAAAAGAAAACAACGATTCAAACAAATAGTTATACTTTGGAAGGATGATAAAAATGGCCAAAAAAAAGAGAAGATATAAAAAGAAAAAGAAAGCAACTTCAAACTTAGACATAGCAGTAATAACACTAATTGTACTTAGTATACTTTTAGCTGTTTTAATTTATACTAAATCAGGAGTAATAGGTGCCAAATTAAATGAAATATTCGGAGGAGTATTGGGAATTATGCAATATGTACTTCCGATAGGAACTTTTGCTGTTGCTATAAAACTAGCCTCAGAGGGAAGAGAAGGAATAACACCAAAATTAATACAATATGGAATTGCTATTATTAGCCTTTCAATTGTGTTTAGTGTATTTCAAATTTCATCAGGAGAATTACAATCTTCAAAAGAACTATCAGAATTAGTAAAAGATGCTTATTATTTTGGTTCTCAGGGCAAAGGAGGAGGAGCTGTAGGAGCTGTTGCTGCTGTACCACTCGCTAAACTTTTAGGAGATGTAGGAGCAGTTATATTTTGTATAGGAACAGCAGTTATATTATTAGTATTTACATTTGGAATCAATTTATCAGATATAATTAATCTAATGCTTGATAGAATAGAAGAGAAAAAAGAAGAAAGATTTGAAAGAAGAGAGCAACTAGCAAAAGAAAGCAAAAAAGAAGAACAAGAAGAGACTCCGGGACAACGAAGAAAGAGACTAAGAGAAGAAAGAAAAATAAAATCACAACTTGAAAAAATAGACGAAAAGGCACCTATGGACAATCAAATAAAAATAAATTTCGGAGGAAGAATTGTTGATGGAACAGATGAAAAAAAGGGATTAAAGAAGTATGATCATACTGGTGAAAATTTAGAACCTTTGACAAAACAAAGTAAGAAACAAAAACAAATTAGTCAACAATTAGAACCAGATGTTATAGATGCAAATCTTTTTAAAGATGTAGAAGAACAAAAAGAAGAAAAGAAAAAAGCAGTATTACAATTAGAACATGCTCAAATAGTAGAAGATGAACATTATGAATATCCACCAGTAGAACTTCTAAGTAAACCAAGTAAAAAAACTTTAAAAGGAGGAGCTAAAGCGTTAACAGATACTGCAACAAGATTACAAAAAACATTATATAGTTTTGGAGTATCAGCAAAGGTTGAGAATGTATCAGTAGGACCAGCGATTACAAGATATGAATTAAAACCAGCAGAAGGAGTAAGAGTTAGCAAAATAGCTAATTTAGCAGATGACATAGCGTTAAATTTAGCAGCAGAAACAATAAGAATTGAAGCACCAATCCCAGGAAAACAAGCAGTGGGAATAGAGGTACCAAATAAGGAAAAAGAAGTAGTACATTTTAGAGAAATATTAGATAGTGATGAATTTAAAGGAAATAAATCAAAATTAACAGTAGGACTAGGAAAAGATGTAGCAGGAAATGTACAATTAGCAGATATTGCTAAAATGCCACATGTATTAATTGCAGGTTCTACAGGTTCAGGAAAGAGTGTATGTATAAACACAATAATAACAAGCATAATTTATAACGCTAAACCAAGTGAAGTGAAATTTGTTATGGTTGATCCAAAAGTAGTTGAATTGTCTGTATATAATGGAATACCACATTTATTAATACCAGTTGTAACAGATCCTAGAAAAGCAGCAGGAGCATTAGCATGGGCAGTACAAGAAATGGATGACAGATACAATAAATTTGCAAGCAAAGGTGTTAGAGATTTAAAAGGATATAATAAAGCAATCGAAAAAGAAAATGAAGCTGGAAAATTACCACAGATAGTAATAATAATTGATGAGCTTGCAGATTTAATGATGGTAGCAAAGAATGATGTAGAAGATGCAATTTGCCGTTTAGCACAAAAAGCAAGAGCAGCGGGAATGCATTTGGTAATTGCAACGCAAAGACCATCTGTTGATGTAATAACAGGATTAATTAAAGCAAATGTACCATCAAGAATAGCATTTGCAGTATCTTCACAAGTAGACTCAAGAACAATATTAGATAGTGTGGGAGCAGAAAAATTGCTTGGAAAAGGAGACATGTTATTTTTCCCTGCAGGAGCACCAAAGCCATCAAGAGTTCAAGGTGCTTTTGTATCAGATGATGAGGTGGAAAAAATAGTAGACTTTATCAAATCAAATGGTACAGCAACATACAGTGAAGATATCTTAGAAAGTATTGAAAATGGAAATAAAACAGATAAAGAAATAGCACAAGAACAAGCAGAAGATGACGACACAGATCCATTTTTAATGGATGCAATTCAAACTGTAGTTGAAACAGGACAAGCATCAACATCTTTTATACAAAGAAGATTTAAAGTTGGTTATGCAAGAGCAGGAAGAATTATAGACCAAATGGAAGAAAGAGGGGTTATTTCTGGATACCAAGGAAGTAAACCAAGAGAAGTTCTTATGACAAAAGAAAGATGGGAAGAACTAAAAATGGGAACATCAGAAGAAAATAAAAATTAATATAAAATAGGATAGAAAGGAGAAAAAATTTGCAAAAGAAAAAAGACAATTTTTTAGAAAAGATAGTAAAAAAAGATTATAACAATGAATTAGAAGCAATATTAGAAAAAAAATACTTTAATGAAGATGTAAAAAGTATTCTCCTTAATATATTATACAAAATAGAAACAGCATACAAAGATTACAAAAAAGTAAAACAAGATACAGAAACAAAAGATGAGTATATTGAAAAAATTATAGACATAATAAAAAATGAATGTGAAGAAATAAAACTAGTAAAGCCATATTCAGAAGAAAGCAAAATAATAGGAAATAAGACATTTTTAGTAGAAAAAAATAAGAAAAGAATTATATGCTACAATGTAGAAAGAAAATTATTATATTGCATATCAAAAATAAGTAAGCAAGAAGAAATAGTAAAAAATAATTATTTTCTAGTTAATAAAACATTATCAAATTTAATTAATACAGGAAATAACATTAATATGGTAGAACCATTAAGAGATTTTAATGGATATTCATGGACAACAATTCCAAGAGAAATAGAAAGTATAGAACATAACTTAATTTACCAAAATTTAATTATTTTAGTTGGAAATAAATTTTTAAACAATTGGATTTATAACAAGGAATTTGTTATGGATTATATGGAACTATTTAGAGAAAAAATGGAAGAAATTTATTCAAAAAAAGTTGCAAAAGATATAATTGAAAATTTAGAAAAAATATCTATTTTGCTAGAAGTAAAATTTGATGCAAAAAGTAAGAAAGAATTTTTAACGATAAAAAGTGAAATAGAGAAAAAAATAGGTGAATTAGAAGACAATAAAAAATTTGTAGAGAGCATAACATTAGAAAAGAAAAGGTTAACAAATGAAATAAAGAAAATAGACGAAACAATAAATGATAAAAATATGATACAAGAAGAATATAATAATAGAAATGAAAAATTGCCATTAAAAGAGAAAATCTTTAGTATAAGAATTTTATCGAAAATAATGACAGAAGAAAGAGAAGAGAAGATAGAAGAATTAGAAAAACTAAATGAATTATTAAATCCTCAAAAATTTGTTAAGCATAAACAAGAATTAGAAAAAAGAGAAAAGGTTTTAAAAATATTAGAAAGCAAAAATATTCAAAGTGATATTGAAAAACTAAAATTAAAATTACAAAAAATATTTTTACAATGTGTAGAAAATAAAATAGAAAAAGCACGGAAGTAAGCAAGAAATTATAAAGATAATATATCAATTCAGGTATTATTCGATGTTACCATATAATCATGAAAAAACGATATATGAAACAGAAGAATTATCAGAACAATTAAAAAGAACAACAAAAAAATTATTATTAAAAGCACATAAATTAAAAGCAATTGAAAAATTTTCGAAAAATGAAGATATAAATTATGAATTATTAAAAAATCTATTCAGAGTAAGAAGTATTAATTTAGAAGAAATTTCTGTTAAAGTTTTGAAAGAAAAAGATAAATTTTTTGTACAAATATTTGACGAAAATAGTTTAGAGGAAAAATATGAATTAAAAAATAGTCAAAATATTAGTAAAAGAGATTTAGAAGTTAGATTAAATAAAAAGGTGAAAATTTTTTGCTAATAATAAATAAAAACAAATTAAAATATATATGTAATTTATTAAAATGGAAAGGATGAAAGTAAAGTATGAAAATAACTTTTTTAGGAGCAACAAAAACTGTTACAGGTTCAAACTTTTTAGTTGAAGCGGCAGGAAAGAGATTTTTAGTGGATTGTGGAATGTGGCAAGGAAATGCAGAATTAGAAATGCAGAATGCAGAAGAATTTGAATTTGATCCAAATCAAATTGATTTTATGCTATTAACACATGCACATATTGACCACTCAGGAAGAATTCCAAAATTATATAATGAAGGATTTAGAAATAAAATATATGCACATAAAGCAACATGTGATTTATGTACTTTAATGTTACCAGACAGCGGACATATTCAAGAAATGGAAAATGAATGGAAAAATAAAAAAAGAAAAAGAAAAGGAGAAAAAGAAGTACCACCACTATATACAGCAGAAGAAGCAGCAAGATGTTTAGAAATATTTGAACCAATACAATATGATGAAATTATTGAAATAACACCAGAAATCCATGTTAGATTTAATGATGCTGGACATATGTTAGGTTCTAGTATAATAGAATTATGGGTAAAAGAAGATGGAAAAGAAACAAAAACAGTATTTACAGGGGACTTAGGAAATAATGATATTCCACTATTAGATTCTCCAACAATGATTGAAGATACAGATTATTTAGTAATGGAATCAACATATGGAAGTAGATTACACTTAAGAAATGACGAAAAAGCAGAAATGTTTTTAAATATAGTTTCAGAAACATTGGACAATGGAGGAACAGTTGTAATACCATCTTTTGCAGTAGGAAGAACACAAGAAATTTTATATGAACTTAATAAATTAAAAGATATTATAAAAGACGAAGAATTTAAAAGAAAATATAGAACTTTAATGAGGTCAGATGTATATGTAGATAGTCCTTTAGCAATATCTGCAACAGAAGTATTTAAAGAAAATATGAATTTATTTGAACCAGAAGTAAAAGCAGAAATTATGAAAGGTGATAATCCATTAGAATTTCCAGGGTTAAAATTCACAAGAACAGCAGATGAATCTAAAGCATTAAACGAAGATTTACACCCAAGTATTATAATATCTGCAAGCGGAATGTGTGAAGTAGGAAGAATAAAACATCATCTAAAACACAATTTATGGAATCCAAAATCAACAATTCTTTTTGTTGGATATCAAGCACCAGGTACATTAGGATATAACATTGTTAATGGAGCAAAAAAAGTAAAAATATTTGGAGAAGAAATTGCTGTAAATGCTAGAGTAGAATATATTGAAGGGTATTCAGGACATGCAGATCAAGAAGGATTAATGAATTTCATTTATTCATTTATTAGCAAACCAAAACATATCTTTTTGGTACATGGAGAAGCTGAATCACAAGAAATATTTAAGGAAAAAGTTGAAAGTGAAACAGGAATACCAGTTACAATTCCAGAATTTGGTGAGACATATGATGTTAAAGAACAAATTGAAATGACACATAAAATAGAAAGAAAAGTTTCAAAAACAATAAAATCTGAAATTATAGAGAGACTAGAAAAATTGAAATCAGAAATGAATGATATGGATCAATATGTAAGACAGGATGTTAATAATGAAAATTTAAGAGATGAAGACATTTTTAGAATTAATGAGAAAATTAAAGATTTAGAAAAACAAATTTTAAATGTTATTGAAGGGTAATGGTAAAAGAAAAAATGGAAAACAAATATTTAAATGAAGCAATAATAGGAAATAAAAACATGATAGCAACTTTTACAAGTAAAGGAGAGTTGCAAAGACTATATTTTCCAAGTAAAGATAATAAACAATATATAAACTTTTTTCATACAGGAGTGAAAATTAATAACTCAGATTTAATATATTTACAAGATGATATAAATAATGTATATAAGCAATACTATGACACAGACACAAATGTATTAAATACAGAAATAACGAACACGTATTTTAACTTAAAAATAGTACAAACAGATTTTATAATGATAAAAGAAAATGTATTAGTAAAGAAATATATTTTTTTAAATGATGGAAAAATAGACTTAGACACAAAATTTTATATACATTCTGAATTATTATCAGATCAAAATAATCAAGTAGGATGCAAAATAGTTGATGGAGGAATGATGCAATATGCACATGATTTTTCAGTATCAACATTTGCAAAAGAACATAAACTTTGCTCACACCAAATCAATGGTAGCAAAGAAACAATAAAAAGAGGAGAAATACAAGACAAAGATTATATTGGAATGTCAAAAGATTCTAGTATTAGTTATGATTTAGGAATTATAAAACCACAAGAAAAGAAAATTTTAGAAATTTGTATATTAATTGATGAAAATAGAAATTTATCAGACATGGAAGATGAAATTGATAGAGTAACAAAAATAGATTTAGATAAAGAATATACAAGTACAAAATCATATTGGAGAAAATATGTTAAAGCACATAATTCATTAGGATTAAAAGAAGCTAAAAACAGTTATGAAGAAAGAATTTTGGAGATTTACAAAAGAAGTATATTATTATTTCCACTTTTAGCTAATCAGGAAACAGGTGGAATAATTGCATCTCCTGAAATTGATGAAAATTTCACAAAATGTGGAAGATATGCATATTGCTGGCCAAGAGATGCTGTGTTTATAACAAAAGCGATGGACATTTTAAATATGGAAAAAGAAACAGAAAAATTCTATAAAGTATTTTGCAAAAAAACACAAAGCAAAAATGGAATGTGGGAACAAAGATTTTACACAGATGGAAAATTAGCTCCTTGTTGGGGATATCAAATAGATGAAACGGCTAGTGTAGTATATGGAGTTTATGAACATTATAAATACACAAAATCTGAGAAATTTTTAAAAGATAATCTAAAAATGTGTGAAAAGGCAATAGATTTTTTAAAGAAATATTTAAAAGACTGGTTAAACATCGAAGGAACAGAAGAAAGAGATAAAGATAAAGTGCAGGAAGAGATAGAAAATAGTGTAAATAGACAAGGACACAAATATCATATTAGCTATGATTTATGGGAAATGAATGAAGGAATTCATTTATATTCATTAGCAAGTATCTATTCAGCATTTGATAGTATATTAAATATATATAAAGCACTTGGAAAAAATGTATCTGAGTTTGAAAATAATAGATTAAAAGAAGAAAAAATACAAAAGAATAAAAGAACAATTGAAAATTTACAAACACAATTAAAAAAATATATTAATGAAAATTTATATGATGAAGAAAAGAAGTCTTATGTAAGAAATACAGAAGATAGAAAAATGGATATAAGTATATTAGGAGCTATTACTCCATTTAATATGTTTAAACCAAAAGAAAAGAAAATTAGAAATACAGTAGAAAGAATAAATATGTCATTAAGAACATATACAGGTGGATATCAAAGATTTGAACAAGATAATTATATGTATGGAAATCCATGGCCAATTGCAAATCTTTGGATGACATTATATTATTTAGAAACAGGAGAAAAGAAAAAAGCAAAAGAAACATTTGATTTTGTAGTTAAAACGGCGGGAAAGCATTATTTGCTAGGAGAGCAAGTTGATAATTCAACTTTAAAACCTAATTGGGTTATTGGATTAGGTTGGTCACATGCAATGTTTATTATAGTATTAGAAAAATTATATAAAAATAATTTGAAATAATACTTGAAAAGTACTTTTTTTTGGTATAGAATTGAATTGCCATAGAAATATTGGCAATAATATAAAAAAGCAAATTAGAGAGTGCTTTAAATCAAAAGGAGGAAAAAATATGTCAGTAAAAGTAGCCATTAATGGTTTTGGACGTATAGGACGTCTAGCATTTAGACAAATGTTTGGAGCAGAAGGATATGAGGTTGTTGCAATAAACGATTTAACAAGTCCTAAGATGTTAGCTCATTTATTAAAATATGATTCAGCTCAAGGAAGATATGAAAAAGCTGATACAGTAGTTGCAGGAGAAGATTCTATAACTGTAGATGGAAAAACTATAAAAATATATGCAGAAAAAGATGCAGCAAATTTACCATGGGGAGAAATAGGTGTAGATGTAGTATTAGAATGTACAGGATTCTATACATCTAAAGATAAAGCTCAAGCTCATATAGATGCAGGAGCAAAAAAAGTTGTTATATCAGCACCAGCTGGAAATGACTTACCAACAATTGTTTATGGAGTAAATGAAAAAGTATTAAGCCCAGAAGATAAAATTATATCAGCAGCATCTTGTACAACAAACTGCTTAGCTCCAATGGCAAAAGCATTAAATGATTATGCTTCTATTCAATCAGGAATAATGACAACAGTTCATGCTTATACAGGAGATCAAATGCTTTTAGATGGACCACATAGAAAAGGAAACTTAAGAAGAGCAAGAGCAGCAGCTGTAAATATTGTACCAAATTCAACAGGTGCAGCAAAAGCAATAGGATTAGTAATACCAGAATTAAATGGAAAATTAATAGGTTCTGCACAAAGAGTTCCAGTTCCAACAGGATCAACAACTATATTAGTAGCTGTTGTAAAAGGAAATGATATCACTGAAGAAGCTATAAACAAAGCAATGAAAGCACAATCAAGTGAATCATTTGGATATACAGATGAAGAATTAGTTTCTTCAGACGTAATAGGAATGAGATATGGTTCTTTATTTGATAGCACACAAACAATGGTAACAAAAATAGAAGAAGGATTATACCAAGTTCAAGTTGTTTCATGGTATGATAATGAAAATTCTTACACAAGCCAAATGGTAAGAACAATAAAATATTTTGCAGAATTAGGATAAGATTTTTTGTTAATAAAAAAATATATAAATTAAAAAGAATACTTGTAAGAGTATTCTTTTTTGTATATAATAAAGAAGTAAAAAACAAAGGAGGAATTTATGAAAAGTAAAGAAAGAGGTGTAACTTTAATTGCATTAGTAGTTACAATTGTGGTGTTATTAATATTGGCATCAATAGGAATAGGTGCAATTACTAGTGATAATGGAGTTATAAAACAAAGTAATGAAACTAAACAAAGTGCAGAAAGAGAAAGCATAATTGAAAAAATAGAAGCGGATTTATATACTGAAAAAACAAAGACAGGAAAAACACCTTCAAAAAATGATTTAAAAGAACTTATAAAAGAAAAAGATTTTGGAACAGTTAATGAAGATGATAGTTTTACTAGTAAAATTGGAAATTATAAAATAGAATTTGAAGAAATAGAAGGTTGGAAATAGTAAAAGATTTTATGCCAATATTAGACGAAAATAATACATATGTTTATATAAAAAATTAGAGAAAAAACATTACTATAATCAAGGAACAGGTGAATTTTTATATGGTGAATAATATTAAAATAAAATAAGAAAGAACACTTGAAAAGTGTTCTTTTTTGATATAAAATAGAAATGTCTTAATAAAATAGTAAAAACAGGTAAATACTAGGAAAAGACAAATAAAAGGAGGAATTATAAAATGAGTAAAAAAACAATAAAAGACATCGATTTAAAAGGTAAAAAAGTATTAGTTCGTTGTGACTTTAATGTGCCAATGGACGAAGAAAGGAATATTACAGATAATACAAGAATAGTAGCAGCATTACCAACAATAAAATATTTATTAGAAAATAACTGTGCAATTATATTATGCTCTCACTTAGGAAGACCAAAGGGAGAATTTAAGCCAGAATTTTCATTAGAACCAGTATCAAAAGAACTATCAAAATTATTAGACAAAGAAGTAATAATGGCAAAAGACGTAATAGGAGAAGATGCAAAACAAAAAGCTGAAAACTTAAAACCAGGTCAAATAATGTTATTAGAAAATGTAAGATTTCATAGAGAAGAAACAGATAATAACCCAGAATTTGCAAAACAATTAGCAAGCATGGCAGAAATATATGTAAATGATGCTTTTGGAGCAGCACATAGAGCACATGCTTCAACAGCAGGAGTAGCAGAATATTTGCCAGCTGTATCAGGATTCTTAATTGAAAAAGAACTTAAATTTTTAGGAAAAGCATTAAACAATCCAGAAAGACCATTTGTAGCAATATTAGGTGGAGCTAAAGTATCAGATAAAATAGGAGTAATAGACAGTTTACTTGAAAAAGTAGACACATTAATAATTGGTGGAGGAATGGCATATACATTCTTTAAAGCACAAGGATATGAAGTAGGAAATTCATTATGCGAATTAGACAAACTAGATTTAGCAAGAGAAGCTATGGAAAAAGCAAAAAATAAAGGAGTAAAATTAATACTTCCAGTAGACACAAAAGTAGGAAAAGAATTCAAACCAGATACAGAAAGCAAAACAGTAGCGTGGACAGAAATTCCAGCAGACTGGGAAGGATTTGACATTGGAGAAAAAACAATTGAAATCTTCTCAGAAGAAATAAGAAAAGCAAAAACAGTAGTATGGAATGGACCAGTAGGATTATTTGAATTCGATCAATTCGCAATAGGAACAAATGCAATAGCAAAAGTATTATCTGAAATAGATGCAACAACAATAATTGGAGGAGGAGACTCAGCAGCAGCAGTTAAAAAAGCAGGATTGCAAGACAAAATGACACACATATCAACAGGAGGAGGAGCATCACTAGAATTCTTAGAAGGAAAAAAATTACCAGGAATTGAATGTCTACTAGACAAATAGGACACAGGGGACAGGTCTTTAGTGTCCCATATATTTGTCGAAAATATAGAGTATTTAAATTATATAGGAGGTATTTATGTATGAGAAAGAAAATAATAGCAGGAAACTGGAAAATGAATATGCTTCCAAATGAAGCAATGAAATTTATAGAGGATTTAGCACCACTTGTTAAAGAAACAGAAAACGAAGTTATATTATGTGTACCATACACAGACTTATTCTATGCATTATTAACAGTACAAGGAACAAACATAAAAATAGGAGCTCAAAATATGCATTTTGAAGAAAAAGGAGCCTATACAGGAGAAGTTTCAGGAAAAATGTTAAAATCAATTAATGTAGAATACGTAATAATAGGACATTCTGAAAGAAGGCAATATTTTAATGAGACAGATGAAACAGTAAATAAAAAAATAAAAGCAGCATTTGAAAATGGATTAAAACCAATCGTATGTGTAGGTGAAACATTAGAAGAAAGAGAAGCAGGAAAAACAGTAGAAAAAATAACTAAACAAACAGAGCTAGCATTAGAAGGTTTAACGAAAGAACAAGTAGAAAATACAATAATTGCATATGAACCAATTTGGGCTATAGGAACAGGAAAAACAGCAACTAGTGAAGATGCTAACAACTCAATTAAAGAAATTAGAAACAAAATTGCTGAAATCTATGGACAAGAGGTAGCAAATGGAGTTATAATACAGTATGGCGGAAGTGTAAAGAGCACAAATGCAAAAGAATTATTTTCTATGTCAGATATTGATGGAGGCTTAGTTGGAGGAGCCAGTCTTAAGGCAGAAGAATTTAGTAAAATTGTAAATTATAATAAATAGCAAATGATTTAAAAAAGAAAAGGATGGTAATAAATGAAAGATAAATTAACAATGCTAATGATATTAGATGGATTTGGAGACAATCCAAACAAAGATGGAAATGCAATAAAATTAGCCAAAACACCTAATATTGATAAACTAATGAAAAAATATTCAAATGTTGATATTAATACAAGTGGATTAGCAGTAGGATTACCAGAAGGACAAATGGGAAACTCAGAAGTAGGGCATACAAATATTGGAGCAGGAAGAATAGTTTACCAAGAGTTAACAAGAATTACAAAATCAATTGAAGAAGGAGACTTCTTCTCAAATCCTGAATTTATAGCAGCCATAGAAAATTGCAAAAAAAACAATTCAAAATTACACATATTAGGTCTAGTATCAGATGGTGGAGTGCATAGCCATATTCGTCATTTATATGGATTATTAGAAATGGCAAAAAGAAGAGATTTTGAAGATGTTTATATTCACTGTTTCTTAGATGGAAGAGATACACCACCAGCATCAGCTGAAAGTTATATATTAAAATTACAAGAAAAAATGAATGAAAAACAAATAGGAAAAATAGCTAGTATTTCAGGAAGATTCTATGCTATGGACAGAGATAAAAGATGGCAAAGAGTACAAAAATGCTATGATGCTCTAGTAAATGGACAAGGAAATAAAGCAGGAAGTGTAGTAAAAGCTATTGAAGATTCTTATCAAAAAGAAGTATTTGATGAATTTGTTGTACCAACAGTAATGTGCAACGGAAACGAACCAGTAGCAAAAATAGAAGAAAATGAATTTGTTGCTGTGCCGGCTTCTTATGAGCAAGATTATTTTTTTGCACAAGAAACAATAGATTTTTTGAAATTTTGCAGAGAAAATGACAGCAATCATAAATATGACATTCTTTCTGATGGTGATATTACAGTTAGATCACTTCACTCTTTTGATATTTGGATGCCAATCATATTTATTGCTCAAAGTGTATTACTTCCTTTTGCCATCAATATGGTTAGCAATTATATCTGGGAGAAAATGAAAGGACGAGAGACGGAGAATGCAGAGGTTGATATGACCTTTATTGTAAAAAATGGTAAGAAAGAAAAGTCTATTCATTATAAGGGGGATGCAAAAACATTTAAGGAATCTTTTGAAAAAATAGATCTTAATAAGATGTGGGAGGAATAATGCTAAAAAGTTTTGAAAGTCATTGCGAATTAGAAGAAGTAAGAATAGTATGCAATAAATTATGTTCTTTAAAGAAAAGGATTGAGAAAGGAAATTTTAGTGATCCATATAAAGAATATAAGGATTGCGATAATATTTTTGATAGTATAAAGGCGAAAGC
>ERZ857757.554-NODE-554-length-37246-cov-9.770778_pt1 | contig 37246 bp, 29 predicted proteins | sample MGYA00519764_ERZ857757 | MGnify/ENA primary metagenome ERZ857757 (study PRJEB31778, sample SAMEA3449359) | human gut metagenome | biome: human gut; feature: human-associated habitat; material: faeces | place: United Kingdom | collected 2010/2012 ...
TGCTGTTCGCGGTCGGCGACGGCAACCACTCCCTCGCCACCGCCAAGGCCTGCTACGAGGAGCAGAAGAAGGGCAAGACCCCTGAGGAGTATCTCGCCCTGCCCGCCCGCTACGCGCTCGTCGAAGTCGTCAACAACCACGACGACGCGCTGCAGTTCGAGCCGATCCACCGCGTCCTCTTCGGCGTGGACCATGAGAAGTTCATGGAGGAGTTCAAGAAGTTCTATCCCAACACCCACGAGGGCAAGGGCGAGGGCCACACCATCGAGGTCTGCTGGGCCGGTCACGACGAGTTTATCACCGTTCCCGATCCCAAGGTGCAGCTGGCCGTCGGTACGCTCCAGGCGTTCATCGACGAGTACCTCAAGAAGTTCGGCGGCGAGGTGGACTACATCCACGGCGACGAGGTCACCCGCGAGCTTGGCTCCAAGGAGGGCAACATGGGCTTCCTGCTGCCCGCGATGGGCAAGGAGCAGCTGTTTAAGACCGTCATGACCGACGGCGTGCTGCCCCGCAAGACCTTCTCGATGGGTCACGCGCAGGATAAGCGCTACTACGTCGAGGCCCGCAAGATCCGATAACCGATATACCGAAAAAGCGCCCCTCGGCGGGCGCTTTTTCAAATAGGAGGACCATTCGATGAACTACAAGAAAGCCAGAGCATGGCAGGACATTCTTCTCTTCGGCGGCGCGTTCGTCGCCGGTGTCGGCGTGTGGGGCTTTGACAGCGCGTTTTTGGGGCTTCTGGGCCTGGCGATGGTGCTGCTGTCCATCCTCGTATGGTGGCTGTACTACCGCTGCCCGCAGTGCCATGAGAGCCTTGGGCGCGGAAACCCGAAGCATTGCCCGCACTGCGGCGCGTGGCTCGGCGACGAGCCTGAGCCGGAGGAGAAGAAAAAGATCCAGCACAAGAAAAAGAGAAGATGAAAACACAAACGGTCCCCGCCTACGCTAAGCTCAACCTGACGCTGGACATCTTGGGCAAGCGGGATGACGGCTATCATGAGCTGCGGATGGTCATGCAGACCGTTTCGCTCTGCGACGATGTGACCGTGACGCTCACCGACGGCACAGGCGTCGTCTGCCGCGTCGCGGGCGCAGAGCTTCCCTGCGATGAACGCAACCTTGCCGTCAAGGCGGCGAACGCCTTCTGCGAGGCGCTCGGCTATCACGGCGGCATCGACATCGCGCTTACCAAGCGCATCCCGTCCGAGGCCGGGATGGCGGGCGGCAGCGCGGATGCTGCCGCCGTGCTGTGCGTGCTGCGCGATCTGATCGCACCCACGCTCACGGACGAGCGGCTTGAGACGATCGGCGCGCGTGTCGGCAGCGACGTGCCGTTTTGTGTCCGCGGCGGCACGCAGCTGGCAGAGGGCCGGGGCGAGCGGCTGACCGTGCTGAAAAACGCGCCGAGGCTCTATGCCGCGGTCTGCAAGCCGGACTTTCCCATCTCTACGCCCGCGCTCTTTCAGCGGTCGGACCGCGTGGCGCTGACCGATCGACCCGACACGGCGGCGTTGCTCGCCGCGCTGGAGGCGGGCGACGCGGCGGCGCTGTGCGCGAGCGTCAAAAACGTCTTTGAACAGGTACTGCCGGACGGGCAGCGCACGCGCATCGAGGACATCAAGCACGCTCTGCTTGTCCACGGCGCGGAATGTGCCGCAATGACCGGCTCGGGCAGCGCCGTGTTCGGACTGTTCCGCGAGGAGGACGTCTGCCGCGCGGCCTGCAGCGCGCTGCGGAGCGCGGAACTGCAAACCTTCTGCACGATTTTTGTTTGAAAAACGAAAAAACCGTCCATACTCAAGCTATTACTTGAAACGGACGGTTTTTTCTTATGAAATTTCGGAAGATCGAGATATCCCTTGCCGTCGGCCTCCTCTGCGCGCTCGTGTGGTGTGCGCTGGAGCCGGGCTTTCTGATGAGCTGGTGGGGCGCGGCGTTCGAGCCGCTGTGCGACGGTGTGCTGACCGCCGAGGGCGAGGGCGGCGAGGTCGTGCTGCGCTCGTTCTTCGCCGAGCTGCTGGAAAAGCTGCTTTCCTGAAAAAGCCGCCTGCGGGCGGCTTTTTCTTATGCCAGAACGTTGAAGAGCATGATGACCACTCCAAGGATGACGAGCACCACGCCGGTCGCGCGGTTGAGCGTTTTGGGCGAAGCCTTGTTGGCGAACACGGCGGCGATGCGCGCCCAGACGAGCGTGAAGAGCACGCAGAGCGCGAACACCGTCCAGTCCGGCGCGCCGCCGATGGCGAAGTGCGAGACCGCGCCGGTGAGCGCTGTGAAGGCCATGATGAAAACGCTGGTGCCCACGGCGGTCTTGAGCTCGTAGCCGAGCACGGAGGTGAGGATGAGCAGCATCATCATGCCGCCGCCCGCGCCGATGAAGCCGCAGATAAAGCCGATGAGCACGCCGCAGAGAATAGACTGCACGGCGCGCTTTTTCGCGCTCACGCCGGCCATGGCCTCCTTGGTCGTCATGACGGGCTTGACGATGAACTTCACGCCGAGCAGGAAGGTCATAAAGACCGAGAAGCCGCCCATCGTGGTCGAGGGGACAAGGCTCGCAGCGTAACTGCCGACCATAGTGAAGGCCAGCACGCTCACCATCATGATGAGACCGTTGCGGATGTCGAGATTTTTGTTTTTGCCGTAGGTGTAGGCAGACGCAGCGCTTGCCAGCACGTCGGACGAGAGCGCGATGCCGACCGCCATATAGGGGTCCATGCCGAGGAAGGTGATGAGCATGGGGCTGATGACCGCCGCGGCGCTCATGCCCGCAAAGCCGGTGCCGAGACCTGCGCCCATGCCGGCGAAAAAGGTGACGAGAAGTGTGATGGCAAATTCCATTTTTAAGGCTCCTTTTCTAACATGGCGTCGAGATCGGCGTCCATAACGGCGAGCGTCCGGAAGAAGCTCGCGCGCATTTCTTCATCTGTATGAGCAAAGAGCTGCTCAAAAAAAGCGGATTGCACCGCGCGGCCCCGCTCAATGACCGGCTGCGCCCGCTCGGTGCAGACGAGCAGGGTCTTTCGACGGTCGCCCTCGACCGTCTCGCGCCGCAGATAGCCCTCGCGCACGAGCTTATCAACATTCACCGAGACAAGGTTGGCCTTGATGCGCCGAACCTCCACGATGTCGCCCGCCGTCCGGTAGCCGGGGTTGTTGGCGAGAAACATCAGAATGTCAAAGGCGGTCTGCGGCAGCTTCAGCTCGCGGCAAAGCGGCTTGCAGGCGGCGGCATAGGCGCGGGCAAATTTATGGGCAAATTCCATACCGGCGTTCATACGCAGGACTCCTTTCCAAATAATGCAAAATTGAACAGTTCAAATTTGAACTAAAAGATAGCACACATCGGGCACCTTGTCAAGAAAATATTGACGCCCGTTCAATTCAGGGCACGGCGGAATATCCACGGTTGCCGAACGGCGGGAATGATGGTAAAATAGAAAAAAACGACGAAAAGGGGGCGGTATCATGCTGCGTATCCTGCTGGGCCGTGCCCGCACGGGCAAGTCCGCGCGGGTGCTGGAGGAGATCCGCGCGCTGGGCGATTCCTCGCAGCAGATCCTGCTCGTGCCGGAGCACGCTTCGCACGTCGCGGAGGTGGACGTGTGCCGCGCGTGCGGTGTGACCGCGAGCCGTCACGCGGAGGTGCTGACCTTCAAGCTGCTGGCCTCGCGCGTGCTGACGCTCACCGGCGGCGCGGCGGAGGTGACACTCGACAACGGCGGCAAGCTCCTGCTGCTCCAGCGTGTGCTGGTGTCGCTTGCGCCGAGCCTGCGCGTCTATCGCCGCCCCTCACAGCGCGCGGCGTTTCTGGAAAGTCTGCTCGCGCTCATCGAAGAATTGCAGGCCTATGCCGTCGCGCCGGAGGTGCTGGCGGAAAAGGCCGAGGCCATCGCGGGCGAGAGCGGCGAGCGGCTGCGCGATGTGGCGCTGCTCTACGGCGCGTATCTTGCCAAGCTCCACGAGGGCGGGCGCGATGCGCGCGACCGGCTGGAGAAGCTGGAGGAAAACCTTGCAGCCTCCGGCTACGCCGACAATAAGGACATTTTTCTCGACGGCTTTTCCTACTTCACGGGCCGCGAGCGGAACATCCTGCGCATTCTGCTCAAGCGGGCAAAAAGCGTCACCGTGACGCTGCTCGGCGACGGCAGCAACAGCGAGCTGTTCGCCGAGGGCCTGCGCGTACGCGAGCAGCTTTACGCTCTTGCGCGGGACGCGGGCGTTCCCTGCACGGAGGAGGTGCTGCGCGGCGGCGCGCCGCGCGATGCGCTCGGCCATGTGGAGAAGCATTTCTTCGGCGGCAATGTCCGCTGGGACGAGCCGACGGAGCAGCTGCGGCTGTATGAAGCCTCCACCGCTTACGACGAGGCGGAGCGGATCGCCGCGGAAATTCTGCGTCTGGTGCGCTGCGAGGGCTACCGCTTCCGCGATATTACGGTCACCTCGCGCGATATGGATGCCGCGGAGCCGGTGCTGCGCACCGTATTTGCGCGCTGCGGCATCCCGCTCTACTGTGCGCGGCGCAGCGATATTCTGCGCCGCGGCGTGCCCGCGCTGCTGCTCGGCGCGCTTGACGCGGTGAGCGGAGGCTTTGAGTACGAGGATGTGTTCCGCTGCCTCAAGACCGGCCTCGCGGGACTTTCGGCGGAGGAGTGCGACCTGCTGGAAAACTACGTCATCAAGTGGGACATTCGCGGCGCAATGTGGACGCGCGACGTTCCGTGGACGGCGCACCCCGAGGGCTACGGCGTGCCGTGGCGTACAGAGCATGAGGAAATGCTCGCGCGGGTGAACGCCGCGCGGGAAAAGGTACGCGCGCCGCTGAGCCATCTCTATGAGGGCGTGCGCGGCACGGGAGACGTTGAGGGTAAAGTAACAGCGCTTTACAATTATCTGACGGAGATCGCGCTGCCCGAGGAGCTGCAGCGGCAGACGGAGACGCTTTGGCAGCGCGGCGAAACGCAGCGGGCGGAGGAGCTGGCGCAGCTTTGGAACGTTCTGTGCGGCGTGCTTGACCAGTTTGTGGAGATGCTGGGCGGTACCGAGCTGGACGCGGAGGAGTTCGCGCGGCTCATGCGCCTTGTGCTCACGCAGTATTCGGTCGGCACGATCCCGGTCTCGCTTGACCGGGTGAGTCTGGCTGAAATGACGCGCAACGACCGCCACGCCGTGCGCGTGCTGTTTTTGATGGGTGCGAACGACCATGTGCTGCCCGCTGTGGGCGGCAGCGGCGGCATTTTGAAGGACGAGGACCGCGCGGCGCTCGAGGCGCTCGACGTGCGCCTTGCGCCCTACGGCATGGCGCAGTTCCGGCTGGAGCTGCAGAATCTCTATGCCGCGCTCGCCCAGCCGACCGACCGGCTCTACATCTCTTATCCGCGCTTTGATAACGCGGGCGCCGAGCTGCGCCCCAGCTTTGTCGTCGGGCGCGTGCAGACGCTTTGCCCGTCGGTAAAGGTCGAAACGGAGGATGCCGACAAGGCATACCGCCTTACAACAGAGAGCGGTGCGCTCGACTATGCGGGCGAACACGTCGGCGGGGAAGCGTGGCGTTATCTGGAGCGGCGCGGCGGCTGCGCCGAGGCGCTTGCCGCCATGCGCGACGCTTCGCACTATACGCGCGGAAGGCTCTCGCGTGAGGCCGTCCACACGCTCTACGGGCGCAGCATCACGCTCAGCGCCTCGCGCATGGACAAGGCGCGGAGCTGCCATTTCGCCTACTTCATGCAGTACGGCCTGCGCGCGAAGGAGCGCACAGCTGCGGGCTTCGACGCGCCGCAGGTCGGCACCTTTGTCCACGACGTGATGGAGCACACGCTCCGCGCGGCGAGCGAGCGCGGCGGCCTCAAGGCGCTGGAGCGTCCGGCGCTGCACGCGCTTGTGCGGCAGGCGATCGGTGCATACATTGAAAAAAATCTCCCCGACCTTGACGGGAAGAACGCGCGCTTCCGCTATCTTTTCCGCCGGCTGTGCGAGTCGGTCTACCGCATCATGGATTCGACGGTGGAGGAGCTTTCCGACTCCGATTTCGAGCCGCTGGCCTTTGAGCTGGGCTTCGGCGCGGACGGACAGCTTCCCGCCGTGACCATCCGTGAGGCGGGGGAGGAGCTGCGCGTGGTCGGCAAGGCTGACCGCGTGGACGGCTGGCTCAAGGACGGCAAGCTGTATCTGCGCGTGGTGGACTACAAGACCGGCGCGAAGCGCTTTGACCTCGCGGAGCTGCGCTACGGGCTCGGCCTGCAAATGCTGCTCTATCTCTTTACGCTGCGGGACGAAGGGGGAAAGCTCTTCGGCGGCTATCCCATCGAGCCGGCGGGCGTCCTCTATCTTCCCGCACGGGAAAAGCTGCTGAATCTGCCGCGCAATGCCTCGGAGGAGGAGATCGAGCGCGCGATGCACAAGGAGCTGCAGCGCAGCGGCATGGTGCTGAACGATCCCGCAGTGCTGCACGCGATGGAGCACAGCGCGCTGGAAGCGCCGTGCTATCTCCCGGTGCGCGTGAAAAAGAGCAAGGACGGCGAGACGGAGATCACCGGCAGCATCGCCACGAGCGCTCAGCTCGGCAAGTTGGGCTTATACGTTGAGGAGCAGCTGCGCCGCATGGTGCGCGAGCTGGCGAGCGGCAACATCGACGCCGACCCGTGGGCGCGCAGCGAGCAGGACAGTGCCTGCACCTATTGCGAATTCGCGCCCGCCTGCCACTTTGAAAACGGCTGCGGCGGCGACCGCATCGAATACATCCACGCGACCGGAGCCGAGCAGCTCTGGGAGCACGTTGACCGGACGATCGGGGAAGGGGGAAAACGCGATGGCTGACATCCTGACCGCCGAGCAGCAGGCGGCGGTAGAGAACCGCGGGCGGAGCCTGCTGGTGTCCGCCGCAGCGGGCAGCGGCAAGACGAAGGTGCTCGTCGAGCGGCTTTTTTCCTACGTCGAGAGCGGCGAAGCGAACCTTGACGACTTTCTCATCATCACCTACACCCGCGCCGCGGCGGCGGAGCTGCGCGGCAAGATCGCCAAGGTTCTCGGCGAAAAGCTGCAGGAGAACCCGCTCAACGCGCATCTGCAGCGGCAGCTGCTGCGTGTCTACCGCGCGGACATCAAAACGGTGGACGCCTTCTGCACGGCTCTGCTGCGCGAGAACTGCCACCTGCTGCGCGAGGACGCGCGCGGTCATGCGCTGCGGCCCGATTTCCGCGTGCTCGACGAGAATGAGGCGCAGCTTCTGCGCGAGCGGGTGCTCGCGCGCACGCTGGATGAATTTTACGAGACGATGCGCGACGGCGACGGCGCGTCGCTCCTGGCCGATACCCTTGGCGCGGGGCGGGACGACCGCGCGCTCGGCGCGCTGGTGCTCGAGCTGCACGGAAAGCTGCAGGCGCAGCCGTACATGGACCGCTGGCTCGCGTCGCAGGAGCAGCTTTGGCACGATCTGCCGCCGCGCGTGGAGGATACGGTCTACGGGACGCTGCTGCTTTCTATGGTGCGGCGCAAGGCGCTCCACTGTGCCGCGCTGCTGCGCGGCGCGGCTGAGGAGATGGCGACGGATAAGGCCATTGCGGATAAGTATGCGCCGCTCTTTCTCGGCGTGGCGGAGCAATTCGCGCTCCTCGCCGTGTCAGCGGAGGAGGACTGGGATGCGGCGGCGAAGCGCCGCGTGGACTTTCCGCGCCTGACGCCGGTGCGCAAATGTGGGGACGAAGCGCTCAAGGCCAAAATGCAGGGCGTGTGGAACGGCTGCAAAAAGACCGCCAAGGGCTTTGACGAGGTGTTTTCCGTCACCTCCGCCGAGGCGATGGAGGACCTGCGCGCGATGGCGCCCGCCATGCTCGCGCTCTTAAAGCTGACGGCGGATTTTTCCCGCGCCTATCAGGAGGAGAAGCGCCGCCGCAACGCGGCGGACTTCTCCAACCAGGAGCATGAGGCCATTGACCTGCTCCTCGGCGCGGACGGACAGCCCACCGACCTTGCGCGAACGGTCTCGCAGCGCTACCGCGAGATCATGGTGGACGAATATCAGGACACGAACGAGGTGCAGAACTGCATCTTCTCCGCCATTTCCCGTGAAGGAAAAAACCTTTTCACCGTCGGCGACGTCAAGCAGAGCATCTACCGCTTCCGCCTTGCCGACCCGCGCATTTTCCTCGACCACTATCTGCGCTACCCGCACGCCGCCGACGCGGCGGAGGGCGAGAGCGCGAAGCTCCTTTTGAGCAAAAACTTCCGCTCGCGCGATACGGTGCTGGACGCGGCGAACTTCGTGTTCCGCAACGTCCTTTCCCGGGAAATGGGCGAGCTGGACTACGGCGAGGACGAGTCCCTGCACGTCGGGGCGAGCTATCCCGAGAACCCCGACTGCTGCACGGAGTTCCATTTTGTGGAGATGTCCGCGCAGGAGAGCGACACGGAAAAGCTCCGCGCGGCCCGGGCCGAGGCGAGCTTCGTCGCGGACTACATACAAAGGCTCATCGCCGGCGGCTTCACGGTGCAGGACGATAAAACGCACGAGCCGCGCACGGTGCGGGAGGAGGACATCGTCATCCTCATGCGCTCGCCCCGCACACGGCTTGCCGACTATCGCCGCGCGCTGGAGAGCCGCGGGCTGCACTGTGCCGCCGAGAGCGACGGCGGCTTTTACGAAACGATGGAGGTCGCCGTGACCTTCGCGCTGCTCGAAATATTGGACAACCCGCGGCAGGACGTGCCGCTCATCTCTGTGCTGCGCTCGCCGCTCTTCGGCTTCACACCGAACCGTCTCGCCGAGTTGCGCGCGAAAACGCCGGGCGGCGATTTTTACGATGCACTCGCCGCGGACGGGGACGAGGACTCCGCACGGTTCCTCGCGCTGCTGCGCGAGTTGCGTGAAAGCGCGCAGACGCTCACGCTCACCGAGCTGGTCGCGGCGCTCTATGAGCGCTGCCATATCCCGGCGGTGTTTGGCGCGATGCGGGGAGGAGCCACACGCCGGGAAAATCTTCGTGCGTTCTTCTCGCTGGCGGAGGAATTTGAGCGCGGCGGCGGGCGGGGGCTCTTCGCCTTTGTCCGGCATCTGCGCGAGCAGCTGGAATCCGGCGAGCCGCCCGTGCCGCAGACCACGCACGCCGCGCAGGGCGTGCGCATCATGAGCATCCACAAGTCCAAGGGACTGGAATTTCCGGTCGTGATCCTTGCGGACCTCGCGCGGCCATTCAGCCGCATGGACTTCCAGAGCTCCGTGCTCGTCCACCCGGAATACGGCCTCGGGCCGGTCTGCGTGGACACGAAACGCTCGATCAAATACCCCACGGCTGCGCGGCTCGCACTTGAGCGTCAGCTGCGCCGCGAGGCAAAGGCCGAGGAGCTGCGCGTGCTGTACGTCGCCATGACGCGCGCGAAGGAGAAGCTCGTCATGGTCTGCGCCCGCGCGGGCGCGGCGAAGCATCTTGCCGACCTCTGCGCCGTGACCTCCTGCCCCGTGCGGCCGGAGACGGTGGAGGAGCAGAAGTGCATGGCGGACTGGATCCTGCTGTCGCTTTTGTGCCGTCCGGAGGCTGCGCCGCTGCGTGAGCTGGCGGGCGCGGACGCGGCGGCGGTCACGGTAAGCGATGCGCCGTGGCGCGTGGAGGTCCACAACGGCTATGACTTCGCGCCCGCCGAGCGCGTGACAGAGGAGCGCGCGGAGGAGACTGCCCCCGAGCTGCCGCTGGACACGGCGGCGCTGGAGTGGCGCTATCCCTACGAACCGGAAACGACGCTCAGCGCCAAGCTGACCGCGACGCAACTCAAGGGCCGCGCGCTTGACGAGGAGATCGCGGAGAACGCCCCGCTGCCTCCGCGCCTGCGGAGCCTCGCGAAGCCGAGATTTCTGGAGGGAGCGGCGGCGCTTACGCCCGCCGAGCAGGGCACCGCGATGCACGCGGCGCTGCAGTTTCTCGATTTCTCGACGCCGGCGGAGGAAGGTGCGGTGCGCGCCGCAGTCAAAAGCATGGAGGAGCGCCGCCTGCTCACGCCCGAGCAGGCGCGGGCGGTCGACGCCGCCGCGCTGACGCGGTTTCTGCAAAGCCCACTGTGCGCGCGCATCCGCGCGGCAGGGGAGCGGGCCAGGCGGGAATACCGCTTCTCGCTGCTTGAGAGCGCCGCGCGCTTTGTGCCGGAGGCGAGCGCCGGAGACGAGATCCTTTTGCAGGGCGTGGTGGACTGCTTCTTTGAGGAGGATGGTACGCTGGTCGTGGTCGATTTCAAGACCGACCGCGTCGCGCCGGACGCGCTCGCCGAGCGCGCGGAGCATTATCGGCCGCAGCTCGAGGCGTACTCACTCGCACTCGCGCAGGTGATTGGAAAGCCCGTGAAGGAGAAGATCCTATACTTCCTCCGCCGCGGCGAGCAGATCATACTATAGTTATAAAAACGAAAAAACTTTGCAAAAATGCAAAAAGTGCTTGCATTTTCCTGCTTGGTGTGATATTCTATCCGAGCTTGAAAAGGGCGGTCCTCTGCCGTGCGCGGGTGAAAGAACCCCGATGCGCCATGGAAAAGCGGTCACGAACGCCTATAAATTAGGAGGAAATATCCATGGATCTCATCAAGGAACTCGAAAGCCAGCAGATGAAGGCTGAGAAGCCGGTTGCCAACGTCGGCGACACCGTCCGCGTCCACGTCAAGATCAAGGAAGGCTCCCGCGAGCGTATCCAGGTCTTCGAGGGCATCGTGATCGCCAAGAAGCACGGCGGCATCGAGGAGACCATCACCGTCCGCCGTCTGGCCTATGGCGTCGGCGTCGAGAAGGTTTTCCCGCTGCACTCTCCCTCGATCGAGAAGATCGAGACCGTGCGTACCGGTTTTGTCCGCCGCGCGAAGCTCTACTATCTGCGTGACCGCGTTGGTAAGGCTGCCAAGATCCGCGAGAAGCTGTAAGAAAAGCAAAATAGAAACGACGTGGGCGACCGCGTCGTTTTTATTTTTGTTGTTTTTTTGCGTGGCGCGTGGTATCATACACCATGAAATATTCTGCGGCCCTGCGCCGCCCGAGTGATGGAGAAACGAGTATGAACGATTTTGATAACGAGATCCTGCCCACTGATCCCGACGAGGGAGAGGAGATCACCGAGCGCGTCGCCGGGCGCGAGACCTACGAATGGGTGCGCTCGCTGGTGGGCGCGGTGTTGGTCATCACGCTGCTCTTTACCTTCGTGGTGCGCCTGATGGGCGTTGACGGCCATTCGATGGTGCCGACGCTGCAGGACGGCGACCGCCTGATCGTGGTCAGCGGCTGGCTGTGCGGCGATTACAAATACGGCGACATCGTCATTGCGTACAAGGAGAGCTTCGATGCCGAGCCCATCGTCAAGCGCGTTATTGCCACCGAGGGGCAGACCGTGGACATTGACTTTACGCTCGGGCGCGTGTTCGTGGACGGCGAGCTGCTGCAGGAGGATTATGTCAACGACCTGACCTATCTCGACGAGGGGACGCAGTTCCCGCTGACGCTCGGCGAGGGCGAGCTGTTTCTGATGGGCGACAACCGCAACCGCAGCAGCGACAGCCGCGACGAACGACTCGGTGCGGTGGACGAGCGGCTCATCATCGGTAAGGCTGTGCTGCTTGTATTTCCGGGCAGGGATAGCCTGACCGACAAGCGCGATTTCAGCCGTCTCGGTTCTTTGAAGATGAAGTGAGGGGGGAGACGTTATGCAGCTGGAAAGTCTGAGCTGGTTCCCCGGACACATGACAAAAACGCGCCGCATGGTCGCCTCCGAGATCGGCAGCATGGACGCGGTGTGCGAGATCATCGACGCGCGCATCCCGCGCGCGAGCCGCAATCCCGACCTTGACGAGCTGACGGCGGGCAAGCCGCGCATCGTGGTGCTCAACCGCGTCGATCAGGCTGACCCGAAGGCGACGAAGCAGTGGGCGGCATGGTTCCGCGCGCAGGGCTACGCGGTTTTGGAGGTAGACGCCAAGTCCGGCGCGGGTGTGAAGCAGTTCGCGCCCGCCGTGCGCGCGCTGCTTGCGGACAAGCTGCGCGCCTATGAGGAAAAGGGGCAGGTCGGGCGCGTGCTGCGCGTGATGGTGCTCGGCATCCCGAACGTCGGCAAATCGACCTTCATCAACAAGGTCTCCGGCCGAAAGACCGCCAAGGCGGAGGACCGCCCCGGCGTGACGCGCGGCAAGCAGTGGGTGCCGGTAGACAAGACGCTGGAGCTGCTCGATACCCCGGGCATCCTCTGGCCGAAGTTCGAGGACCCCGATGTGGGCGTGCGCCTCGGGTTTACCGGCGCCATCCGCGACGACGTGATGGATATGGAGGATCTGGCCTCCCGCCTGATGGCGTACCTCGGTGCGCATTATCCAGACGCGCTGACCGAGCGCTACAAGATCGCCGTCGAGCCGGGAGAGCCGGGCTGGGAGCTGCTGGAGAAGGCAGGCCGCAAGCGCGGCTTCCTCATGTCCGGCGGCGAGGTGAACACCGAGCGCATGGCGCGCATTTTGCTCGACGAATACCGTGCCGGCAAGCTGGGACGCTTTACACTTGAGCTGCCGGAGGAGAACGCATGAGCAAGCACATTTCGCTCGCAAGCTATGAGCTGGAAGCCGCCGCCCGCGCAGAGGGGTATGCCCATGTCTGCGGCGCGGACGAGGCGGGCGCGGGTCCTCTGATGGGGCCGGTGTACGCCGCCGCGGTGATCCTGCCGGAGGGCTGCGTCATCGAGGGGCTGGACGACTCGAAGAAGCTCAGCGAGAAAAAGCGCGAGGCGCTGTTTGACATCATCCGCGAAAGGGCGGTCGCTTACAGCGTCGCGTCCGTGGACGCGCGGGAGATCGACGAGATCGACATTTTGAACGCCCGCATGAAGGTGATGCAGCTTGCTATCGACGGTTTGAACGTCAAGGCGGACTTTGCCCTCATCGACGGCAACCGTGACCATGGGACGAAATACGCCGTTTCCACGCCGCACCGCACGGTCGTCGGCGGCGACGGCGTGAGCATGAGCATCGCCGCGGCATCGATTTTAGCCAAGGTCAGCCGCGACCGCTTCGTGACCGACGTGCTGGACAAGCAATATCCGCAGTATCAATTTGCAAGGCACAAGGGCTATGGAACCAAGCTGCACTACGCCATGCTCGACGAGTACGGCCCATGTCCCTGTCACCGAAGGACTTTTCTCAAAAAGTGGGAGGCGGGGAGACCATGAGCACGACCAGAGAAGCCGGCGACCGCGGCGAAGCGATGGCCGCGGAGTATCTGCGCGAGAACGGCTATGAGATCCTTGCCTCGCAGTTCCGCTGCCGCTTCGGCGAGATCGACCTCATCGCCCGGCGGGGCGATATTCTCTGCTTTGTAGAGGTTAAGCTGCGTAGCGACCGGCGCTTCGGTCTGCCGCGCGATTTTGTCACCGCTGCCAAGCAGCGGCGTATCCGCACCACGGCGGCCTTTTACATGACGCGGCACGATCCCGACCTCTGCGCCCGCTTTGACGTGGCGGAAGTCTACGACGACGAAACGCCGCCGCGCATCGAGTACATTGAGAACGCATTTGAGTGATCGGCAGGAAAGGGGGCGGCTATGGCGCTCTATACGATCGGCGATCTGCACCTCTCGCTCGGCGGGAGCAAGCCGATGGATATTTTCGGCGATAAGTGGGCGAACCACGTTGAGCGCCTGCGTGAGTCCTTTTTGCACCTGACGGCGGACGACGTGACGGTACTTGCGGGCGACCTCTCCTGGGGCATTTCGCTTGAGGAGTCGCTGCCGGACTTTCAGTTCATTGACGCGCTGCCCGGGCGCAAGATCATTCTGAAGGGAAACCATGACTACTGGTGGGGCACCGCCACGAAAATGAAAAAATTTTTCGAGGCGCACGGCATCGAAAGCATTGACATTTTGTTCAACAACTGCTTCTTCTACGGGGACTATGCCCTCTGCGGCACGCGCGGCTGGTTTTATGAGGAGGACGCCGCCGGCACGCACACGGGCAAGATGCTTGCGCGCGAGGCGCTGCGGCTGGAGGCCTCGTTCAAGGCGGCGGGGGAGCGGCCCATCCTCTGCTTCCTGCACTATCCGCCGCTCTACCAGGGCTACCGGTGTCCGGAGCTGCTCGAGCTCATCGACCGCTACCGCGCCGAGCGTTGCTATTACGGACATCTGCACGGCCCCACGCACCGCCGCGCCTTTGCGGGACGGCGCGGAGAGACCGACTATGCCCTCGTTTCCGCGGATTATCTGGGCTTCGTCCCAAAAAAAATCTGCGATTAAAGGAAAAATGATAAAAAAAGGGTAGATATTTTCCAAAACCTATGGTAAAATACCGCTTTGCAATGAGCATCATTTGCTTAATACGGAGGAAAAAGAAACATGAATGTCAAGTCTGTTGAAAAGCTCGAAAAGAGCCAGGTCGCCGTCACCGTCGAAGTGACTGCCGAGGAGTTTGAAGCCGCCGTTCAGAAGGCGTATCTCAAGATGCGCAATAAGATCAGCGTGCCCGGCTTCCGTCCCGGCAAGGCGCCCCGCAAAATGATTGAAAAGCTCTACGGCGAGGGCGTGTTCTACAGCGACGCTGTGGATGCTGCGCTTCCCGATGCATATACGCAGGCCATCGGCTCCAGCGGCCTCGATGTGGTAGGCTACCCCGAGGTCGAGATCGTGGACGATCAGATCGGCAAGGACGGCTTCACCTTCAAGGCGACCGTCGCGGTCTATCCCGAGGTCGAGCTGGGCCAGTACAAGGGCGTGAGCGCCGTGAAGGAAGAGGTCAAGGTCACGGCGGACGACGTCAAGGAGCGCCTGAACCAGATGGCCGAGCGTGAGGCCCGCCTCGTTTCCGTGGACCGCAAGGTCAAGAAGGGCGATACCGCCGTCATCGACTTCGAGGGCTTTGACAACGGCGTTGCCTTCGAGGGCGGCAAGGGCGAGAACCACGAGCTGGAGATCGGCTCGGGCAGCTTCGTTCCCGGCTTTGAGGATCAGATCATCGGCATGAAGGCCGGTGAGGAGAAGGACATCGACATCACCTTCCCCGAGAACTACACCAAGGATCTCGCCGGCAAGCAGGTCGTGTTCCACGTCAAGGTCAACGAGGTCAAGGAAAAGCAGACCCCGGCGCTCGACGATGAGTTCGCCAAGGACGTTTCCGAGTTTGAGACGCTCAAGGAGCTCAAGGACGACACCAAGGCCAAGATCACGGCCGAGCGTGAGCAGTCCGCCAAGATCGCCTTTGAGAACGCTCTGCTCGAGAAGGTCGCCGGCGACATCAAGGCCGATATCCCCGAGGTCATGATCGAAGAGCAGTGCCGCCGCTTCCTCGACGAGTTCAAGCAGCGTCTGCAGGCGCAGGGCATCCCCTACGACCAGTACTGCAAGATGACCGGCATGGACGAGGCCAAGTTCATGGAGGACGGCCGCGAGCCCGCCGTCCGTCAGGTCAAGATGGACCTTGCCATCGCCGCCATCATCAAGGCGGAGAACCTCGACGTCACCGACGAGGAGATCGAGGAGAAGTACAAGTCCATGGCCGAGCAGTACGGTATGGAGCTTGATATGCTCAAGAAGTATCTCGACGCGCCCACTGTCCGCAATCAGCTCCTGAACGAGAAGGCCATCGCCGTGGTCGTTGACAGCGCCAAGGCGGAGAAGCCCGCCAAGGCCGAAAAGACCGAGGGCGAGGAAGAGAAGAAGCCTGCCAAGAAGACAGCGAAGAAGGCCGCCGAGGGCGAAGAGGAAAAGAAGCCCGCCGCCAAGAAGACGACCAAGAAGGCTGCCGAGGGCGAGGAAGAGAAGAAGCCCGCCAAGAAGACTGCGAAGAAGGCCGCCGAGAAGGCTGAATGAGCCGTAAACCGGTTATACTTCAGCAGAAAAAAGTAAACAGGCATAAATAGAGACAGCCAATCAACCACAAATGAGGAGCATTTGTGGTTGATTGCATACATACCGGAAATTTGAACAGGGTATGAACATTTTGAACGGACACCAAGGAGGTAACCCTATGAGCTTAGTCCCTTATGTTGTCGAGCAGACCAGCCGCGGCGAGCGGTCCTATGACATTTTCTCCCGCCTGCTCAACGACCGCATCATTTTCCTCGGCGAGGAGGTCAACGACACCACCGCGAGCCTCGTCGTCGCCCAGCTCCTCTATCTTGAGGCGCAGGACCCCGACAAGGATATCCAGCTTTATATCAACTCGCCCGGCGGCAGCGTGACCGCCGGCATGGCGATCTATGACACCATGCAGTATATCAAGTGTGACGTCTCTACCATCTGCGTCGGCATGGCGGCGAGCATGGGCGCGTTCCTGCTCTCCTGCGGCGCGAAGGGCAAGCGCATCGCGCTGCCCAACGCGGAGGTCATGATCCATCAGCCCTCCGCCGGCACGCAGGGCAAGGTCACCGATATGGAGATCGACGTGGAGCACTTCCTCAAGATCAAGCAGCGTATCAATAAGATCCTTGCCGACAACACTGGCAAGACGCCCGAGCAGATCAAGTCGGACTCCGAGCGCGACAACTGGATGACGGCGGAGGAGGCCAAGGAGTACGGCCTGATCGACAAGGTCATCTACAAGCGGTAATCAATACCTGTAAAGGGAAAGGTCATTACACGAATGAGTGAAGAAAAAAGCAAGAAGCAGCTTCTCCGCTGCTCGTTCTGCGGCAAGTCGGAGAAGGAAACGCACCGCATGATCCAGGGCCCCGCCGGTGTGCGCATCTGTGACGAGTGCGTGCGGCTGTGCATGGAGATCGTGGAGGACGGCTATGAGGCCGAGCAGCACGAGTTCGATACGCCCGATGAGATCCCCACCCCGCACGAGATCCGCGCCGTGCTCGACCAGTATGTGATCGGACAGGACGAGGCCAAGGTCGCGCTGAGCGTGGCGGTCTACAACCACTATAAGCGCATCTTCTTCGGCGGCGGAGACGACGTGGAGCTGCAAAAGAGCAACATCCTGCTGCTCGGTCCCACCGGCAGCGGCAAGACGCTCTTTGCCCAGACGCTCGCCCGCATCCTCAAGGTGCCGTTCGCCATCGCGGACGCGACCACGCTCACCGAGGCGGGCTACGTCGGCGACGATGTGGAGAATATCCTCCTGCGTCTTCTGCAGGCGGCGGATTACGACGTGGAGCTCGCCGAGCGCGGCATCATCTACGTTGACGAGATCGACAAGATCGCCCGCAAGAGCGAGAATACCTCTATTACGCGCGACGTCTCCGGCGAGGGCGTGCAGCAGGCGCTGCTGAAGATCGTCGAGGGCACGGTCGCGAACGTTCCGCCGCAGGGTGGACGCAAGCATCCGCACCAGGAGTTCATTCAGATCGACACGCGCAACATTCTCTTTATCTGCGGCGGCGCGTTCGAGGGACTGGACAAGATCATCGAGAGCCGTCTGGACCGCAAGAGCATCGGCTTTGACGCGGTCATCGAGGGCAGAAAAGAGAAGGATCACGCGAAGATCCTGCGCGAGGTGCAGCCGCATGACATCCTCAAGTTCGGCATTATCCCCGAGCTGGTGGGCCGTCTGCCGGTCATCGCCGCGCTCGACGAGCTGCGGCGCGACGATCTGGTGCGCATCCTGACCGAGCCGAAGAACGCCTTGGTCAAGCAGTATCAGAAGCTCCTGAGCTACGACGGCGCGGAGCTCGTGTTCGATCACGACGCGCTCGAGGAGATCGCCGACAAGGCCATCGAGCGCAAGATCGGCGCGCGCGGCCTGCGCGCGGTGATGGAGGGCCTGCTCACCAAGGTGATGTATGACATTCCGTCTGACCGCACGATCGACCGCGTGACCATCACCCGTGACTGCGTGGACGGCAAGGAGCCGCCGCAGCTCGGACACAGAAAAGAAGCATTGCAGGAGGGAAAGCCCGCGGCGGAGCTGCCGCCGGTCGAGCCGGCCTCCTGACGTAAGGAGACCCTATGGAAACCATTACCAAAAACATCCCGGCCCTTGCGCTGCGCGGACTCACGGTCTTCCCCCGCATGACCGCGAGCTTTGACGTGGAGCGCGAGATCTCCGTGCGCGCGCTGGAGCGCGCGATGGAGACGGGGCAGGAGATCTTCCTTGTCACGCAGCGCGAGCTGGGCGTTGAGCTGCCGGAGGAAAAGGACCTCTACGAGGTCGGCACCGTTGCGCGCGTCATTCAGATCCTGCGCGCGTCGAACTCCATGATGCGCGTCGTCATGGAGGGCGGCAGCCGTGCGCGGCTGCGCCGCCTGTGGCAGCGCGAGCCGTTTCTGCAGGCGCAGGTCGAGCTGATCGGCGAGGAAAAGTCGCCGCGGCACGGCACGCGCACCGAGGCGATGCTGCGCCAGACCTACGCGCTCTTCGGCGAGTACAGCGAGCTGCTGCCCAAGCAGCCCGAGAGCATCTTCACCACGGTCATGGACGCGACCGACCCGGGCTTTCTCGCTGATTTCATCGCGCAGAACAGCAATCTGCGCTATCAGGATAAGCAGTCCGTGCTTGAGGAGCTGCGCCCGCTGATGCGTCTGCGCCGTGTGAACGAGATTCTCAAGCGCGAGATCAGCGTCATTGCGATGGAGCAGGACATTGAAAGCAAGGTGCGCGAGCGCGTCGGTCAGATCCAAAAGGACATGATCCTGCGCGAGCAGGTCAAGGTGCTGCAGAATGAGCTGGGCGAGGGAGACAGCGACGCGGAGTTCGACGAATACCGCACAAGGATCTGTGCCTGCCGCCTGCCGGAGGAAACGGAGAAAAAGCTCCTCAAGGACGTGGTCCGCCTGTCGCGTCAGCCGTTCGGCAGCGCGGAGGCCAGCGTGCTGCGCAACTATCTCGACACCGTGCTCGATATGCCATGGGGCGTGGAGACAAACGAGCGCGTGAGCGTGGAAACGGCGCGCCGCCGTCTTGACCGCGACCACTACGGCCTGGAGAAGGTCAAGGAGCGTATCCTGGAGTTCATCGCCGTGCGCAGGCTCAATCCCGACGCCAGAGGGCAGATCATCTGCCTTGTCGGCCCGCCGGGCGTGGGCAAGACGTCCATCGCGCTGAGCATCGCCAAGGCGATGAACCGCAAGGTCGCGCGGCTGTCGCTCGGCGGCGTGCGGGACGAGGCGGACATCCGCGGTCACCGCAAGACCTACATCGGCGCGATGCCCGGCCGCATCATCGAGGCCATCTCCCGCAGCGGCTCGATGAATCCGCTGCTCGTGCTCGACGAGGTGGATAAGCTCGCGAGCGACCAGCGCGGCGATCCCGCGTCGGCGCTGCTCGAGGTGCTCGACAGCGAGCAGAACAGCGCCTTCCGCGACCACTATCTGGAAATTCCGGTCGACCTCAGCCGCGTCATGTTCCTCATGACCGCCAACACGACCGAGACCATTCCACGCCCGCTGCTTGACCGCATGGAGGTCATCGAGCTTCCCAGCTATACGGACGAGGAGAAGCTACATATCGCTGTGGACTATCTGCTGCCCAAGCAGAAAAAAGCGAACGGCATCGCGCCCACCGCGCTGCGCGTGGACGAGGGGGCACTGCGGACGGTCATCGCGCGCTACACGCGCGAGAGCGGTGTGCGCAGCCTGGAGCGTGAGCTCGGCAGACTTTGCCGCAAGGCGGCAATGGCTTTTGCCACAACGGATGTAAAGCGTATTTCCATTACGGCAGAGAATGTGGAAAGCTATCTCGGCACGCCGCGTTATACGCGCGACGAGGCGGCAAAGACCGATCTGGTCGGCGTGGTCAACGGCCTTGCGTGGACGCAGGTCGGCGGCGAGATCCTTCCGGTCGAGGTCGGCGTGATGGACGGCAGCGGCAAGCTGGAGCTGACCGGCAACCTCGGCGAGGTCATGCAGGAGAGCTGCAAGGCCGCTATGTCCTGCCTGCGCCAGCGCGCGGCGGAGCTGGGCATTCCGACGGACTTCTATAAGACGAAGGATATTCACATCCACTTCCCCGAGGGGGCGGTCCCCAAGGACGGGCCGAGCGCGGGCATCGCCATCACGACGGCACTGCTCTCGGCGCTGACGGACCGCCCGGTGCGCCACGACGTCGCCATGACCGGCGAGGTCACGCTGCGCGGGCGCGTCATGCCCATCGGCGGGCTGCGGGAGAAGACCATGGGCGCGCTGCGCGCCGGCATCCGCACCGTCATCCTTCCGAAGGAGAATGAAAAGGACCTCGACGAGATCGACCCGAACGTGCGCGCAAAGCTGCGCTTTGTGCCGGTGGAGACGGTGGACGCCGTGTTCGCCGAAGCGCTGGTCTATCCCGAGGCGGCTCCCGCCGCGCGGCTCGACACCGTGCTGCCGGGGGCTGCGGAGGGCGGTAAGCTGCCCGCACTGCGGGTCTGAAAATCAACAGAAGCGGAGTGACCCCTTATGGCGATCAACTTCAACAAGGCGGAATTTATCCTGAGCGCGACCGTGCCCGCGCAGTTCGTCCATGACGGACTGCCGCAGGTCGCGTTCGCGGGACGCTCAAACGTCGGCAAATCGAGCGTCATCAACCGCGTGGTGAACCGCAAAAATTTTGCCCGCGTCGGCGCGAGTCCCGGCAAAACGACGCAGATCAACTACTTCAAGATCGACGGCAGGCTCTACCTCGTCGATCTGCCCGGCTACGGCTACGCGAAGGTCTCCAAGGCCGAGCGCGACCGCTGGGGCCGCCTGATGGAGAACTACTTCCAGAGCGCGGGGCTTATTGACCTCGGCGTGCTGATCGTCGACGCCCGCCACAAGCCGACGGCGGACGACGTGACGATGCGCGAGTGGTTCCGGGGAAGCGGCTGCCCGATGGTGGTCGTGGCGAACAAGCTCGACAAGCTCAAAAGGAGCGAGATCGAGCCGAACCTCGCGCTCATCCGCGAGACGCTTGACCTCGGGCCGGACGATGTGCTCGTGCCGTTTTCCGCCGAGAAGGGCGAGGGCAAGGACGCGCTTATCACCGCCCTTGCCGGGCATCTCAAACGATAAAAGGAAGGTCTTCCCGCGGAGGCGCAGGGGAGACCTTCTGAATTTGAAGAAAGGGTCATGCATGGAGAGAAAGAATTACCGCATCATTGCGTTGGATATGGACGGAACGCTCCTGACATCGGACAAGACCATTGTCCCGGACACTGTGCGCGATATCCGCGCGGCAAGCGAGCGCGGCATTCATGTGGTGTACTGCACGGGCCGCGCCGTGCCGGAGCTGAAGCTGTATTTTGATATGGTGCCGATGATGCGCTACGCTGTGTGCAGCACGGGCGCGCTTGTCTATGACCGCGTGGAAAAGCACTGCATTGACCGCCGCCCGGTCAAATCGGAAATGGCAGCTGCGTTGGCGGAGACTGCAAAACGGTATCACGCGATGCCGCATATCCTCACGGACGACGAGACCATTGTTGCCGCAGACGATGTAACGCATATGAAGGACTTTCACGCGGGGATCTATCAGCCTATGTTTGAGAGGATCACGCGCAAGGTCGCTGATATGGCTGAGGAGGCACGGCATCTTACATCCATCGGCAAGGTGAACATTTACTTCCGCTCATCGGAGGATTGCCATGCGTGTTATGAGGAGCTCAGGACACTTCCCTTGTCCTTTGCAATGCCGGAGGAGACTACATTGGAGATGACGGCGCAGGGCGTCACGAAGGGCAGCGGTCTGAAGGCACTTGCGGACTATCTGCATATCCCGATGGCGCAGACCGTCGGCATCGGCGACTCCGATAACGACCGCGCGATGCTGCACGACGTGGGGCTTTCCGTGGCGATGGGTAACGCACAGGCGGATGTCAAAGCGCAGTGCGATCTGATCACAGAGGACAACGACCACAACGGCGTAGGCGAGGCGATCCGCCGCATTCTGGAGCTTTGACGCAGGCGCGCAAGGAGAAAAAACGAGGACGGCATTGCATTCCGCAGGCGCGGCGTGCAATGCCATTTTTTACAGTTTCTTAACTTCCTCTTCTTATTTCTTAACTTTCACTTTGCTTTTGGGAAAACTATACTGAAATTACCGATTCATACGTTGCATTCGCACAGACAATTTTCCGGCAGAAAGAGGTCCTTTCATGAATACATATCGCGCAGGCATCGACATTGGCTCCACCACCGTGAAGGTCGTCCTTCTGGACGAGGAGGGAAAGCTGCTCTTCGGCGAGTACCGGCGGCATTGCGCGCACACGCAGGAGGCGCTTTCGGCGCTTCTGCGCGAAGCGCGCGAGCGGGTGGGGGACTGTGCCCTGCGGGCGAAGATCACCGGCTCGGGCGCCATCAATCTCGCCAAGGCGCTCGGCATCCCATTCGTGCAGGAGGTCGTGGCTGTCGCGGACGCGCTGCGGCGCGAGGCTCCGCAGACCGACGTGGCCATCGAGCTCGGCGGCGAGGACGCGAAGATCATCTACTTCGGTACGACGCTTGAGGAGCGCATGAACGGCGTCTGCGCCGGCGGCACCGGCTCGTTCATCGACCAGATGGCGGCGCTTTTGCAGACCGACGCCGCGGGCCTTGACCGCGAGGCGGAGAAGTATCAGCAGATCTATCCCATCGCCGCGCGCTGCGGCGTGTTTGCCAAGACGGATATCCAGCCTCTCATCAACGAGGGGGCGACCAAGGCGGACCTTGCCGTATCCATCTTTCAGGCAGTCGTCAACCAGACCATCTCGGGCCTTGCCTGCGGCAAGCCGATCCGCGGCCACGTCGCGTTCCTCGGCGGACCGCTGCACTTCCTGCCGCAGCTCAAGGCGGCGTTCATTCGCACGCTGAAGCTCACGGACGAGACCGCCATCGACCCGCCGAACTCGCACCTTTTCGCCGCGATGGGTGCGGCGCTCGACGAAACGGCGTGTGAGGCGCTGCCCATCGCCTCACTCATTGACCGGCTCACGAGCGGCGTGGAGATGGCCTTCGAGCTCCACCGCCTGCCGGCGCTGTTTGCCTCGCAGGGGGACTATGACGCTTTCTGCGCGCGCCACGCGCGGGCGGTGGTGGAGAAGGGAGACCTGGCAAGCTATACGGGCGCCTGCTTCCTCGGTGTGGACGCCGGCTCGACCACGACAAAGCTTGCGCTCATCGGCGAACGCGGCGAGCTGCTGTGGTCGTACTACGCGAACAATCAGGGCAGTCCCATTGAGACGGCGAAGCGCGCCGTCTCCGCGCTCGCGCGCGAGCTGCCAGAGAGTGCGCACATCCTGCGCGAGTGCTCGACCGGCTACGGCGAGGCGCTGCTGAAGGCGGCCTTCTCGCTCGACGAGGGCGAGGTCGAGACCATCGCTCACTGCACCGCCGCCGCCTTCTTTGATCCGCAGGTGGACTGCGTGCTGGACATCGGCGGGCAGGACATGAAGTGCATCAAGCTGCACAACGGCAGCGTGGACAATGTGCTGCTCAACGAGGCGTGTTCGTCCGGCTGCGGCTCGTTCATCGAGAACTTTGCCGCCTCGCTCGGCTACAGCGCCGAGGACTTTGCCAAGGAAGCGCTGTTCGCGCCGCATCCGGTCGATCTCGGCACGCGCTGCACGGTGTTCATGAACTCCAACGTCAAGCAGGCGCAGAAGGAGGGCGCGGGCGTGCCGGATATTTCGGCGGGGCTTGCCTATTCCGTCATCAAAAACGCGCTCTATAAGGTCATCAAGCTCGCCGACCCGAGCGAGCTTGGCGCGCACGTTGTCGTGCAGGGCGGCACCTTTTACAACAAGGCTGTGCTGCGCGCGTTTGAGAGGATCTCCGGCGCGGAGGCAGTCTGTCCCGACATTTCGGGACTCATGGGGGCGTTCGGCGCGGCGCTGATCGCCCGCAGCCACTACCATGGGCAGGAGACCGCGATGCTTCCGCTCACGGAGATCGAAACGCTGGAGTACAAGACGCAGACGCTGCACTGCGGCGGCTGCTCCAACCGCTGTATGCTGACGGTCACGCGCTTCCCCGGCGGGCGACGCTACACCACCGGCAACCGCTGCGAGAAGGGCGCGGGGAATACGGACGCGCACGAAAAGGGAGCGGACCTTTTCGCCTATAAGCGCGAGCGGCTGTTCCGCTATCCGCCGCTTGCGGCCGAGGCTGCGCCGCGCGGTGAGCTCGGCATCCCGCGTGTGCTGAATATGTACGAGAACTACCCCTTCTGGGCGACATTTTTCAAGGCCCTCGGCTTCCGTGTGATCCTCTCGCCGCTCTCCGACCACAGGCTCTACGAGCGCGGCATGGAGTCCATTCCGTCCGAGTCCGAGTGCTATCCCGCGAAGCTCGCCCACGGCCATGTGCAATGGCTCATCGACGAGGGCGTGCATACCATCTTCCATCCCTGCGTGTTCTTCGAGCATCAGGAAACGCCGGACGCGCAGAATCATTTCAACTGCCCCATCGTGGTGTCCTACCCCGAGAATCTGAAGAACAACGTGGAGGCGGCCGCCGACGGCGAGGTGGAGTATCTCAAGCCCTTCCTTGCCTTCACGAGCGAGAAGACGGTCGCCGACCGCATGGCGCGCTTCTGCCGCGAGCAGTGGGGAATACCGGAGAAGGAAACGCGGCAGGCGGTTTCCCTTGCCTGGGCCGAGCAGCAAAGGGCCAAGGAGGATATTCGCGCCGAGGGCGCGCGGGTGCTCAAAAAAATGCGGCAGGAGGGACGCTGCGGCGTCGTTCTCGCGGGGCGGCCCTACCATCTTGATCCTGAGATCAACCACGGCATCCCCGAGCTGATCGCCTCCTACGGCCTTGACGTGCTGACCGAGGACAGCCTGCCCATCGACTTCACGCCCGAGCGCCCGCTGCGCGCGAACGACCAGTGGGTATACCACTCCCGCCTCTACACGGCGGCGGAATTCGTGCGCCGGTGCGACGGTCTCGAGCTCATTCAGCTCAACTCGTTCGGCTGCGGCCTTGACGCGGTGACCACTGACCAGGTCTCCGAAATTCTCGAGGGCAGCAACAAGCTCTACACCGTTCTCAAGATCGACGAGGTCAACAACCTCGGCGCGGTGCGTATCCGCATCCGCAGCCTGCTCGCCGCCATGAGCATCCGGCGCGAGAAGGGCATTTACGCGCACCCGCAGAGCGCGGCTTATCACCGCGCGGCCTTCACGAAGAAAATGCGCGACGAGAAGTGGACGCTGCTCGCGCCCCAGATGAGCCCCATTCACTTTGATGTTCTCGAGCCGGTGTTCGCCAAGCACGGCTACAACGTGGTACTGCTCAAGAACGACGACCGAAGGGCCATCGACATGGGGCTCAAGTACGTCAACAACGACGCCTGCTTCCCGTCCATCACGGTGGTCGGCCAGCTTATGGAGGCGGTGACCTCGGGCCGCTATGACACCGATCACCTTGCCCTCATGATGACGCAGACGGGCGGCTGCTGCCGCGCGAGCAACTACGTCGGCTTCATTCGCCGCGCGCTGGAAAAGGCGGGCTATGGTCACATTCCGGTCGTCTCCGTCAACCTCAACGGCATGGAGAGGAACGAGGGCTTCACGCTCTCCAGGGGCCTCATCATGGACGCGGTCCACGCGCTGGTCTACGGCGACCTCTTCATGCGCTGCCTGTACCATGTGCGCCCCTATGAGCTGGAAAAGGGCAGCGCCGAGGCGATCCATCAGAAGTGGAAGGAGATCTGCGTCGATTCGCTCGTGAACCCCAAAACGAAGTGGCGCTATGCCGACGTCTGCCGCGGCATCGTGGCGGACTTTGACGCGCTGCCCATCGACGAGACGCTGCGTAAGCCGCGTGTCGGCATTGTGGGCGAAATTCTGGTGAAGTATATGCCGCTCGCGAACAACCATTTGGTCGAGCTGCTGGAGGCCGAGGGAGCCGAGGCCGTCGTGCCTGACCTGCTGGACTTCTTCAACTACAGCATCTACGGGCGTGACTTCCGCCATAAGAACCTCGGCACCTCGTGGAAGGATTCCGTGGTCGCCAAGGCCGGCGTGGAGATGCTCCGCCGTCTCCGTGCGCCCGCGCTCGAGGCGCTGGAGAAAAGCCGCCGCTTTGAGGCACCCATGCCCATCGAGGATGTTGCCAAGCTCGCCGAGCCGTTCCTCGCCATCGGCAACCAGTACGGCGAGGGTTGGTTCCTCACCGGCGAAATGGCGGAGCTGCTCACCTCCGGCACACCGAACATCGTCTGCATCCAGCCGTTCGCGTGCCTGCCGAACCATGTGGTCGGCAAGGGCGTCATCAAGGCGCTGCGCAAGTCGTACCCGTGGGCGAACATCGTCGCCGTGGACTACGACCCCGGCGCGAGCGAGGTCAATCAGCTCAATCGCATCAAGCTGATGCTTTCCTCCGCGCGCCGCGCGATGCAGGGCGGCGCAGCGCAGGACGCGGAGGCGCTGCCGATAGCCCGCTGAGCACCGGATGCAGCAGAAAAAATGACCGCTCTCCGACGGGAGAACGGTCATTTTTCACGCGGTGTACGAACCATGCGCCGTATTTCTTGCAATTCCCGTGTATGCGTGGTAGAATCAATGCACTAATCGAAACGGAGACTATTATGGGCATTCTTTTTGAAAACTGCGATCTTCTGCTGCGCGGGGAGGACGGCGGGTACTCGACGCTGCACGGCTTCCTCGGGGTGCGCGGCGATACCATCGACTACATCGGCACGGAAAAACCGACGGGGGAGTATGGGGAGCACAAAAGCATGGAGCATAAGCTGCTCATGCCCGGCCTCATTAACTGCCACAATCACTCGCCCATGGTGCTGCTGCGCGGCGTAGGCAGCGGCCTGCCTTTGCGTGAGTGGCTGTTCGACAAGGTCTTTCCCATCGAGGACCGGTTGGTGCCCGAGGACATCGCGGCGGGCAGCCGTCTTGCCATCCTCGAGATGCTGGCGAGCGGCACGACGAGCTTTTCCGATATGTATTTTTTCCCCGCCGAGACGGTCGCCGCCGTCGCGGAAGCGGGCATGAAGGCAAACATCAGCCGCTGCGTGCAGTGCTTTGATGAAAACCAGACCGTGGAGCAGAACACGCAGATCCCACAGTCGGTGGAGCTGTTTGAGAAGTACCACAACGCCGAAAATGGGCGCATCCGCATCGACTTTTCCATTCATGCGGAGTATACCTGCAAGCCGCACATCGTCCGCGCCTACAGCGAGCTCTGCAAGGCACACGGCGGGCGGATGCACATTCATCTTTCCGAAACGCAGCGTGAGGTGGATGAGTGCATCGCGCGCTATGGCAAGTCCCCTGTCGCGTGGTTCGAGGAGCTGGGGACGCTGGACAGCCCCACCGCCGCGGCGCATTGCGTCGCCGTGAGCGACGAGGATATTGCCATTCTGAAGCGCTACGGCGTGAATGTTATCCATAATCCTACGAGCAATCTCAAGCTCGGCAGCGGCTTTGCGCCGGTGCGGAAGCTGATGGATGCGGGCATCAACCTTGCCCTCGGCACGGACGGCGCGGCGAGCAACAACAACCTGGACATGTTTGAGGAAATGCACCTGGCCGATATCATGCCCTGCGGCTATCGCCACGACCCGACGGAGGTCAGCTCCGCCGAGGTGCTGGACATGGCAACGGTCAACGGTGCAAGACTACAGGGGCGCAGCAATACCGGCGTGTTGGCGGTGGGGAAGAAGGCGGATATTATTGCGCTCGATCTGGACAAGCCCCACCTCTATCCGAACTTCGATACCCCCGCGCTGCTGACCTGCGCGGCCCACTCGTCCGACGTGGTGCTGACGATGGTGGATGGGAAAATTCTGTACGAAAACGGCGAATACAAGACGCTCGACCGCGAGAAGGTATTTTACGAGGCCCGCGCGGCGGTCAAGCGGCTTTATGCGTAAGGAGGAGAACGATGCAGAGAGCGGATCACGATTTAGCCTTTATGCTGCAATATGAAAACATCGCGTGGTACGAGGACGGTAAAGTAAAAATACTTGACCGACGTATCTATCCCGCGAGGGTCGAATTTGTCACCTGCCATACCCATCAGGAGGTCGCGCAGGCCATCACCGACATGGTGACGCAGAGCGCGGGACCGTACACCGCCGTGCCGATGGGCATGGCGCTCGCGGCGCACGAGTGCCGCGATAAGACCGCCGCGGAGCAGATGGAATATCTGCGGAAGGCGGCGCACACCATTTCCCATGCGCGGCCCACGACGGTCAAGCGCATGGCGCTTTTGTGCGACCTGTGCCTTGCCGAGGCAGAGCGCGCCCTCGCCGCAGGCGAGGACACGGCGCAGGCCATCGTGAATAAAACGGTCGAGCTGAACAACACCCGCTACGAGCGCGTGGCGAAGATCGGTAAGTACCTTGTCGATCTGTTCCCCGAGAACGGCACGGTGATGACGCACTGCTTTGCCGAGACCATCGTCGGCATGATGCTGCGCGAATGCAGCGAGAGAGGGAAGCATATCCGCATCTTCTGCCCCGAGACGCGCCCCTATTTTCAGGGTGCGCGCCTGACCGCGACGGTCTGCCGCGACATGGGCTTTGATGTAACGGTCATCTCCGACAATATGCCGGCCTTTGTCATGCAGCGCGAGGGTGTGGACGTGTTCACCACCGCCGCTGACGCTATCTGCTGCGACGGCCATGTGGTCAACAAGGTCGGCACGTTCCAGAACGCCATCGTCGCCAAGTACATGGGCATCCCGTACTTCGTCACCGGCGCGCCCGACCAGGGGCATCCGACCGTGGACACGGTGCACATCGAGATGCGTGACCCGAACTTCACCCTGCAGGCCATGGGCGTGCGCACAGCGGCGGAGGGCGTGAAGGGCTACTATCCCGCCTTCGATATCACGCCGCCGCATCTGGTCTCCGGCGTGGTGACCGACCTCGGCATCTATTCGCCCTACGATCTGCACCGCTATTTCACCGACGGGCACATCGACGAGCACAACCTTGTGGTGTGAGGAGGGGAAGACGATGAAAACGATCACAGAGCTTCGGCAGGAGATCGTGGACCGTTCCCTGCAGGCCTTTCATGAGGGACTGTTTTCCGGCACGAGCGGGAATATGAGCTGCTATCTGCGCGAGGAAGACCTCATGCTCATCACGCCGACCTCGGTGCGCTACGACGTGATGCGCGCGGAGGATATTGTGGCCCTGCGGCTCGACGGCACGGTGGTCGAGGGACATCTGAAGCCCTCGAGCGAGTGGCGGATGCACACGGCGGTGTACGAAAACTGCCCCGATGTGAACGCTGTGTTCCATACCCATTCGCCCTATGCCACGGCCTTTGCCGTGAACCACCAGACCATCCCCGCCGTGCTCATCGAGGCGCTGGTGTTCCTCGGCGGCGACATCCGCTGCGCGGACTACGCGACGCCCGGCACAAAGGAGGTCGGCTTGAATGCGCTCCCCGCGCTCGAGGGCCGTAAGGGCTGCACGCTTGCCAACCACGGTGTGCTCGCCGTGGGCGGCGACCTTGCGCAGGCGTATCTCAACGCCGAGTATATCGAGGATGTGGCGAGGATCTACGCCATCGCCCACTCCGTCGGCACACCGGTGGAGCTGAAAAGTCTATAAAAAGCAGGAGAGCCGTTCCGTTTGGAACGGCTCTCCCGACAGTCTGTCGGCGGGGAGAGGGATCCCGCCCTTTTGCTTTTTTGGGGCAGCGCTGCGCAGACGCAGTTGCGCGGTGCTGCCTTAGAGCTCAGGCCCCTGATTTCTCTTTACTGCCGCGACTGTCTCCTGCGGCGCGAAATAGCGGGATAACGGGCGGTAGAGCAGCGCGGTGATGACGAGGCAGAGCACCAAGTCGATCACCATGTAGCTGCCGTTGTAGGCAGCAGAGTAGATATAGGGGTTGGCAAAGGTCGTGTTGAACAGCTCCGTCGGCTCATAGATGCGGTAGATCGTGATGCCGCTGATGAAGTGGACGAGGAAACGGCACAGGCAGCCAACGACCGTGCCGATGTACACGCCGCCCTTCTGCTTGCGGAACAGGCAGGCCACGCCCAGCACGCCATAGGCGAGCACATAGTCAAACAGCATCGAGGTCGGGCCCCAGGCGTAAGCGCCGTCGAAAATGAGCTGCAGAAGGCCGTAGGCGAAGGAGGCGAGAAAGCTCTCCTTGCAGCCCCAGCGGGCGCAGTAGAGGAAGATCGGCAGCATACCGATGCACACGCTGCCGCCCTGCGGCAGCTCGAGGAGCTTGACATAGCTCAGCGCGGTGGCGGCGGCTACCATCAGTGCGCCCTCGGTGAGGGCGCGGGTCTTGGTTTGGGTCATGGTTTTTCTCCTGCTTTCTGAAAAGATCAACCCCAATGGTCCGATGAAAAAATGCCGCATTGCGGCGATCGCAATGCGGCATACCTCATCAATATCCTTCGCATTCCTACGCCGGCATTACCCGGATCAGGTTCGAGGGACTGGGACGGCGTTACGCCCCGATCTCAGCCGGCTTGCGCCAGCGCCCCTTGGAATTGTCGAGTTTTATTATAGGTTTTTGAACGAGTTTGTCAAGGGGCGATCTGCACAATTTTTACGGCTTGCCATCGTGCGCGGCTTACGGTACAATAAGAACCATAAACCATCCCAGGGAGGGAAAACCATGAAACGCTGCTTTATCTACGCCGCGGGCACCTTCTACGGCCTGCGGGAGCCGCCGCGCGAGGGCGATCTTCAGATCGCCGCAGACGCGGGACTGCATCTGTGCGAGCGCCTTGGCGTCCGACCGGACGTTGTGCTCGGCGACTTCGACTCGATGGACGTCCGTCAAGCGCCGGCAGACTGCATCCGCGTGCCGGTCGAGAAGGACGACACCGACACCATGCTGGCGCTCCGCGAGGGACTTCGCCGCGGCTGCGATACCTTCTATCTCTATGGCGCGACGGGCGGCGCGCGGCTCGACCACACGCTCGCCAACCTCCAGTCGCTCGCCTTTCTCCTGCGCCACCGGGCGCGGGGCTATCTCTACGACCAAAATTTCGTCTACACCGCCATCGAAAATGAGACGCTCACGCTCGCGCGCGAGGTGGACTGGGGCATTGTCTCGCTCTTCAGTATGGGCGACCGCGCCGAGCACATCACGCTCGAGGGGCTGCAATATCCGCTCACGGACGGGACGATTGACTGCGGCTTCCCGCTCGGCGTGAGCAATCACATCGTCGCGCCGACGGCGCGCATCACCGTGGGGCGCGGACCGCTGCTCGTCGGCTGGGAGCTGCCGAAATTGGCCGGGGAGGAGTAAAATTCTCGCACGGCGAGAGACAATCCCGCTCCGTTGGGTGGCATTCTCTCTGACGCGGCGGTAGAATCGAGCCATCCAAAGACCAAAAGGAGGTCGCTTTTATGGAAAAGAAAACAATGGGCAGCTTCCTCGCGGCCCTGCGCCGCGCGAACGGCATGACGCAGAAGGAGTTGGCGGAACGGTTGAACGTGTCGGACAAGTCCGTCTCCCGCTGGGAACGCGACGACGGTGCGCCGGATCTTGCGCTTATTCCGGTCATCGCGGAGGTATTCGGCGTGACCTGCGACGAGCTGCTGCGCGGCGAACGAGCCGCGGCGGGGGAGGAGCAGGGCGCGCAGTCCACGCCAAAGGGCGAGCAGCAGAAAAAGCACCTGCTCGCGGCGAGCCTTTCGCGCTTTCGCTCGCGCTGCTGCATCGCGCTCGCGCTTGCCGCCGCGGGCTTCCTTGTGGCGATGGCGTGCAACAGCGCCCTTGACCGCGCGCTGCTCGGCTTCTTCCTCGGCGCGGTGTTCTTTGTCGCGGCGGCCGCCGTTGAGACCGTGCAGCTCAATGCCGCCTTTCTTGCCGTACACGGTGAGGAGGGCGAGGATGTCGATGCCTTCCGCTGCGCGGTCGTCCGCGGCGCGGAGCGGACCTACGGGGCCGCATGGGTGCTCTTTGCCTGCACGCTGCCGCTGCTGTGGGCGTTTCATCCGGTCACGATAAACGGCTTCACCGTCAGCCGTACGGGCGTCGGCGTCTCGCTCACGTTTTGGCAGGCAGCGCTGGTTCTGCTTACCGCTCTTGTCACAGGCGTACTTGCTGTGCGGCTCGTCGAGCGGCGGCTGGTGAAAAAGAGATTCCTCCCGCCGGAGGAGAAAACGGAGGCGCAGCGCAAAAACGACAGGCTCCTGCGCACTACGGCGCTCACGCTCTGCGCGGCGCTGGCGCTGAGCGCCTTTGCTGCTCGCGCGCTCGTCGGCTTCGGCGACACGAGGCTGCTCGCCGAGGGCGTGGAGTTCACGGACTTCGACTCGTTCAAGCGTTATATGCGAAAGCCCGTCAAGCCGACCTATGACAGCGGCGGAGGGTTTGCGACGGAGACCGCCGTTGCCGAAAGCCCGCTCTACTACGAGAATGACACGCCGATCTACCGCTCGCAGACCGAGGGCGCGACCATTGAGGACGACAACGGAAATGTGCTCTGCAACTTCATCTGGCGCAACCGCTCGGTCGTTTTCTGGCGGACAGGGCCAAAGGCAGACGGCTATCTGCCCGTCACCGTCTACACGCAGGAGGCGATGTCGCTGGCACAGCAGAAGGCAAAGCACATCAACATGGTGTTCTATGGCGTCTATGCTGTTGAGGTCGTCGCCGCGGCGGCATACTATCTCCGCAAGCGCGAAAAGTGAAGAGAGCAAAGAGAAAGCGCAGCCGCCGGCTGCGCTTTCCTTATGCTGTTTTCAGATGTGAACGACCTTCAGCTCGCTCGCCTCAAAGAGGCCGAGACGCTTGCCGACGTTGACGTACACCTGCGGGTCGCCGCTGGTACAGATGGTGAAGGTGCCCTTCTTCTGCGGGTTCAGGGCATTCTGCTCGGCGAGGTACGCCTTGACGGCATTCGCCTGCTCGAGCGCGGGGTTGATGAGGTGCAGCTGCGGATAGCACTCGTGGAAGTTTTCCTCCACGATGGGGTAGTGCGTGCAGCCGAGAATCAGGTCGTTGACCTTCTCGCGGGAGAGAATGTTGTCGACCTGCGTGGTGATCTCAAGATTGATGTCGTGCTGGTTGAAGTCGCCGCGGTCCACGAGCGCCGCGAGCAGGGGAGAGCCCTTGCTGACCACATGGCAGTCGGGGTTGCCCTGATGGATGAGCTCGGCATACTTGCCGGAGGCGACGGTGAATTCCGTGCCGATCAGGCCGACGCTGGAGAGCTTCTCGCGGATGACGTACTTGGCGGCCTCCTCCACGATGCTGATGATGCGGAAGTCGAAGCAGGGACGAAGGCGCTCAGCCATCGTGGAGATGGTGTTGCACGCCACGGCGGTACACTTCACACCGTTGGAGCCGAGGAACTGGAGCATATGGCAGCTCAGCTCAAAGATCTGATCTGCGGTCTTGTTGCCGTAGGGGCAGTTGGCGCTGTCGCCGAAGTAGATGATGTCCTCACCGGGCAGGATGCGCTGCAGCTCGCGCACGACGGTCAGTCCGCCGATGCCGCTGTCCATCACGCCGATGGGATTGGACTTGTTGAGCATGGTAAAACCTCCTCAAAATGCAGTGGCATTTTCTTCCGTTATTGTACCACAGGAAAGTCAAATTGCAAGCAGAAAGATATGGACGGAAATTATATGGGACTTTTCTGCGAAAATCCTTGCAATTCTGTAAATTTCTGCTACCATAATATTTGGTGGAGTTTGGCGCAGTATGCCATCTCTGCCACGGGAACTGTAAAATACGGATCGGGAACACACAGAAGATTGGTGACGGTATGACGATTTTTAACTTTATTTCGCTCTTCGGCGGGCTGGCGCTGTTTCTCTACGGTATGCAGCTCATGGGCGACGGCCTGAAGAAGGGCTCGTCCGGTGCGCTCAAGGCGGCGATGGAGAAGGTGACGAACAATCCGCTCGTCGGCTTCCTGCTCGGCCTTGCGGTCACGGCGGTCATTCAGAGCTCGACGGCGACCATCGTGCTCACCTCGGGCCTTGTCGGCGCGGGCGTGCTGACGCTGCACCAGTCCATCGGCATCATCCTCGGCGCGAACGTCGGCACGACCATCACGGGTCAGATCATCCGACTGCTCGACCTCAACGCCGACGGCGGCGCGTGGCTCAACATCTTCAAGCCCTCCACGCTTGCGCCCCTCGCCGCCATCGCGGGCATCCTCTTCATCATGGCCATCAAGACGCCGCACAGCGACACCGTCGGCAGCATCACGATGGGCTTCGGCATCCTCTTTACCGGCCTTCTGAACATGACCGCAGCGGTCAGTCCGCTGGGTGAGTCGCCCGCGTTTGCGCAGATGTTCTCCGGCCTTGCCGACGCGCCGGTGCTCGGCTTCCTCGCTGGTACGGGCGTAGCCTTCCTCATTCAGAGCTCGTCGGCGACCATCGGTATCCTGCAGGCGCTTTCCATGACGGGCGCGCTGACCTTCGGCTCGGTCTACGCCATCATCATCGGCGTGAACATCGGCGACTGCGTGACCACCGCCATCGTCTGCTCCATCGGCTCGAAGGCGGACGCAAAGCGCACGGGCGTCGTCCACATCATCTTCAACCTCTGCGCCTCCGTCATCATCATCACGGCGCTGACCGTCCTGCACCATGCGGGCGCGCTCGACGGCCTGTGGGGGCAGACGATGACCTCCGGCGCCATCGCGAACGTCCACACGATCTTCCGCCTTTCCACCGCGGTTCTGCTCCTGCCGGTGTGCGGGCAGTTTGAAAAGATTTCTCGTGTCCTCGTCAAGGACGATCAGCAGATCGGCGAGAACGTCGACCACGAGCTCTCCCAGCTCGATGAAAAGTTCTTCGCTTCGCCCGCGCTGGCGCTCTCCGCCGCGTCGGACGCCATCAGCGCCATGGCGCGCCTTGCGCGCACGGGCGTGATGAGCGCGCTGGACGTTCTGCATCATTTCGACCGGCATACCATCGACGTGATCGACCGCAACGAGGACCACATCGACGCGCTGGCCGACAGCGTGGACAATTATCTCATCAAGCTCTCCAGCCACGTCCCGCCGGGACACGGCAACGACCTGCTGAACTACTACATCCAGTGCTTTTCCGAGTTTGAGCGCATCGGCGACTATGCCGTGAATCTCACGGAGAATGCCGAGGAGCTGCGCAGCAAGGGCATTGAATTTTCCGAGACCGCGCAGCAGGAGCTGCAGGTGCTCGGCGAGGCTCTGCGCGAGATCATGGACTATGCCTACCGCAGCTTCACCGCCGTGGACGCGCAGACCGCCCGCCGCATCGAGCCGGTGGAGGAGGTCGTGGACGATATGGTGGCAACGCTCCGCACCAACCACATCCGCCGCCTGCGCGACGGGCAGTGTACGGTCTACGCGGGACTCGTGTTCCTCGATATTCTCATCAACGCCGAGCGTATCGCCGACCAGTGCTCCAACCTCGGTGTCTACACCATCTCGCAGTTCGATCCCTCGGTCATGAACAGCCATCACGAGTATATCCACCGTCTGCATCAGGGCAACGATCCGGTGTTCAACCGCGAGTATCAGGAAAAGCACGAAAAATACTTCGGAATGCTCAGCGCCATCAACGACTGAGCAAAAAAAGACAGAGAAAAAGCGCCGCGGCTGCGGCGCTTTTTTGCGTCCTTATTTCAGCGTATCGCTGTTGTTGAGCACCGGCACGCTGTAGAGGAACAGTACGTCCGTGTCGGTGAAGTCCAGCAGCTTGCCCATCTGGGAGGAGGGAAGATAGCGGATATCCGCCAGCGTGATCTTTGCGTAGCCCTCGGCGAGCAGGGGAGCAAGGGAGCTGCCGAAGGAGTCGCGGAAGACGATCAGCTCGCGGTCGGTTTCGGCGTTCGGATTTTCGATCGACAGGAGGGAGATCGAGCCGGAGAGGAACAGCTCATAGGGATCGTTCCCCGCGCCCTTTTCCATGTCGTACACCGCGCCGGGCTTGCCGGTCTCGTAGTTGTAGACCGTGCAGTCCTCCAGCGTTTCACTCGTGAGATAGCGCAGCTCGTCGGGCTGCATGGGCAGCGCCGCGTAGCCGTAGTACACGCCGTAGTAGGGGCGGTCGAGCACCTGCTCCGTGTACTCGTCCGTGAGCGTCACGCCCATCTCACGCGCGAGGTACGCTGCCACGGCGGGCAGCCTTTCCTGCCGCCAGTGGGAGTCCGTGCGGTAGTAATCGTCCAGTGTCAGCTGACCGAAGAGGTCGATATACTGCGCGAAGTCCGTCTGCTCCCGCAGAGCCTCGACGAAGGCTTCGTAGTCGATGGCGGGATAGCCGTTTGCCTCCGCGAGGAAGTAGTTCTTGTCGGGGATGACGGAGAGGTAGACCCTTGCGCCCGCGTCCACCATGAAATTCTCGTAGAGGTAGCGGAAGCGCTCGGCGGCGTGGTCGATGGAGCCTTCGTTCATCGGGTATTCGAGCTTCGCGGCATAGCCGTCCTTGATATAGACGCCGTTGTTGTCCTTCTGCCGGTAGACGTAGAGCTGGTTGAGCGCCTTGAGCGTGCGCCACTCGTCGCGCAGAGGGAACTGGTCGAGCGCATAGCCCTCAAAGTCGGACATGAATTTGCCGCTGAGCACGGCGTCCATGCGGACGGCGGGAAGCTGCTTGAGCCTGCGCCGCTCGCTGAGCGAGAGACTGTCGGCGGGCTTGAGCGCCGCCCACGCCCCGAAGCCGAAAAAAAACGCGGCAAGGAGCACGACGGTCACGATATTTTTGATGCGTTTGTTCATCCTCGCACCCCCTTAGAAGCGGAAATACAGGAACGGATTGAATGAGCCGTCCACAAGGTAGCCGGTCGAGACCGCGAGCACAGAGACGAGCACGAGCGGCTCGAGCACATCGACGACCATTGCTCCGGCTCTGGTCGAGCCGAGCCTTTCCGCGGCCCGCTTCGGCAGCGGCGTTGCGCCGACGATGCCGATGAGAAACACCACGGCAAAGCTCCGGAGGTAGTACAGGCTGATCGGGTTGAGCACCGTCTCGCCGACTGCGGCGAGCGCGTTGTCGTGCGTCTTGTTGAAGTCGTCCATGAGGATGTAGCCCTGGTAGGCGTTGAGGTCGATGTCTCCCTTGGCGAGCGCCTCGTTCGGCTGGATGTAGTCGGAGAACTTCACCAGTTCGACGTTGATGCCCTCCTTCTTCAGGTTCGGGATGACGACCTGATCCCAGACCTCGTTGCTGTCGCCGACCACGCCGACCTTGACGGTGGTGCCGGAGTCTGCCGAGCTGCTGTTCCCGCACGCCGTCAGACCGCCGACAAGCGATGTGACCGCCAATACCGCCGCAGCGATTCTCCTGATCTTCATGTCTCTTCGTTCCCCCTGGTATCGTGTTTGGTTTGTGCCGTGTGTTTGGATGCTAAGATTGCTGATCGTGCACATTGATCTTGTGCGCCCGCTGCGTTCCGGCGGGATGCCGGCCGTTTTCGCGAACAATGTTCAGCGTAATGCGCGTTTTCACGCGGTTCTTGCGATTACGTCGAACAGGGCTATCGC
>ERZ857757.556-NODE-556-length-37112-cov-6.409936_pt1 | contig 37112 bp, 34 predicted proteins | sample MGYA00519764_ERZ857757 | MGnify/ENA primary metagenome ERZ857757 (study PRJEB31778, sample SAMEA3449359) | human gut metagenome | biome: human gut; feature: human-associated habitat; material: faeces | place: United Kingdom | collected 2010/2012 ...
GGCTGTAAAAAACTCGCTTTTTTACAGCCCCTCAAAAAAAGCCGATCTCCCGATCGGCTTTTTTGTTGCGGTCTTTGCCGGCTTTCATCGGGATGTTATTTGGGCGGCCGGAATGGGGTTTGGGCGCGTTCAGGAAGAGTTTTTGCATCCGCTGTGTCAGGCTTCAAAGAGAGGGAGCATCTGCCGTCCTTCTAAGGCGAACTCAACTGCCTGCGGGATTTTTTCAAAATCGCAGACCAGCGAATTGGGCTTTTGCAGGGGGTCATCCTGTCGCAGGGGAACAAAGAAAACATTCTTCCTGCCATAAAGAGCGGCCAGATTCCCGAAATTGCCCGAAAGACCATCGTTGGTGGCCAGGCCCAAAAGCAAGGGCTTGTTGTTTCGTAAATGGGATTTTGCGGCAAGAGTGACGGGGGTATCCGAAATGCCGTGGTTCAGTTTTGCAAGTGAATTGCCGGTCAGGGGCGCAATGACCATCAATTCCGGCTTGTATTTCGGGCCGATCGGCTCGGCGTCCCGCAGGGTGACAATGGGTGCTTTTTCACAAATATCCTCAATTTTCCGCAGATGCTCGGCCGCACTCCCGAATCGGGTGTCGGTGGAGCAGAAGTGAAAGCTGCACACCGGCAGAAGGTCAAAATTCTGTTTCTTCAGCGTTTCCAAAATGGCTAAAGACCGCCTGACCGTGCAGAAGGAACCGCACAGTCCGTAGCAAATCAGCATTTGTTCAATTCCTTTCAGATGTTTTCATAGAGTTCAAGAATCCGGTCGGCAAGGATCTCGCCGGCTCTTTTGGGACAGTATTTGCCGGGCAGACCGGAGGCAAGCCGATAGGAACAGCGGAGCGCCGATTTTGCTTCTGCCGAAAGACCGTAGGGCTTGGAAGCCAGCTCCATATAGAGGGCCTCCGCCCGGAAGCCCGCCGCAAGAGCCGGAGAGATCACCGGGGCGGGGATGGTGTTGAAGAGCAGGTCAAAATGTGAGGAAAGCTCCAAAGCGCTTTCCAAGGGCAAAGCGATGGCTCCGGCTTTTTCCGCTTCCCGGCGGGCGTCTTCACGCCGGGCAAAGACCGTGACGGTACAGCCCAGCGCCAGAAGCCTGGAGGTCAACTCCTTGGCGATGTTCCCATAGCCGAATAGGGCGCAGGAGCTTTTCCAAAGTATTCCCTCCCGCTCCAAAAGCACCAGACCTAAGGCACTCTCTGCCGTGGGCAGAGCGTTGGCGGCGGCGAAAACCGGATCCTCGAGAAAATCGTGGCAGCGGCATTTTTCTTTGAAGAGGTCGGGTATTTTTCCCCCGAAAAGCAGAACGGAGGGAGGAATCGCTTCCGCCAGATCCGACAAAAGTATGGTACGGTCGGAAAAGGGAGCGAAGACCGCCTTGTCGTCGGCAGAAACCGGTATGGGCAAAAGCAGGGTCTGTACCTCCTTCAGAGCTTCTGAAAGAAGGTAGGGCGCTTTGCAAAGACCCTTCCGGAAGCCCCGACAGGTGCCGGTCGGCTCCTCCTCCAAGCCGAAAAGGGTGCAGGAGGCTCCTTTTTCGTTCAGTTTTATGGCGCTGTAGATCGCCCGCCTGTCTCCTCCGATGACGGCGACCCTTTCCAGTATCGGCATGCGTTTGCCCCTCCTTGTGCTCTGTGGTTTCGGATTCCCGACTGGTTTCAGTGTATGCTGTGAACCGACAGGGCGACACAGGAAAGAAGGCATACGGAGCCGGAGAAAAATCGGAGAAGAAAGGGAGAACGAGAAGCAAAAAAAACAGAAAAGCCGGCAAGGAAAAAGATACTCCTGAAAAACGGCGAAAAAATTTTTCGGCGGCAGACAAAGCGGAAAAACGATAAAACCGAAAGAGCGGTGGAAAGTCTCTGGAAAAGGGGAAAGCCCCGGACGGTGCAAAGAGTGAATCGGCGCAAAAAAGAAGGCAACCGAAAGAAAAACGGTCCGAAAGCAAAAAGAAGGGGCAGTTAAAAATTCCGAAAGAATTTTTTAACTGTCCCGAAGACATTGGTCTTGGCGGCTTTCAGCCGTCATTTTGCCGCAACATCCACCGAAATTTCTATAAAATGAAGGGCAAAACCGACCAAGATCCCCTCAAAAATGCCGGAATCCCCACCGGCATTTTTGAGGGGCTGTAAAAAACATCGAGTTTTTTACAGCCCCCTTTGTAAAATGAAAACCGTTTTTTTAAAGAGGAGAGAACCCCTTCCGACAGAGAGAATGCCCAAAGCCGGAAAGGAATCATGCTTTTTGGAACTGGCTGTTGTACAGCCGATGGTAAAAGCCGCCGGCGGCAAGAAGCTCCTCATGGGTTCCTTTTTCGATGATTTTCCCCTCCTTCATCACCAGGACCAGAGAAGCGTTCCGGATGGTGGAAAGACGGTGGGCGACCACAAAGGAAGTGCGTCCTTCCATCAGTGTGTCAAAGGCCTGCTGAATCTCCAATTCGGTGCGGGTGTCAATGGAGGAGGTGGCTTCATCCAGAATCAGCATAGGCGGCAGACAGAGCATCACTCGGGCAATGCAGAGAAGCTGTTTCTGCCCTTGGCTCAGGTCATTTTCGTTCAGGACCGTATCAAGACCCTTCGGAAGGCGTTTTATAAATTCAGAGCAGTGTGCCCCCTTCGCCGCCTTCAGAATTTCTTCTTCGGAGGCATCGGGCTTTCCAAAGCGGATATTGTCCCGGACGGTGCCGTTTTTGATCCAGGTGTCCTGCAGGACCATGCCGTAGGCACTGCGCAGACTGTGTCTGGAAAGCTTTCGGATGTCTTGGCCGTCTACCGTTATACGGCCGTTTGTCACTTCATAAAAGCGCATAAGCAGGTTGATGAGAGTGGTTTTTCCGCATCCGGTGGGGCCCACGATGGCAATGCGCATACCCGGCTGTACCTGCAGATCGAAATGCTCGATGAGAGGCCGATCCTTGGTGTAACGGAAAGAAACATCGGACAGTTGGATCTGTCCTGCCACCTTTTCAAGATGCCCTTCGGCGTCACGAGACTCTGCCGAAACCTCCAGAAAATCAAAGATTCTGGAGGCACAGGCCAAAGCGTTCTGCAATTCGGTAATGACCGAGCTGATGTCGTTGAAGGGCTTCATATACTGATTGGCATAGGAAAGAAGCACGGAAAGTCCTCCCACCGTCAGGCTTCCGCCCGGAATCAGGAGTACGCCGAAAAGGGCCACTCCGGCATAAACCAGATTGTTGACAAAACGGGTGGAGGGATTGGTCAGACTGCTGAAAAACACGGCCTGCTGACTGCATTCGGTCAATTCTTCATTGATTTCGGAGAAGCGCTTTGAGGAGCGGTTCTCATAGCCGAAGGCCTTGACCACCTTCTGGTTGCTCACGATTTCGTCAATGAAGGAGGTCTGCTTTCCTCTCAGCTCGCTTTGCTTTCGGAAAAGCTTGTAGGATTGGCTCGAAATGAAGCGGGCTACCAGAAAACTGAGGGGGGTCATTAGAACCACGAAAAGCGATATCCACAGATTTTTGGAGAACATGAAAACAAGCGTGACTCCAATGGTGACTACCCCCGAAAAGAGCTGGGTGAAGCCTAAGAGCAGTCCGTCGGAAAGGGTGTCAATATCGGTAATGACCCTACTGACAATGTCGCCGGCGGAATGGGTGTCCAGATAGGACAGGGGGAGTGTTTGCAGGTGACGGATGGCTTTGGAGCGAAGCCCCTCAACGATTCCATAGGTCATCCGGTTGTTGATCAGATTCATGAGATAGGTTCCAAAGGCCGAAAGTCCCACAAAAAGCAGAATTTTCAGAAGCCATCCCGAAAGGGCTTCAAAACGGACCTGCCCCTCTCCGAGAATCTCATCAATGGCGTTTCCGAAAAGCACCGGCACATAGAGCTGGATCACCACGGTTCCGGCCGCAAGAAGCAGGCTGAGAGCAAGAAGGGGCCATCTTTTCTTCAGAAAGGGAAGGAGCTTTTTCAATGTTCCGGGGTTCATTTTTTTCAGTTTGTCAGGCATTTTCATCGGTTTGACCCTCCGCTTCTTTGGTTTGGGGCCGCTCTTCCGGGAACTGAGAATAATAAATGTCCTTGTAGACGGCGCAATTTTTCAGCAATTCCTCATGACGGCCGCACCCCACCAGACTGCCGTTGTCCAACACCAGAATTTTGTCTGCCTGCTGCACACCGGAAATGCGCTGGGAGACCAGAAAGACCGTGGTCGTGCCTCTTAGACCCCGGAGCGCTTTGCGTAAAGCGGAATCGGTGGCATAATCCAAGGCGCTGGAGCTGTCGTCCAGAATCAGGATCTCCGGTTTTTTAACCAAGGCTCTGGCAATGGTCAGCCGTTGTTTCTGTCCTCCCGAGAGATTTCTGCCGTTTTGCTCCAGAAGGAAATCCAGCCTTCCTTCCTTTCCTTCCACCACTTCTTTGGCCTGCGCCATGGCCAGCGCCTGCCACAGATCCTCATCGGTGGCATCTTGGTTGCCCCAGAGAAGGTTCTCCCGGATGCTCCCTTTGAAGAGAACCGCCTTTTGGGGGACAACTCCTATGTTCCTGCAAAGCTCTTCCTTGGAAAAACTGCAAATAGGCTGTCCGTGAAGAAGCACCTCTCCTCCTGTGGAATCGTAAAACCGGGGAATCAGATGGACCAAGGTGCTTTTGCCGCTTCCGGTGCCGCCGATGATCCCCACGGTCTGTCCTTCTTCTGCCGAGAAGCTGACCGTGGAGAGACTGGGCGCACCGGCGCCTTCGTAGGTAAAGGATACATTCCGGAACTCCACTGCGGGCGCTTTCCAAGGAGCCTTTCCGATTTCGGCTTGGGGAAGAACGGACGCAGAGGGATACTCCATATCGGGCTGAATTCCAAGAATTGCAGAGGTGCGCTTGGCGCAGGCAAGGGATTTGTTCAGGGTGATGATGAGGGATGCCAGCTTGATCAGCTCCACGATGATCTGAAGCATATAGTTGTAGAGCGCCACCACCTGTCCCTGAGGCAAAGCGCCCAGATTCACCCGGATGGCCGCCTTTTGGATGAGAAAAACGGTGGCGATATTGATGATCAGATAGGTCAAGGGATTCATCAGCGCCGAGATCCTGCCCACAAACCGGTTGAGCTTGGTTAATGCCCGGTTTTCCGCTTCAAATTCTTCCACCGATTTTTCTTCTCTGCAAAAGGCCCGGATGACCCGCACACCGGTCAGGTTTTCTCTGGTTTGGGCGGTGACCCGGTCTAAGCCCGCCTGTGCCTTGCCGAAAAGAGGAATGCTGATAAGCATAATGGAAAAAACCGCCAAAAAGAGAAGCGGAATGGCCACGGCGAACACCAATGCACAGCGCCAGTCTATGAAAAATGCCAGGATCATAGCGCCAAACACGATGAAAGGACTGCGCAGGAGCAGCCGCAGGCCCATGTTCAACCCGGTCTGTACCTGATTCACATCGCCGGAAAGGCGGGTAATCAGGGTGCTGGTGCCGAGCCGGTCCAACTGGCTGTGGGACAGAGACTGGATATGGTCAAAAAGCGCCTGGCGCAGAGTGCCTGCAAACCCTACGCTTGCTTTGGCCGCAAAATACTGAGCGGCAACGCTGCAGAGCAGTCCCACCAAGGCCATGAGCAGAAGTCCGCCGAAACAAAGAAATACAGTGGATTTTTCCGACAGAATGTCGGTGTCGATCATTTTGGCCACAAGCAGAGGCACCAACAGGTCAAACAGTGCCTCCAACAATTTGAACAGGGGTGCCAGAATACTCTCTTGTCGGTATTTTTTCAGGTAAACAATTAGATTTTTCATGAAAATCGGTCTTCCGTTTGTTTTGGAGTACAACAAAAACAGTATAACAGAAACAGTATAATGGAATATTGTGAATCGCCTGTGAATCTTTGTTATACTTATTGTGCTTTATGCTGTTGTTTTGCGGAATCCGGGGTTGGGGGAGTAAATTTCAGAGCGAAAAGGCGCTTTCAAGGGACTGTTTTCCGGAAAACAGGAAAGGGCTCTTACAAAGAATTGTTCTTGACAAGAGCGGCAGGGTCGGATATAATATCCCTTGAAAATCAAGGAATTTCAGGAGAGGGTTTTTCGGATGTTCAAGGTCATCATATGCATCTTGGCAGGCTTGGGCGCCGGCTTGGGCACCGGCTTTGCCGGTATGAGTGCGGCGGCGGTGATCAGCCCCATGCTGATTGTTTTTTTGGACATGGACCCCTATCTTTCGGTCGGAATTGCTTTGGCCAGCGATGTGCTGGCAAGCGCTGTTTCGGCAATCACCTACGGAAAAAACAGGAATCTGGACCTGCGCAACGGATTATACATGATGGCGGCGGTGTTGGTATTTACACTGGCGGGCAGTTATGTGGCAAGCCTGGTTCCGGGAACGGCATTGGGCGGAGCCTCCACCTTCATGACCATGCTTTTGGGTATCAAGTTCATTGTGCGTCCGGATGTGGCACCGAAGCAGCGGCTGATCAACGCCACCAAAAAGCAGAAGGCCATACGGTCTGTGGCGTTCGGAGCTCTGGTCGGATTGATTTGCGGTTTTGTCGGAGCAGGCGGCGGCATGATGATGCTGTTGGTGCTCACTACGATTCTGGGCTATGAGCTGAAAACGGCCGTTGGCACTAGCGTTCTGATCATGTCGGTCACCGCTTTCACGGGGGCATTGAGCCATTTTGTCATCGGGGGAATGCCGGATATGGAGGCACTGATTCTGTGCGTGCTGAGCACTCTGATCTTTGCTCAACTGGCATCGGTCATTGCGAATAAGGTTTCCAATATTGTGCTGAACCGGGCCACCGGTACGGTTTTGGTGGTGTTGGGCGTTTCCATTTTGATCGTGAAATATATCGTCTGAAAGAAACGGAATCTGAAAAGAAAAATCTGAAAGAAACGGAAGGAAAAAATCATGAGCGAACAGAAAAAGCGTCTGCATATGGCGCACAACATCTATTCCAACCCTGTTTTGAACGGAACCGGCAGAAAGTTTGACGGATTTTCCATTGATTTCAGGGGGATACAGACGCCGAGGGCAACCTATTGGGCGCTGTGCAATTGGGGCATGAACCTGTCCGGGTTCAGAACGGAGCATCCCGACGCCAAGGGTGGCGGAGCTTATGCCGGAATGCAGAATACCTGCAACGGCAAAACCGCAATCATGGCCTTTTGGGAGATCTTTTATGAGGGAGAGAGCAAACGGCACAACGCCAGAAGAGTTTACCCGGCAGGCAAGGACAACACATTCGGCGGAGAAGGGGAAGGCACCAATTACATCACTCCTTTTGGCTGGGAGGACAACTGTTGGTACCGGATGATTCTGAGAAGCTGGGTGGATGCGGAAAAAGGAACCACCTTTGTGGGGCAGTGGATCTGCAACCGGGAAACCGGAAGCTGGTCGCTTATTTCCTGTTTTGATACCGGTTTGAAGGATTCCTTTCTGGAGGGCGGGATGTCTCAGTTTCAGGAAAACTATTGGGACGAGGATTCGGAGCCGATCCGGGAGTTCCATCTGAAAAATATCTATGTGCTGGATCATACGGACAAAAAGTGGAAATACATTGAAAGAACGGCCTTGAGCTACGACGATCCTGCCTGGCATTTCAACACCGCCGGAACCCACAATTTCGGCGCTACAACGGAGTATTTCTTCGGAAGTGCCGGAGGAGATGTGGAAAATGCGAAGGAGTATGATGCTGTCCGTCCGCTGTCCTCCGTGTATGCTGTAGAAAAGAAGGAAGAACTCTTCGGAGGGGAGAAAGAGCTGTTGCCGAAAAAAGAGCAGAAAAACGGCAGGAGCTATCTGTGTTTTGAAGGCGGCAATACCGCCTGTCCGGTGATGCTCTGCGCCTATACGGTGTTGGACAATACCGGAAAAACGGTGGCAAAGAAAGAGGTTTCTCTGCCCACGATCCGGGAAATCGAGTTGCCGGAGGGCAGCCGGTTTCTTTGCAAACTGGTGGATGTTTACGGCAGAGAAAGAGACTATGAGCTGCAGCTTTAAGAATGCGGAAAAGGAAGGGACCCTGTACAGATGGAAAAGGCAAGAATTCCGGTAAAGATTCTGCGGGAGGGAGCAAGGCTCCCTCAATATGGAAGCGCTTTTGCGGCGGGAGCGGATCTGTATGCCTGCCTTGAGAAAGAGCTGACAATTGAGCCGGGAAAGAGCGCTCTGGTGCCCACAGGCGTGGCGCTGGAGCTGCCGCCCTTCACGGTGGGGCTGGTCTATGCCCGGTCGGGGTTGGCCACGAAAAGAGGTCTGGCACCGGCCAATAAGGTGGGGGTTATCGATTGCGACTACCGGGGAGAATTGTTGGTGGCACTGTACAATCAGAGTGCAGAGGAGCAGACGGTGCTTCCCGGAGAGCGGATCGCCCAGTTGGTGGTTACCCCTTACATCCCGGCGGAATTCGAGGAAACGGAGGCGCTTTCCGAAACGCAGAGAGGAGAAGGAGGCTTCGGTTCCACCGGCAGAATTTAGGAGCAAAAACGGCAGGTATGAAAATTTTCTTTTTTGATTTGGACGGGACGCTTTTGGTCAGCAGTCGGTTTTCTTCCTCCCGCAAGGAGGAAGAACCGGTGAAGGATGAAATTTCACCTTCTTCCCTCAATGGCCTGAACCGTCTGCGGGCAATGGGTCACAAGGTGGTTCTGAATACCGGAAGAGCCCTTGGGTATGTACCCAAGGAGATTGCAGAGCTGCCCCTGTGGGACGGAAAGATCTGCGGCTCAACCTATGTGGAGTACAAAGGAGAGCTGTTGGAGCATCATCCCCTTTCCAAGGCGGTTTTAGAGCAGGTGGTTCGGTGGGGGGAACAGAAAAAGGTCTGCGTCATTCTGGAGGGAGAGCGGGAAAGCTTTTCCGTGGGGGGTGATCTGCCGTCGGCAAGAGAAATGCTGAAAAGAAGGGAACTTCCGGCCATCACTAAGGTGACCTTCTGCTGTGAGCCTGCACTGGTTGAACAGAAGGACTTTCCTCAGCTCCGGGTGGTTCATTTCAAGAGCTATGCGGAAGGGATCCTTTCCGGCTTTGACAAGAGCGTCGGAATGAAAAAGATCATGGAGTTGGAGGGCTTGAAAAGGGAGGACCTTTGGGCATTCGGAGACAGCGAAAATGACCGGGATATGCTCCTGTTTGCCGGAAATGCGGTGTGTATGCCCGGCGCTCCGGCGGATTTCGATCATTTTGTCCGCTACCGCTGTAAAAAGGAAGACGGGGTGCCGGAGGCGCTGGAAAAATTCTTTTTTGCAGAGCAGGGACTGCCGGAATAAAACTCAGTCCGGATTCCTACGCCCGAAATGAAAGAAAATCGCATCGGCGAATGTTTTGGCCGGGGCAGAGGCTTTTTTGAAAGAGGCCTTTGCTCCGGCTTTTTTTCGCAATGTTCGGATATTGAAAAATAGTCTTGAAATAATCGTGATTTTGTGGTATACTACCTGAAAGCATAAAGTTTGGTCATGCCGACGGAAAGAGAAGGAGGGAAAAGCGGTGTCATCTTTGCGGAATTTCGGAATTGCTCTTTTGATCTCACTTCTGATTTTTTCGAGTGTTGCCTATTTCGCTATGGGTGTTGTGGCGGATCTGTTCGCACCGGATGAAGAGGCAAATGTGGACAAGGGAAATCAGAATGTGGAAAATTATGATGACGCCATCGGAAAAAACGATCAGAACGCCATCAAAACAGGCCGTTCCTTTAACCTTCTGGTGATCGGCACCGACCGGGATCCCTTGGTATACAACTATGATGAACGAAACAGCACCAAGCCGGTTGTGCCCAAGCGGGTGAAAGCGACGACCCTCCTGTTTGTCCGGTTTGACAAAGAGAACAGAGCCCTGCGGATGACGACGATTCCCTCCTCCACTTTGGTGACGGTGGACTATGTGGAGATGAGCATCGGTGACGCCTATGACTACAAGGGGGGCGATTATATAGCCGAAAAGGTGAGCGGCCTTTTGGGACTAAAGGTGGATTATACCGTTGAGTTTTCCGGAAGGGATTTTGTGAAATACTGTCCGAAAACCGAGTATGAAGCGCCGGTAAGTTTAGAGGTTCCGGAGTACAAGGGGCTGAAGGCAGCCGTGTTTGAACAGGGCGAAAAGCTGACCGGCGACCGGTTGTACACCTATTTGCACTATGATGGTTTTGACATTCTGAATATCGGTCTGAAGGACGAAATTGCGGAAGGCATTTTTTTGCAGACCATGGTCAAGCTGGCCACCAACGATGCGGAGGAGTTTTATCGGCAGATCTCCTCCTTCCGCACGACCTTCACTCAGAGTGATGTGGCAGAGCTGATCGAGGTGCTGTATACCCTGCCGCTTTTTGTGGGAGAGCAGGGAAGCAATCAGACCACGGTTCAGAAGCTGGAATTCTATAAATACGGAAGTTTTGACCAAGACGGCAGATTCAGACCGGATGAGGAGCAGTTGGTAAAGGCGTTTGCCGCCTTCCGGTGAGGAATCAATTCAAAAAAGAGGTATATTTATGAAAGCAACCGAGAAATCCATGGACAAAATTGTGGCGCTCTGCAAGAACAGAGGTTTTGTGTTCGCCGGGAGCGAGATTTACGGAGGGTTGGCCAATACCTGGGACTACGGTCCCTTGGGCGTGGAATTGAAAAACAATGTGAAAAAGGCCTGGTGGAAGAAATTTGTGCAGGAAAGCCCTTACAATGTGGGCTTGGATGCGGCGATTCTGATGAATCCCCAGACCTGGGTGGCCTCCGGTCATCTTGCCGGCTTTTCGGACCCTCTGATGGATTGCAGAGAGTGCCATGAGCGCTTCCGTGCAGACAAGCTGATCGAGGACTGGAGCGGGGAGAAGGGTGTGGCCCTGCCCAAGCCTGTAGACGCCTTTACACAGGCCGAAATGAAGAGCTTTATTGAAGAGAACAGCATTCCCTGTCCCACCTGCGGCAAACATAATTTCACCGACATCCGGCAGTTCAACCTGATGTTCAAAACTTTCCAAGGTGTAACCGAGGACGCCAAGAACACGGTGTATCTCCGTCCCGAAACGGCCCAGGGCATTTTTGTGAACTTTGTGAATGTACAGCGCTCCATGAGAAAGAAGCTTCCCTTCGGCATCGGGCAGATCGGAAAATCTTTCCGGAATGAGATCACCCCTGGCAATTTCATTTTCCGGGTCCGGGAATTTGAGCAGATGGAAATGGAATTCTTCTGCAAACCGGGAACCGATTTGGAATGGTTTGACTATTGGCGTTCCTTCTGCCATAAGTGGCTGCTGTCCATCGGCCTGACCGAGGAAAACCTGAGGCTGAGAGACCACGACCTGGATGAGCTGTGCTTCTATTCCAAGGCCACTACCGACTTTGAGTTCCTGTTCCCCTTCGGATGGGGCGAATTGTGGGGTATTGCCGACCGGACGGATTATGACCTGACCCAGCACCAGAATGTGTCCGGCAAGGATCTGACCTATTTTGATCCCGAAACAAACGAGCGGTACATCCCCTATGTGATCGAGCCCTCCTTGGGTGTGGAGCGGTCGGTTCTGGCTCTTCTTTGCGATGCCTACGACGAGGAAGTGGTGGACCCGGAGAAGAACGATGTGCGCACGGTTCTCCGTTTCCATCCGGCCATTGCCCCGTTCAAGGCGGCGGTGTTGCCACTGTCCAAAAAATTGGCCGACAAAGCCGGCGAGATCTATACGGAGTTGAGCAGATATTTCACGGTCGATTATGATGAAACCGGTTCGATCGGCAAGCGTTACCGTCGGGAGGACGAAATCGGCACGCCCTATTGCATCACCGTGGATTTTGACACGGTGGGCGACGAGCAGAAGGCCGGGGACGGCTGCGTGACCGTCCGCAACCGGGATACCATGGAGCAGGTGCGTATACCCATCGGTGGGTTAAAGGAGTATTTGGAAGAGAAACTGGCGTTTTAAGAGCACGAAGGAAAAGCGGCGTGCTTCGGCCATTGGAGGGAGGCAGTGTTTATGAAGAGGTCGGAAATCAATCGATTGATCCAGGAAAACGAACAATTTATAGCCGGAATGGGCTTTCATCTGCCGCCTTTTGCCGGGTATACGCCGGAGGAGTGGAGGGAAAAAGATCACTCCTATGACGAGATACGGGAAAGAATGCTGGGCTGGGATGTGACCGACTACGGAAAGGGAGACTTTCATAAAATCGGATTGTTCCTTTTTACATTGCGCAACGGCACTTTCGGCGATCCCCATTGTCCCAAAACCTATGCGGAAAAGCTGTTGATTTCCGAAGAGGATCAATATGCGCCCATGCATTTCCATTTTCTCAAAACCGAGGACATCATCAATCGGGGCGGCGGAAATCTGGTGGTGGAGTTGTATAAGAGCACGCCGGAGGAGGAGCTGGACCGGGTGTCCGATGTGACGGTTTCCACAGATGGCAGGGTGCGTGTGCTTCCGGCCGGCGGACATTTGGTTCTGACACCTGGAGAGAGCGTCACTCTGCCGCCCAGACTTTATCATGCCTTCTGGGCGGAAAAAGGAACAGGGAAGGTGCTGATCGGGGAAGTATCCAAAGTGAATGATGACTGTACGGATAATCGCTTTTATGAAAATATGGGGCGGTTTCCCGAAATTGAAGAGGATGAAGCGCCCTACCGGTTGCTTTGTAACGAATATCCGTCATTTAAGGAGGGGTGAGCATGGGAAAGAGCGTTCTGGTTTTCGGAGAAGTGCTTTTTGATATTTTTGAAAACAAGACGGAAATAGGCGGCGCCCCTTTTAATTTTGCGGCCCATTATGCGGCTTTGGGCGGAGAAGCCCAAATGGTTTCGGCAGTGGGGGAGGACGCTTTGGGCCGTGTGGCTCTTGGGGAGCTTGAAAAGAGAGGCATTGGCCGTAAGTATTTTTCTTCTGTGCATCTGCCCACCGGCTCTTGCAGGGTCACTTTGAAAAACGGAACACCTTCCTATGAGCTGGCTTCCAATGTGGCCTACGATTATATTCCCTATATAGAGCCGGAGGAGGAGTATGACGCACTGTATTTCGGAACTCTTGCCCAGCGCCGGGACATTTCACGGAATACGGTGTCGGAGTTGCTCCGGCGCAACTATCGGGAGGTGCTCCTCGATGTGAATGTGCGTAAACCCTATTTAACCAGAGAAATTTTAAAGAAGAGTATTGAAAAGGCAACAATCGTGAAAATTTCCAGGGAGGAGGCCTCTTATCTCCTTCCATATACTTCGCCGGAACACTATTGCGAGACCATGTTGGCTCATTTTCCCCGACTTCATCAGGTGATCCTGACTTTGGATAAAGATGGGGCCTATGTGTGTGACCGGCAACAGGGAGGCTTTCTTTCTCCCAAACCCTGTTCCAAGGCTCTTTCCACTGTGGGCGCCGGGGATTCCTTCTGTGCGGCCTATCTGTTTCATATTCTTTCAGGGCATAGTATCCCAACCGCTTTGGAAGCGGCTACGGTGCTGTCGGACTATGTGGTAACGCAACTGGGTGCTGTTCCGCCCTTGCCGGATGAACTGCGTTGCCGGATTCTCAAAGGGTAAGCTCCGATGCTTGGTTTCTGATGCTTTGCTTCCAACGCTTTGCTTCTGATGCTTTGCACAACGAGCTCTCTGTATTTTTTCAGCTTTGCAGGACTTCCGGCCGTTCTCTGTCCGGTGATCCTCGCTGTATCTAAAGACGGAGCGTCCTTTTCCTGAATGCATGCGGTAAATATTCAGAAATTTCCAAAAAAATATGCCCGAAAGGTCCAAGTCCTTTCGGGCGCTTTTCCGTTTAATCAGCAATTCCGGTCTTTTTTGTAGTTCTATTAGAATGCAGGATCAAAAAGTCAATTGGATGGTTTTCAAAAATCATTTCAGATTCAGGAAGAAAGCCACCAACACACCCAAGACGGCTACCGCTCCGATAATCAACGGCACAAGCATCTTTTTTCCGTGCACTTTGGCGACCTTAAAGCCTTTGAACAGAAATCCGAAACCAAAGAAGAGCAATTCAAAGCAGTAGAATGCAAAATAGCCCAATTCCCAGTTACGAACACCGCTGTCCGGGGCGAAAAGCAACAGAAGAATCCGGTACAAGCCAAAGAAAAGGGGGACGGCAATGGAAACCGTCGTCACCGGAATGCCGGTGTAGGTCCTGCGAACCCCCGCTTCCTTCTTCTGCCGGTCTTCCTCAGAAACATTGAAATACGCCAGACGGATCAGCCCGGCCAGCACATAGAATACCGCCAAAGGGCAGAACCACAACCGATCCACATCCGGAAAGGTGGCTTTGGCAAGCTGATAGAGCAGGGTTGCCGGAAGCACACAGAAGCAAATCAAATCCGAAAGGGAATCAATCTGAATGCCGAATTTTTTCATTTGCTCGGTACGGTCTTTCTTGGTGGAAGCCACTTTTCCGTCAAAAAGGTCGAAAAAGCCCGCCGCCGCCAAAAACAGCACCGCCAGAGTTTCATGCCCCTCCAAAACGCTCCAGATGCCGGATACTCCGCACAGAGCGCCCAGATAGGTCAGCCAGGTCGTATAATTATAAAAGCCTAACACTGCTTCACCGCTTTCTCAGGTTTTTCAGTCGGGAACCGACTTTACAAAAGAGTCAGTCCTCCGTAAATTCGCCGGTCCTTGCCGGCTTTTCTTCCGGAGGAAGCTTCGTCGCTTTCGGAAAGTGCGTATCCTCGTCTCCGCTGAAGTCAGACATAGAGTCTAAATAGTCCGAACAGGCAGAAATCGCCTCAGCGGCTTTCCCGTATTCCTGCCGGTTGAAATGCACCCGGCGGTTAAAAGCATCCACATAGTCAAACAGCGTGGCTATGGTCAGACATTCGGGATAGTTTGTTGTATAATCTACCAAGTTGGCAGAAAACACCACAACTCTGCTTACCGATGGGTTCAGCACATTCTCAGAGAGCAGCAGTTTCTCGATCACCGTGCCGAAAAAAGCCATCTCATCAAAGGGATTGGGCTTCTGCAAAGTGACCGTCTCCTTTTTGGCGTTCACATACCGGTGCCGCCAGGGTCCCACCTTCGGATTGTCATAAATGCCCACATCCGGCAGAGCCGTCAGAAGAAGCACGCCGCCTCGGCTGATATAGACCGCATCGCAGACGCAACGAAGGCCGCGTTCGGCCGCTTCCTTTTTGAGAAGCCGCACATTGCTGTAGACCGTGGCTTCGGGAAAACGCTCGGAAAGCAGATCGCAGACATGCCGGGCCGACCGGTCTTTCTCTCTTCTTGTGCGGTCGATGGTGAGGATCTTCAGAATCTCCCGAAGAAGGAAGAAAGCGAGCACCAAGGCTGTCAAAGCAAGGAAGAAGATGAAATACAGGGAGGTGAAGAAGCTCATCCCTCTTTCACAACGCTTTCAAGATACTTTGCCACATCTCCTACCGTAACGAAACCGCGGATGGAGTTGTCATCGATCTCAATGTCGAATTCCTCTTCACATTCCATAACCAGATCCGCCAACTCCAGAGAGTTGATGCCTAAATCATTGACCAACTCGGAATCGGGTGTGATTTCATTTTCGTTCAGCTGCAGCTTGGAAACCAAAACATCTTTGATACGGTCATACATGGACATTGTGCTGTTCCTCGATTCATTAAATTTTATAGCGTTTGATCTTCCGGCTGGTGGTCTTTTCAAACTCGGTTTTCCGGATCTCCAGTCCCCGCATCTGCTTGTACTGAGGCAGGGTGCGGTTGATCTCATTCAACTGATTTCTCAGGATGGCTTCGATTTCTTCCTCGGTCTTATCCTTCAGGGCATTGTAGTCGGGGTAGATCACCGCAGTGATGACCGTCTCTCCCTTGGAGTCGGTACGCCCCACCACCGCACTTTCCAGGAAGAGCGGAACAGAGCTCAAATGCTCCTCCAGTTCTTCCGGGAAAACATTCTTTCCGTTGCTCAGAATGATCACATTCTTCTTTCTGCCGGTGATATAGATGTAGCCATCCTTGTCGGTATAGCCAATGTCTCCGGTGCGGAAGAATCCGTCTTCTGTAAAGACCGCTGCCGTCTCTTCGGGCATATCGCAATAGCCCAACATGACATTGGGGCCCTTTGCAAGGATCTCTCCGGTTTCATCCGTGGGTTTTTCCCGATCGATTTTTACGGTCACATTCTGAACCGCGGGCCCCACCGATCCCACCTTGTTTCGGTTAATGGGGTTGGCTGCCAGCAGAGGCGCACATTCGGTGATGCCGTAGCCCTCCTGAATCTCAATGCCAATGCTCCGGAAATCCCGGATACACTGAGGATTCAGTTTGGCTCCGCCGCAAACAATGGCGTCCAACCGTCCGCCGTAGCTCTCCAGAATCTGTCCGAAGAACTTTTTCCGCAGGTCGATGCCCAAGGCCATGAAAGCGTCGCTGAGCTTCATGGCCAGGCGTACTTTTTTCTCTTTGCCCTGTTTTTTGATTTCGTCCCACATCTTCTTGTGCATGGTTTCCACATACAGCGGGACCAATATCAGATAGGTCGGGCGGTATTTTTTGATGTTTTTGGCAACATATTTGACGCTGTCATTGATGGCGGTAGTTACGCCGAAAAACTGTGCGGCCAAATGGCCGGTGGTAGCCTCGTAGGTGTGGTGCATGGGAAGCACCGAGAGCAGTACCGTATTTTCATCCAGCTGGTCGATAACATTGACTGCCGCATTGGCGGCTGCCACCAGGTTTCCCTGGGAGAGCATGACACCCTTGCTGGTTCCGGTCGTGCCGGAGGTAAAAATGATGACCGAACATTTTTGAAGGTCCTGAGGACAGGTTTCAAAAAAGTCGTTGCCCTCATCTACCGCCTTCTGTCCGACAGCAAGGAACTCCTTTAAGGGCTTGGTGCGGTCGGTGACGGCCTGCTCGCTTTCCTCATAGGCGGGCAGGAAATACTGCACTTCCGGCAGCTGGTCGGCTAAAAGTCCGATCCGGTTGTTCTGGGTTTCTCCGTAAACGATGGCCTTCACATGGGCTTTTTTCAAAAAGCCCACAATTTCTTCATCGGAAATATCCTTGTCTAAAGGAATCACGATACCGCCCGAAATCATGGTGCCATAGTAGGCCGTCATGTAGCAGGGGTCGGTTTCACTGATAATGGCCACCGCTTCCCCCTGCAGTCCCAAAACCGAAAGGGCGGTGCCGAATGCCCGGATGTTTTCATAAAACTGACGGTAGGTCAGAGAGTAGTCTACCCGGTGTTTGGTGTAAAGATAGACCGGATGGTCTGCGGGAACGGTGTTTATTACCCGTTGAAGATTCTGTCTGAAATTCACAATGGGGTCCGAGTCAATATGAGGATTTCTGGTGTATTTGAATCGTTTACTCATTTTTCTCCTCACTTTGGTTCTTTATGCCAACCATTATATACACAAATTGCATTTTTGTCAAGAGGAAATGTTCTTTTGCCTCCTGTTCCCGGCTTCCGACGGGCGGGACCCGCTCAATTTCGGACGGTCACAAGGAGAAAAATCATTTTATTTCCACAGGAACGATTCCGTGAATTTCCCGAATAAAGTAGTCGTCTCCCCGTTCTTCCAGCACAAAGCGCGCTTCTCCCTCATCTCTTGAGGCAAGGTAGCGGACAACGGTTCCGTCGTTTTCCAGAATGGAAAAGGAGACGATCCATTCTTCAAATTGCCGGTCGTTGGTGCCCTGGTATTCCAAGCGGATGCCGTAGAGCTTCTGCATAGGGAAGCGGTTCGGCAAAGTTCCTTCATAGGCGGGGGAAAACAGAGCATAGAACTTCTGAATAGCTTCGCCTTCCGCACCGGTTAAAAGGTTGTTCAGATAGGCGCTGAGTACCGCCCCCCCGTGGGTCTCCTGTGCAAGCTGGGAAAGCGCTTCTTCGGCGCTTTCTTGATCCCGGAAATAGAATTTCAGTCCGCCTTCCAGCTCCAGATAGCCTTTTTGCCCCAAAATCTTGAGATAGCTTTCATCGGTCCAGATGTGGCTTTGATAGTCGGGAGCACAATAGTGAATTTCCTGCTTTTTCACCGGAAAGAGGCGGTCTTTTACCTCGCCGAAATCCAGAAACAGCAACGGCAGGGTGATGGCCAACAGCAAAAGCATACTCAGAATGAAAATGAGAGCAAGTCTCTTTTTTCGCCCTTTGTCGGCGTTTTGAGGCGCCTCCTTTTCCTCGGGAGCCGGGAATTCAGAGGCGTTTTCCGGACCGTTTTCGGAAGGGTCCTTTGCAGAATCCGGGTCCTCCCTGACTTGCTCGGTTGAAGCTGCGATGCTTTGGTTCTTTTTTTCTTCCATTGGAATTCTCCTTTCCGACAAGGGACGGAAACTTCAGATCTTTCCTTGAGCCTTCAGCACCTCTTTTGCGGCGGAAAGAATGCCCAGTCTGCCGCTTTCATAGGTCAATCCTCCCTGTAAGTAGGCGATATACGGCGGGCGCAGAGGGCCATCGGCCGACAGCTCGATGGAGGAGCCGGAGGTAAATGCACCGGCCGCCATAATTACTTTATCGCTGTAGCCCGGCATATCCCAGGGCTGAGGCGTTACATAGGAGTCGATGGGCGAGGCCCATTGGATGCCTCTGCAAAAGGCGCAGAGCAGCTCCGGGTCGCCCAAATAGATCGCTTCGATAATGTCATGGCGGGTCGCCGTGGAGGCAGGCTCTGCCCGAAAGCCCAGTTCTTCAAAGATTTTCGAGGCAAAAATTGCCGTTTTCACCGCTTCTTTTACGGTGTGGGGCGCATAGAAAAAGCCCTTCAATATGCTCTTGTTCTGGCCTAAGGAGGCGCCGCCTTCCGCACCTACGCCCACGGTGGTCATCCGGTAGGAGGCAAGCTCCACCGCCTTTTTGGTGCCGCAGAGGTAGCCGCCGCATTCTGCCATGCCGCCGCCGGGATTTTTGATGAGCGAACCGGCCATCAGGTCCGCCCCCATGGCCACCGGCTCCTTGGTTTCGGTGAATTCCCCGTAGCAGTTGTCCACCATCACATAGGCGGAACTGCGGGCCTTCACAAAGGAGATGATCTCCCCGATGGTGTCTACCGACAGGGTGGGGCGGGTCAGATATCCCTTGGAACGCTGGATGAAAACGACCTTTACCTGATCGGTGAGCTTTTTTTCGATTTCCCCATAGTCGGGGCTTCCGTCGGGCTTCAGATTCACCTGCTCATAGTCTATCCCGAAATCCTTCAGCGAACCGTTTCCGGGAGTTCCGGAAAGTCCGATCACCTCTTCCAGAGTGTCATAGGGGCGGTCGGCCACCGACAAAAGGGTATCTCCGGGGCGCAGAAGTCCGTAAAGCCCAATGGCAAGGGCGTGGGTGCCGTTGACGATCTGCTGACGCACAAGGGCGCTTTCACAGCCGAACACATCGGCGTAGACCTGTTCAATCACCTCCCGGCCCCGGTCGTCGTAGCCGTAGCCGGTTGAGGGGGCAAAATGCCCTTCGCATACCCGATGCTGACGGAAGGAGTCGAGAATTTTGCCGGTATTTTCCCTTGAAATGCGCTCCAAACGGGCAAACTGAGGCGCAATTTCCTCTTCGGCCCGTTGCGCCAGTTTTTCAAGATCCATCATGTTTGCGTCCTTTTTCCTTAGTTCTTGTATTCGTTCAGATCCTTTTCCAAAAGGGCCACCGTCAGAGCCACGCAGGCATCGTAGTCCTTTTTGGAAATGGTTTCATTGTTGCTGTGAATGTAGCGGGTGGGCACAGAAATGGCGGTTGCCCGGCTTCCGCAACCGGCAACCTGCATGGAGCAGGTGTCCGTTCCGCCGCCCTCCAGAATCTCCAGCTGTGCGGGAATTTTTTTCTCTTTGGAAAGATCCATAAGACACCGGACGAAGCCGCTGTCGCAGATCACCGAGGAGTCTTTCACCTTTACCGCCGCACCTTTGCCAAGGGATACGGCCATGGGACGGCTTTTGGGACCGTCGCCCGAACCGGTCACATCAAAGGCAAGGGAGAAGTCGGGCATAATGCCGTATGCGGCGGTTTTGGCCCCGCGGCACCCCACCTCTTCCTGGGTGGTGAAAACGAACCAGGTGTCGTTTTTACAGTCCTTCAGGGTCTGGGCCGCACGAACCATGATGGCACAGCCGATCCGGTCGTCGAAGGGCCTTCCGGAGTAGAAGGAACCGGAAAGATGCTCCAAGTGGGAAACGGTGGAGGCAAAATCGCCCACCTTCACCCGCTTTTCGGTTTCCTTTTTGTCGGTTGCGCCGATGTCGATCACAAAACGGCTTTCGGAAAAATTATTGCCGAAGTCGGCTTCGGGCACCAGAACCCCCTTGAGTCCGTTTTCAAAGACCACATTGGAAAAGGCCGCCGAAACATAGTGAATGCCGCCGATGGAGGAAACATGAATGTAGCCCTTTTCGTCAATGCCGGTGACCAGAAATCCGATTTCGTCCATGTGGCCTGCCAACATCAGTTTTTTCGGATTTTTACAGGTGCCTTTTTTATAGCAGATCAGATTGCCCATGGCATCTCTCCGGACTTCATCCACATAGGGGGCGATCATCTCCTCGATTTTTTCGGAAACGGCCTGCTCTCTGCCCGACACCGAATGGACGAGCATCAGTTCTTTCAGAATTTTCATTTTATTCTTCCGCTTTGCCTTTGCAAAGCCTGTTCCTTTCCTGATTTTTGTTTTTCTTTTTATTCACGGATTTTAGTGTTGCCTGCTCAGACCAACGCCGAAAGCAGAGAAAGCGTTGCGCAAAGGTCGGACTTCTGCACGATGACCAAGGGCGTTTCAGGGTTGAAGCAGGGAATTTGCAGGGAGGCCATGGGCAATCCTTCTTTTCCCAAATGGGCCCTGCCGGAAGACAAAGTCAAGGGACTGTTCAGCATCTGGAAGGGCAGTGCGGCTTTCTCGGCCGTTTGGCGAAGTTCTCCCAAGAACGGAGAATCATAGAAAAGCACATTGCCGTCCTTGAAGGCAAGCACCGGACCCTTTCCCAGGCGGGCACCCTTTTGGTGGTCCTCGGTTTTGTCAAAGTCCATAGAGGGAGAGAAGCCCAGAAGAAGAGCCTTTTGGGCATTTTCTCTGTAGGCGGCGGTGACGGCAGAGGACATTCCGGCCTTTTCCTTTGCGGCAAAAACAACCGTCAGGTCCTTGCGCTCGGAAACCGGCTTTCGGGTGGCCAGCTTCAGCACTTCTGCCGCGATGGCGCACATGCTCCGGCTTTCCAGTGCTTTTCCGGCAAGGTAGCCGTTGGGCAATTCCGAAAGCCCGCCGCTGTAGGCGGCAAAGTCGCCTTTTTCAATCTGTTTTTCGGCTTCTTCCTTGTTTTGAAAACCCAAATCTATAAAGAGCTTGTCAAAGGAAGGACTGTCGGTGCGCTCTGCACCGGAGGTGAGATGGAGGACCTTTCCGCCGCCAATACCTTTGAGAAGGACCGTCTCGTTTCCGACGGTCAGATGTTTGCCGAGAAAGCAGGCAGGATCCGCATTCCCCGTGGGAGCAATGCGGAGATAGCCCTTGTCGTCAATGTCTGTGACCATAAAGCCGGCCTCGTCCATGTGGGCAACCAGCAGGAGCTTTTCTCCCTCTCCCGGCAGATGGCAGATAAGACTTCCCATTCGATCACGAGAGCAATCGCAAAGGCCGGAAAGTTCCTTTTCAAGCAGTGCCGCCACCCGGCACTCACAGCCTGTAGGGCCGAATTCCGTCGAAAGTGCAGAAAGAAGCGTATAGAATTCTGTTGTCATTCTGCCGTTCCTCCCTTTCCGAAGCGTTCTTCAATGTAGGCGGCAATCAGCCGTCCGGTGTTCAGAAGGTCCTTTTTATAAAGCGTTTCCACGCAGGTATGCATATATTTGAGGGGCAGACCGATCACCGCCGTCGGCACGCCGCCCAGTAGGAACGGGGCGGAGGAAGCATTGGTACCGGTGCTTTTCACATTCATGGCCGGCTGTACCGGGATCTCCCGCTCCCGGGCAATGCGCAAAAGCTCCTTGGTCATTTTCCGGTCGGTCTGTACGGAGACGGCCACAGAGGGGCCTTCTCCCGGCTTCACCGTCTTGGCGGCATCGGTTTCGGGCGTGTTGCCCAAATCCACATCCACCACTAAAATTTCGTCGGGACAGGCGTCAAAGACGCCGGTGCGGAAGCCGGCACCGTAGCTTTCCTCCTGACCGGAAAGCAGAAGACAAATATCGCAGGAAAGGTCCTTTCCCTTCAGTTCCTCCAGAGCGATGAGTGCCGCAACCGCACAGGATTTGTCATCCATATAGGCCCCGCAGAGCTGCTCCTCCGAAAGGCTTTCGGTGGAACGCTCCATGGAAACCGGCGTACCGACGGCTACGCCCTTTTGGATCAGTTCTTCTTTTGTAAAGCCGGTGAAAAGCCAGAATTCGCCGTTCTTGGGGAGTTTTCTTGCTTCGGGGCCTCCCAGACAATAGGGCTTTTTCAGGGAGAGGGCGGGCATGTTTTCCTTTCCATGAATGGTGTAGGAGGACGCTGTGTAGGTGCGGGCATCCATACCGCCCAAGGAGGAGACGGTCAGGGTTCCGTCGTCCTTCAGGTCGGTGACGATCAGACCGATTTCGTCCAAGTGGGCGTCGATGAGGAGGACAGGGGCATTTTCCCTGCTGCATTTTTTGGTGAAGAGCAGTCCGGAAACTCCGGCCGGGCGGCTTTCGTCAAAGAGAGGGGCAAGAAGCTGCTGCACTTCCTTTTGCCCGGCGTTCTCAAAGCCCGAAAGAGTGGGAATCTGCCGCAGTTCTTCAAGATAGCGGAGGTAGTCTGTGTTCGGCATTTCTGAATCCTTTCCTGTATTTTCTTTTCTGTATTTTGGTTCGTTTTTTCTTTTTACTTCAGATCGTTGATCAATTTTTTGAAGGTGTTTCCCCGGACCATGAAATTGGGGAAGGCATCAAAGGAGGCACATCCGGGGGAAAGCAGGAGAACCTCGCCCGGCCGACAGGCCTCCAGCGCCTTTAAAACGGCTTTTGTAAAGTCCGGCTCCCGGAGGATGACCGGCTTGTCGGAAAGAGGACACTCTGAGAGTGCCTGTTCAATAGCTTGGGCGGTTGCACCGGTCAGGGTGACGGTGCGGGCTTTCTGACACAGGGCTTCGGCCAACGGTGCGAAGGGAATATGCTTGTCATAGCCGCCGCAGATCACATTCACCTTCTCCCCGAAGCAGGAAAGGGCCGCCGCTGTTCTGGAGGGAGAGCTGTCAATGGAGCTGTTGTAGATCTTTATGCCCCTGTATTCCCGGACAAACTCCAGACGGTGCTCCACGCCCCGGAAGCTCTCGGCCACCCGCCGAAGGGCTTCCACCGGCACAAAATCCCGCACCATACTGTAGGCAGTCATATAATTCTGCCGGTTGTGCCGGCCGGGAAGAAGGATTTCTTCGTTCTTCAGGATCTGCTGTCCGTCCAGACAAATGTTTCCTTCCTGCTCATACATTCCGCTTGGAAGCTCTTTTTCCGAAGAAAACAGGCGTATTTCCCCCTGAGCCTGCTGTGCAAGAGGGCGGGAAGGGGGATTGTCGGCATTCAGGACCAGAATCCGATTCTCCTTATGGACAAAGATATTGGTTTTGGCTTCGATATACTCTTCCATGCTGCGGTGCCAGTCTAAATGATTGGGGGAAAGATTGGTTACCGCCGCAATCTCTGCCGACTGGCGCAGGGTCATCAGTTGAAAACTGGAAAGCTCCAGAACCGCAAAATCCTCTTCGGTCATTTCGTTTACAAGGGGCAGAAGAGGAGAGCCGATATTTCCGCCCACATATACCCGGTGTCCTGCTTCCTTCAGAAGCAGGGAAACAAGAGTGGTGGTGGTGGTCTTTCCGTCGCTTCCGGTCACTGCCAGGGTTTTCGCTTTGCACAGAGCGAAGAACAGCTCCATCTCACTGGTGAGCAGCGCTCCCTTGGCAACACCCATAAGGATTTCCGGAAGATCCGGACGAATGCCGGGAGAACGGAAAATATAGTCCCCCTCTAAGTCGTTGAGATATTGCTCGCCCGTGATGAGCGATACACCCTTGGCTTTCAGTTCCTTTGGGAGATTTCCCAATTGCTCCTCGCTTTTCCGATCCCGGACGGTCACAAGCACGCCGCACTGCAAAAGAAAGTCCACGAGAGGCAGATTGGAAACCCCGATGCCTAAGACCTCCGCTTTTTTTCCGGCGGCGGTCTGCGGAAAACGGGATAGGTCGGATACATTCATGCCGATGCTCCTTTATATGTGCCTGCAGAAATTTTGGGCAGGCATCTCTTCATCATTGTATAGCATTTTTCTCTTTTTTGCAACAGGATTTCAGAAAAAAACGGGAAAGCATCGTAAAATCCGGAGAAAAAAGAAAAACGCTCCTGAAAGCGCTTGCTTTTCGGGCGGAAAAGGAGTATAATGAGACATTCAGGGATGCCGCAAGGGCAAATAGGAAAGAAAGGAAAAGAGAAGTCATGAACAAAATTACTCCCGAAGAATTGCTTCAGCTGGCAGACGACAAAAAGTTTTTGGTAATCAAGGAAAGACTGTCTGAAGAGAACCCTATTGATATCGCCGGACTGTTCGGAGAGATTCCCCCCGAACGGGTGGCTCCTTTTTTCCGATTATTGCCCAAGGAACTGGCGGCAGATACCTTTGTGGAAATGGACAGCGATATGCAGGAAAAGCTGATCACCGGCTTTTCCGACTATGAATTGCACGCCCTGGTGGACGAATTGTATGTGGACGATACCGTGGACATCATCGAGGAAATGCCGGCAAATGTGGTGAAGAGGATTTTGGCCTCGGCCGATCCCTCCATGCGCAGTGACATCAATGAGATTCTGAAATATCCGGGAAACAGCGCCGGCTCCATTATGACCACCGAATATGTGACCCTGAAGCCCACCATGACCGCAAGCGAAGCCTTTGACCGGATCAGACAGGTAGGCTCGGACAGTGAAACCATCTATACCTGCTATGTTACCTCCAAAGATAAAAAGCTGGTGGGCGTAGTCACGGTGAAGGAGCTTTTGCTGGCATCCAAGGAGAAAACGGTGGCGGAGCTGATGACCGAAAATGTGATTTTTGCGTACACCGACGAGGATCGGGAGGAAACGGTCAACCGCATCCGGGACTATGGATTGATGGCGTTGCCGGTGGTGGACAAGGAACAGAGGATCGTGGGAATCGTCACCATTGACGATGCTCTGGATGTGTTGACCGAGGAAAGCGAAGAGGACTTCTCCAAAATGGCCGGCGTGGTGCCTACCGAAACGCCCTATATAAAGACCTCGGTACTGGATTTGTGGAAAGCCAGAATTCCCTGGCTGCTGCTTCTGATGATCTCGGCCACTTTTACCGGGGCTATTATTTCCAATTTTGAAAACAAGTTGGCCTCCTGTGCGGTGCTGATCGGCTTCATTCCCATGCTGATGGATACCGGCGGAAATTCGGGCTCTCAGGCCTCGGTCTCGGTGATCCGCGCCATTTCCTTGGGCGGAATTTCGATCAAGGATATTTTCAGGGTGCTGTTCAAGGAGCTCCGGGTGGGTCTGCTGTGCGGTGCGGTGCTGGCGGTTTGCAACTTCGGAAAAATGTTTCTGGTGGATAAACTTCTGATGGGAAGAACCGAAGAGATTGATATTCAGGTCATGCTGACGGTGTGCCTGACTCTGGCAGTGACGGTGGTCATTGCGAAATTGGTGGGTGCCTCCCTTCCTCTTCTTGCCAAAGCCATAAAGTTAGACCCGGCGGTGATGGCTTCCCCTTTGATTACCACCTTGGTGGATGCCATTTCGCTGTTGACCTATTTTGGTCTTGCCAGTGTATTCATTCTGGGCTGAAGCGGAAAAGGCACGGACAAAGCGGAGAAGCCGGCAAAGAGAGGGTCTGCGCAACCTCCCCCAAAAGGGTGTGAAAGAGCAGCAGGCCCGGCAAAAGCGGGAGCAGGGTACAGACAAATAAAGAAAGGTCCCAAGCCCGGAAAAATAGAGGGCTTGGGGCCTTTTTCGGTGTGACCGAGAGGCTCTAAAGCAGTTTTTCGTATATGAAAACATCCAGCCGGCGTCCGAATTTCAAGCCCACCTGTTCCATAAGACCGACCTTGCGGTATCTGTTTTGCTCGTGAAAATGCAGGCTGTGGGTGTTTTCTCCCACAATGAGAGAAAGAATGCACGAGAACCTTTGCGCTCTTGCGGCGTTTTCAATGGCCAAAAGAAGCGCTTTTCCCAAACCCTTCCCGGTGGCACAGGGGGCAAGGTATATCGACAGATCGACGGTATACCGATAGGCGGAGCGGGGATTGTAGGCATCCAAATAGGCATAGCCGAGAATCGTTCCTGCGTCTTCCGCCACCAGAAAGGGGTATTGCCCGGTGATTTCCCGAAGCCGTTTTCGGAACTGTTCTTCCTCCAGCTCCGTTTCCTCAAAGGTGACCGTGGTGTTTTTTATGTAGTGGTTATAAATTTCAAGACAGTTTCGCACATCCTCGTTTTCAAAAGACAGGGGACGGATGATCAGTGCCATAAATTCCTCCGGAAAATCATGAAGGGGCATCCGGAGAGGACGCCCCTTCAGTTTTTGGTCGCTTAGTCGATCACAACCTCGTGACCGGTCTCTGCCGATTTGTAGATGGCGCAGAGGATCTTCATGATCGTCACGCCGTCTTCGGCAGGAGCCTTGCAAACGGTTTCGGGGTTGGTGACGCACTCCACGAAGTGATCGATTTCCTTCTGGAAGAAATCACCCATATCGGCCTTTGCTCCGTTCAGCTTCACATCGGTCATGTAGTCGTACATTTCGGAGGTGAGGGACAGGTCGCTTCCGTCCAGCTTTGCGCCGCCCTTGGTGCCGAACAGCTCGATGGCACCCGAGCCCTTGGCAATGTTCAGAGAGAAGGAAGCCTCCACCGACAGAACCGAGCCGTCCTCAAACCGGATCAGAGCCACAGCCAGGTCTTCCACATCGCAGATGTCATGGTCGGTTCTCGAAGCGGAATAGTAAGCCTTGGGGGTCTTCAGGTTCGGACGGTTTAGGAGCTTCTGCCAGGTAGCACCATAAACCGAAACCGGCTTTTTGTTGCCCTCGATATACCGGACAAGGTCGATCACATGAACGCCCAGGTCGTAAAGGGGACCGCCGCCGGAGCGGGACTTGTCACCGAACCAGCCTTCGGGGTTGCCGTTGCGGCGCAGGTAGGAGGCCTTGGCGAAATAAATATCACCGAAGAAGCCTTCCTTCACCAAGTCCTGAATCAGGGCGCAGTCGTTGCCGTAGCGACGGACAAATCCGATCTGCAGGTGCTTGCCGCTTTCCTTGGCGGCGGCAAGCATGGCCTCTGCCGCCTCCACGGAGGTAGCCATCGGCTTTTCGCACAGCACATTCTTGCCGGCCTGCAGAGCCGCAATGGTCACGGGAGCGTGCTCGCTGTTCCAGGTGCAAACCGAAACGGCATCGATTTCAGGCAGCTTCAGCAGTTCCTTGTAGTCCAAAAATCTCCGCTCTTCGGGAATGTTGTAGCGTTCTCCCTGTCTTTTCAGGGTTTCGGGGTTGATGTCGCAGATGGCATACAGTTCTGCGTCCTTGTTTTTTACATAGGCGTCCAGATGGCACTCGGAAATCGAGCCGACGCCGATAACGGCAACTTTAATCATGACGGTATTCTCCTGTATTTTATAATTTTGGTTGTTGATGTCTGCTTTTTGCGCTTACAGCGTGTTCATCTTGCCGCGCAGGAAGTTTGCGGCCAGAGTGATGTCGGCAGCCGGATCCTCTCCGCACTCCCGCTCGATGGTGAGGAAGCCCTTGTAGCCCACATCCTGCAACGCTCTCAGATAAGCGTTCCAGTTCACATTGCCGTAGCCCAGAGGCAGTTCGATGAAGGGCGCGCCGTTCTTGGTGGCGGCAATGATGGAATCCAGCACCGGATTGCCGGTGGACTCGGTCTTCTCGGCATCTCCTCCCTGCTTGATGATGTCGGTGATGTCGCCGGCATACAGCTTGGCGGGATCCACATTCTTCAGCATCATGCCGTCCTTTGCGTGGGTGTGCACGATGTATTTCTGCAATCTGTGAACGGCGGCGGCAAGATCGTTGTCGCCCGAGCACATCACCAGATTGGCCGGGTCAAAGTTGACCGCCACACCGGTGGAATGGAGGGTGTCTAAGAAGTCGCCCAACCGTGCGGAGGGTTCGGGACCGGTCTCAATCGCAAAGTGAGAGCCCATCTTGTCGGCAAATTCCGCCAGCTCGAAGCAGGCCTCCTGCATATATTTGTACTTGTCGCAGGTCTTGTCTTCGGGAACCTGACCGATGTGGGTGGTGACGATGTCGGTGCCGAAGCCCTTGGCAAATTCCATGATTCTCTTGGATTTTTCGATCTTCAGAGGATTGGTTTCGGGATTCTGGAAGCCGCCCCGCATTCCGGGATCGCCGCCTAAGTCTCCGCAGATGGCGGAAAAGACCATGCCTTCGCTCTTCACCATATCCAAGAGCATCTTCTGCCGCTCGGCGGTCATGTTATCCACATGGTTTTCAGGCAGACCGTATGCGGTCATGTACATCTGAATGCCCTGTGCGCCGATGGCGGCTGCCTTTTTGATGCAGTCCTCGGTCTTGCCGGTGAAGGATTCAACGATGACGCCTATGGGAAATTTGTACATAGTGTATTCCATCCTTTCTTGTGAAGAGATGACGCAAAAATGTGAAAACTCTTCTTGCTTTTTTTCTGATTGTATTGTATAATAAAAACTGCGAGAAAACAAGCAACAAACCAGACAATTGCTAACACAATTCTGCCATTTTGCAGCATCTTACCAAACAAACCGGGTTCAAAAGAAGGGAATGCCGATGAAATACGAGGTACACAAGCTGAACAACCGGAAACTGCCCTTTATTTTCCGGGATGACGAGATGATTGCCGGAGAAAAGGATTACACCCATTGGCATGAAAATATCGAATTGCTCTATTTCTACGAAGGCGAGGGGCTGGTGACCACCGACTTCAAGTCGATCCGGACGAACACGGGGGATGTGTTTGTGATCAATTCGGAAAAAATGCATATGGTGGAGTCTGCACATGAAGAATTTCCGGTGCGGTACTACTGCCTGATCATTGACAGCGACTTTTGCGTGGAAAACGGCATTCCGGTAACGGAGCTGTATTTCAGGGATCGGATTGAGGGGGACGAGGAATTGCAAACGCTTTTTCTCAAGGTGGCCGCGGCCTACGGCGCCTCCGGAGAATTTAAGGAAACGGCAATCCGGGCGGCGGTGCTGAATCTGTTGCTGGCATTGGTACAGGGATACCTGTCCAAGGAAGAAAAGGGTGAAAATGAGGACGAATCCCATTTGGACAATGTGAAAAGCGCCATTAAATTTATTAAGGAAAACTATGACCGTCCCTTCACCGTCGAGGATGTTTCAAGAGCGGCAGGTCTTTCCAAGGCCTATTTTTCAAGGATCTTCAAAAAGGTGACCGGCTATACGGTGGTTTCCTATACCAATCAGGTCCGTTGCCGGAACGCCTCCAAGCTGTTGAAATCGGGGAAATACAGGGCAAGCGAGGCGGCGGTGCGCTGTGGCTTCGAGAATATGTCCTATTTCACCAGAACCTACAAGCAGGTCATGGGCAATCTGCCTTCCTTGGAAAAGTCGGAAGGCTGATCAGGTGATTGAAGGAAGGAGTATGCTGTGGAAATTACGAATTATGACCGGTTCAACGAGCTGGAGACTCCGGCTCTGGTGCTGAATTCCGACGGGAGCGTGGCCTATCGGAACAAGGTGGCCGAGGTTTTAGCCCGGTATATCCGCCGGGTGTCGGATATGGCAGAGGTTTTTCCCAATGCACCGGATGCTCTAAAGAATTGTATTTTTCAGGGACAAACGGCGATTGTTACCGTTCAACTGGGTCGGGAATGCCGTTCTCCGGCGCTCCTGATTCCGGATGGTTGCCGGAACACGCAGAGAGCGATTCTGTTTTGCTCTCCGTTTTTCAAAGAGGAATCAGCCGCAGAGCCTGACAGGGGTCCGGAAAAGAACATCCATACGAACAGCAGAGTAAAACGGCCGGAGGGAGGGGAGTACCGTTCCCTTTCTTCCTTGTTTTTGCGGCCCTTTATTCTGGCTGTGTCCCGAAGCTTTCAGGCTTCCGGAAATGCCGGAAGGAATTTTCGGATGGAGGATGTCTGTCTTTTTCTCAACCGGTTTGCCGAAAGGTTTCTTTCCCCCAGGGGCTTTCAGGTCTGCGCCCGGTGTACCTCTGACTGTCTGAACTTTCCGGTTGAGAATTATACGGCGCTGATGTCGGCTTTTGCGGCTTCTCTGGTGCTTTTGGCAGAGAATTGTGCCGACGGGAAGATCGATATTTTCATTTCCTGTCAGTATGAGCGGGCCAATGTACTGTTTTCGATGGTTTCCCGGTTCAAGGATACCCCGATGGAATTCGGAAAATATCCCGGAACAAGAGCCTCTGAATTGCGGATTCTCATGGCCTGTCTGGAAAATCTGAGGTGGAGCGGTCGAATCTCCGGAAGGGAAGGACATTTGGAATTGGAACTGGCGGGGCAGACCCGGTTTCCGGCTCATTTTTTCAGAAATTCCGATGCCGACAGAGAGCTTGGCCGGGTCAGGGCAGTGGAGGAGCTGCTGGAGCTTCTTTACCCGGAGCATTCGAAAAAGGAGGATACCGTCCGGTAAATTCAGGAGAGCAAAGGTCTGTCCGATGCAGGGCACGGCTTTAAAAAGTCCGGGACGGTGGGCCGGAACAGATGCCGTAAAAAGACAACTTGCGCAGATGGCTTTTGCTGTAATGGTTCAAGCAGAAAATCTGCCGCCCCGTTTTTTCAAGCGGGAACCGACTTCGTGATTCCAACGGAGTCGGTTTTGTTATACGGCGATTCGGTCGGGGGCAGGCGCATCGGCGGCAGCCCCCAACGCAAGGATTTTTTAATTCTTTTTGGTCCTTTCTTTCCCGGAGGTTTCCTTGAACCGCCGCAGACGCAGTGCATTAAAGACCATACACAAGGAGGAAAGGCCGGCGGCAAGGGCGGCAAACAGAGGAGGCAGTCTGCCGGCAACGGCCAAGCCAATGCCGATGCCGTTGAAAAGGAAGGCCAAAAGCAGATTTTCCTTCAGGAGGCACAAAGCCTTTCTTGACAGGAAAAGGGCGGTGCAGACGCTGCTCGGATGACCGTTTTTCAAAAGCACATCTGCATTTTTCAAGAGGAGCCCGGCCCCCGAACCGAGGGTGAAGCCCACATCGGCGGCCGCCAAGGCCGGGGCATTGTCGGCAGAGGCACCGACGAAGGCAACTTTTTTCCCGTTTTGCCGCAGTTCCCGCAGGATTCCCTCCTTTTGACCGGGAGAGGCTTGGGAAAGAATCCGGGGAATACCGGCCTCCTTTCCGATGCTGGCCGTGCTCTCTTTTGAATCTCCCGAAAGAAGCAGACAGGAAATGCCCGCTTTTTTCAGCTTCTCAACGGCAGAGCGGCTGTCGTGCTTCAGCCCGTCCCCCAGAAGTGCAAGGCCGACGCACCGGTCCTCCTCAAAACAGCAGAGGGCCGTTTTTCCGTAAAGAGCCTGCTTTTCATCCTCGCAAAGAGTAAAAGAAGGGAAAAGCTCTCCGGCGGCGTCTAGGGACAGCGCTCTGCATTGTTTGCCGTTCACCGTGCCCGAACCCCCTTTTCCCGGCAGAATGGTAAGGTCTTTACAGGAAAAAAGCCCAAGTCCCCGTTTCCCTGCCTCCTTAGTAACAGCCCCGCCCAGAGGATGCTTTGAGCCGGAATACAGAGAGGCAAGGAGCGCCAGAACCTGCTCCTCGTCTCCTTCTCTTGGAAGAATGCGGTTTACCGTCGGTTTTTCTTCGGTCAGAACGCCGGTTTTGTCAAAAACCACAGTGTCGGTTCTTCCGCAGAGTTCAAGCGCCTCCGGGGATCGGAAAAGCACCCCTTTTTCTGCGCCTTTTCCGGAAGCTGTCGCAAGGACGGTGGGAACGGCCAAGCCCAAAGAGCCGGGGCAGGCAAGGATCAGCACCGAAACGCCCGCTTTCAGCGCCGTTTCAAAATCCTTGGAAATGAAAAGCCAGACGGCGGCAGAGATGAAGGAAATCGCCAGAACGGCGGGCAGAAGAAGGCCGGCCGCTTTGTCCGCCGTCCGGACTGTCGGCGCTTTGGAAGCATAAGTTCTCTCGGCAAACGCCTCTATGCGGGAAAGGCCGGTGCCGTCTGCCGTCCTTTGAACCAGAAATTTCAGATTTCCGGTTCGATTCAGGGTTCCGGCGGAGACGAATTCGCCCTCTTGGAGGTCTTTCGGAAGGCTTTTTCCGGTCAGAGAGGATTCCTCAAAACAGCCTTTGCCTTCCAGTATTCTGCCGTCTGCCGGAACCGAGTCCCCCGGGCGAAGAAGAACCGTGTCTCCTTCCTGCAATTGGTCAGAGGGGATGACCGTTTCCCGGCCGCCACGAAAAACCGTGACTTCCGTCTTTTCCGGAACGGACAGTGCCTCCAAAGCCTCTCCGACCTTTTTGGAGATGCGGGCTTCCAGATATTTTCCGACAGCACCAAGGGTGAGAATCGTTCCGGCATCGGCGAAATACAGCGTAAAGTCGGTCTTTCCTTCAAAGAGAATTCTTGTTGCGGCGTACACAGAATACCCAAGGGAGGCACTGGCTCCGAGAGCGATGAGACAGCTCAGATGGGGCTGTTTTCGGAATAGCCATGTATAGCCCTTTACAAAATATTCGGCATTCAGGACGGCAATGGAGAGAGCCAGAACCGACTGAAGGAGAACGCAGATCTTTTGATCCGACAGGACATCCGGCACGGGAAAAAAGGCGCTTTGCCCCAGTGAAATGGAAAGCAGGGGGAGAAGAAGCACAACGGAAAACAGCATACGGAAGAATAAAAAATTCAGCTTGTGCTTTTGGACGGCGGGCGCTCTGTAGGCAGAAAGGGTATAGCCCGCTTTGCGTACCGTTTGGTACAGCGGCTCCTCATCGAGACAGTTGTCAAACAGGGTGACGGTCAGCGAGTGGTTTCGCAGATTAGCATCTGCTCCTAAGACGATACCCGATCGGAACGCCGCTCGTTCCACCGCCAGACCGCACGCAGCGCCTTTCATGCCCGAAACAAAGTACTTTTTTTGCATTGCGTCGTTCCTTTCATTCACAGACGGCTCAAGCCGATATGGAGGCCAAACCCATGTATCCTGTTTTTTTCAATGATTTCCGGAGTCTTACTTCACAAACGCCCCTTTCCATTGACGGAAAGGGGCGTTTGGACGATATGAAAGTATTCTGTCCGGAAATCCGGACACTATACAAAGTTTTTATTTCGCACCGGAAAGATTCACCACAGCGGTGGCTGTGATAATGCCGATTTCTTTCTGGGAATACTGTCCATGGAAATTCCAGCTGACGGACAGGCTCAGACTTTCGGGCAGATCCTCGGCCGTGTACTCATACTCTGCCGTAGCAAGGGGGGTATGGTGCCTGCCGGTTCCGTCGGAAAAGTTAAAAGAGGGGGTGGAATACGGGAAAGAATTTTCGCCGATGAAAATCACATTTTCAGAGCCGGTCCGTTCCCCGCAACGCAGGCTGTAGTGATTCAGATAGGCACTGACCTTTACGAGGAAGGTTCCGCTTTCGGTTTCATTTACCGACCACTCAAAGTATACATTCAAAGAGGTTTCGGTGTCGGAGGAAGCGGCCCCGGAAGCCGAAAAAGGCGGCTGAGGCGTGGTTTCCGTCGTAGGCGAAGAAGGGGTTGCCGGCGTGGGTGATGAAGGCACGACCGGCGTGGAAGTAGACGGCGTAGGAAAAGAGGGGGAGGTCGGCGTTTCGGATGTACCGGAGAAGCTGTCGGAGGAAGGAGTGTCTGTCAGGGGAAAGGCCGGTGTTACAAAGGAAACCACCGAGGTGGTGGGACTTTGTTCTGTGGAAGAAGAGGGCAGGATCGTGGGGGAAGTGTTCCCGCAGGATACGAAACTCCATCCGCCGAGAACCGCAATGCCGACGCAAAGAAAGGACCGGAATTTATTGTTCATCATTTTACACCTCCAAGATAATAAGGAAATCAAGCTGCATTTTCAAATCTCGTAATCTCAAATCTCGTAAATCTTCAATCTCCCTTTTATGATACGATTTTTTCGGAAAAAAGTCAACAGCGAAAGGGAGCCTCACAAAAAATAATTGTGGAAAAACAGGGAAAAGACCTTCAAAAAGCAATGGAAAAATCCCATTCGTACAAATAGAGTATCCCTGTGCTGCTTTTTGCTCTATACCGGGCATTCTTCCGAAATGCCGAGCTTTTTTGCGGCATTTCTGATGCCTTTGGGCTGGTTTTTCGGATTTCTGCCGTTTTATTTTGTACGGATTTCCGCCGGCAGCTCATTGGTTGTCGTTCTTCTCAAATTCATCCGGGTGGAAGGTGCTTAAATATTTTCCGGGCGTCACCCCTACGATTTCCCGGAACTGACGGATGAAATGGTATTGATTGTTGTAGCCTGCCATGGTTGCCACCTGCGAGACGGTATATTTCCGCTGCTGCAGAAGGGTCTTGGCATGTTCGATACGAATGTTCAGATAGTCCTTTTTGGGGGAGATCCCGAAAATATTTTTGTAGATGCTGTAGAAGCGGGAGGGACTCAGGTTGACCATGGCCGCCATGCTTTCCACCGTCATACTGCTATCGAACCGATTGTGTATCTCCTTTCGGAGGTTGACAAATCGGTCATAGGTCTGGCTGTCAATGTGGGCGGTAAAGTCGGCAGAGCCGTTGGATCGGGCAATCAGAATGAGCAATTCCGTCAATTTGCTTTCGCACATTTCTTCAAAAAAAGCGTCTTTTTTCAACATTTCCTGCTCGATCTGCTGAAGAATGGTGGTGATCTGATCGCTGGCCTGCGGATAGTAGATGGTGGCATAGTGCAGACCCAGCCGGTCCATATATTCATCCAGATCTCCCGACAAATGAAAGTAGTCGTGGAGCAGGGAATGGTCCGGGGAAGAGAATTCCTGATAGTCAAATTTATTGTAGAGAATGCAGGCGCCTTCCTGGGCTTTTACCGGCTTGCCGTCGATGACGATCTGAACAGGAGTAAGATAGTGCAAAAAAATGTATTCGTTCCCGGTGCTTTTTCTTGTCAGGTGAAAATCCTTTCTTTCAGGCCAAAGAGCCTTGACGCGCGTGAAATGCATGGCTGTCTCCTCCTTCGGATTCAGTATACCAAAAAGAGTAGAAAGTGTCAATAAAAAAATAGAAAAAATGCTTTTCAACCGGACAGAAATATGATATACTACAGTCGGCGGGGGCTGGAAACCGTCAAGTTGCACAAGAATCAAATTCTACTTTGTGGAAATTGACGAATGATGACCTTGGTTGAGGCGGGAGGAAGTACGGCCCGCCTGTTCAACACATTCAAAAGAAAGGACGAAGGATGCAGAAATTTTATAAAATCAGTTGTTTCGTTATGGGCGGAATCGGACTGATTGCACTGGCGGTCACTCTGATTGTGGGCGCAACCGGGATTTCGCCCACGGCAAGCAAGCTGGGGCTGTATACCGTAGTGGGGTGTCTGGCGGCGATGACGGTCCTGACCATTCTTTGCCTTTTTGTCACACCGGTAGGCGGCAGGCTGCCCTACAGAATCGGTGTGTACCTGCTTCATGTGGGAGCGGTGGTGCTGATGGCGGGGTTCCTTGTTACCGAGCTGACCACGGTGAAGGGAAATTTTGAGCTGTACTGCGGCCGAAGGTATTCCGGCTTTCAGCTGGACAACACCAGAACGCTTGAGTTTGATGAGGGAGATCTGGTGTTGGATGCGGTTTCTGTGGAATACTACAGCGACGGTGTGTCGCCGAAGCACTACGAAGCGGTGCTTGGGATTTACGACGGAAACGGTGTGCAAAAAGATCAGTTTGTGTTGACGGTCAACCATCCGGTGTACATCAACGGATGCAAAATTTACCTGAATTCGCTTATGGGAGATTTGGGCGCCCGGCTGATCATCAAGTACAATCCGGGAGAATACATCGTGCTTGCGGGCATTGTCGTTCTGCTGGCGGGAATCTTTCTTGCCTGTTTTTCCGGCTTCCGGAAGACGGCCGGTAAGAAAGGAGGCGGGCAGAAATGAGCAATTGGGTAATGAAGCTCCTTCTTGCCCTGTGTGCAGGGTGCTATGCCGGGGCGTTTGTCTGTTCGCTGGAACGCTTTGAAAAAAAGCTGCGCCCGGCGTGGAAGTGGGTATTTACAGGTTCGGCGCTGGCGCTGAACACAGGGCTGGTGGTCTACAACTACATCATCAACCGGATCACCAACGGTGCAAGCTATGCGCCCTTTGTTTCCATGTTTCAGGTGCTGATATTCCTTGCGCTGACCTTCACGCCGGTCTGGCTGTTTGTAGAAAAGGTCTGCCGGTATAAGGGCTACCACTGGTATTTCCTTCTGGCATCGGCCATCGTGATGCTGGGTCCCTGTTTTATGGATATTCATGCGGTCTGGACCTTCCCTCCGGCGTTGCAGTCGGTCTTCTTTGTGCCGCATGTGATCTGCTATATGCTGTCCTATTCCCTGGCGGCCATTGCCTTTCTCATTGCCTTTGTCTCCCTGTTTTCCGGAAAAAACGAGGAGGGGGTCTGTGCCTGCTGTGTACGGACTCTGTTTCCCTTCATGTCGGCGGGGATGTTTCTCGGAGCCGTTTGGGCGGATCAGGTCTGGGGCGAATTCTGGGCATGGGACATCAAGGAATGCTGGTCGCTGTGTACCTGGCTGGATTATATGCTCTGCCTGCACTGCTACCGGCGGGAAAATCTGCGGAAATACGCCAAAATTCTGGTATTCACCGGATTTCTGCTGGTCATTATCACCTTCCTCTTCTCCAATGTGCTGAAGGTGTCCTCAACGCACTCCTATTCATAGATCCAAGTATTCATAGATTTCATAGATTCAAGGAAAGAAAGGAACAGAATCATGAACGATAATAACAATCCGAAAACCACCGGAAGAGCCGTACACAGGGCGGTAGCCTTCCTTCTGGCAGTGATGCTGGCTTTCAGCGCCGCAGTTCTTGCGGGATGCGGAGGCGATGGCACCACCGAAGGACAGACATCGTCTCCTGCCACCGGAACTCCGACCGGGGGAACAACCGATTCGGGGACGACTGCGGATCCGAGCGCATCCGGCTCTGCTACCGAATCAGGGTCTCCCACCACTCCCCCTGAGGGAGACGGTTCAAAAAAGCTCTCCACAGTATACTATTCGCCTTCGTCGATCGAGCTGAACTCAGGCA
>ERZ857757.558-NODE-558-length-37011-cov-7.524434_pt1 | contig 37011 bp, 27 predicted proteins | sample MGYA00519764_ERZ857757 | MGnify/ENA primary metagenome ERZ857757 (study PRJEB31778, sample SAMEA3449359) | human gut metagenome | biome: human gut; feature: human-associated habitat; material: faeces | place: United Kingdom | collected 2010/2012 ...
CTCGGTCTGCTTTTGGTTACTTTTCGCAGAGGCGAAAAGTAACAGAAAAACGTCCCTTTTATGCTTTTCGCGAAACGAAAAGCAGGCTCTTTCCGGGCTTTTCGGAAACGAAAGGCAATTCCAAAGTGCCACTTTGGGTTACTTTCACAAAAGTAACGCGGCTCCCCAGCCGCCTCCTCACGGGGCGGCAAACTCACGCTTCCGCGTGAGAATAGGTAGGCGGCTCGCCGCCATAAGACATTTTGTGCTTTTTAGTGGAAATTTTCCCAAAACCTATTGACAAATTCGTAGATTCTGTTAAACTACTTTTAATCCGGAAAATTCTACCAACCGGAATTGTATCCTGACTGACGCTCTCTTTATCTTATCCGCGTCAGCTTTAAGGAAAGGAACGGTGACTATGTCAAATACTAAAAATACGGCAAATATCAAGGACGCCGTCTATCTCATCGACGACGATGGCTTCGCTATGTGGGGTCATATCATGACCAGCTGGGATTACGTCGGCGACGGCGAAGGCCCCAAAACTGCCTTGCAGGGCGGACGTTGGCTTCTCAACACCGATAAGGACGGCGAAGTTTACGTCAAACGTGACTGTAACCCCTTTGAAGGCGGAAAAATGACCTATGAAGTCCGCTTTGAAACCTTGGAGGGCGACGGTCTTTATTTCGCATTCGGTTCGCGTACCGATGCTTTCTTGAAACTCTACACAAAAGGCGAAACGCTTTATGCCGGAACCCAAGAAATTGCCCCTCTCGCTTTCGGCGCCCATTATCTCAAAATCAATTTAGACCTGTCAGCCAATACGGCGGAGATCCAGTTGGACGCCCGTGACCGCGGCTCGTTCGATTTCGATAAACCGGCTTTCCCGTTCACCTGCGTGCGTATCGGCTATGGCGAAAAAGACCGCGGCGCGGCCTATCTGTATTTCTCCAAGCTCTATGTAAACTATCTCTTTAACGACTATAATTTAAACGAATACGTCGGCGAACTTCCTGACGGCTATACCGTCAAAACGCCGCGTACCAGCTCCGTCACCAGCGAAAAACGCGCCTCCGATATAACTTCCTATACTTATATTTCACGCAACAAAAAAGGCGATACCACCCTTACCCGTCACGCTCTTGAAAAAGCAAGCGGCAAGGTGACGTTTGAGATGAAATATCTCATGGAAAAATCCGAGGGTAAAATCTCCATAGCACTCTTGAAAGGCACAAAACCGGTCGTTTCGGTATACGACGAGGGCGAGGAATTACACTGCTATTGCGGTCATGCTCTGCGCAAGCACCACAAAACCGTTTGGCAGACGCTCCGCATGGAGGCCGACACCGATACCGGCAAAGCCACCATCTGGCTCAACGGCAAAAAGACCAAGACCGTTGATTTTGAAAATCCGGCCAAGTTTGTCGATGGATTCCAGATTTCTTATGAAGCTTATGAGGATTCCGTGTTATTGTTCTCGGATATAATCGCCTGGATCAAGCCCGAAGAACCCGAAGATTATGTTCCGGCTCCCGTCGTTCCCAAAAAGAAAGGCGACTATGTGGTCGGTATGAATATCTGCTCGCTGTGGCGCGAGGGTACGCACTCCGGCTGGGACTGCATTTCGCCGTATGACGATATCACCCCGGTGCTCGGTTATTATGACGAAGGACTTCCGGAGACCTCTGACTGGGAAATCAAATTCATGGTAGAACACGGTATCGACTATGAGCTTTACTGCTGGTATTCGGCCGAATCACATGAGCCGATCAAGTCCACGCACCTGCACTACGCTTGGCTGGACGGTCATTTCTACGCTAAATATGCCGAATATGAAAAGTTCGCGCTCCTTTGGGAAGCCGCCAACTGCAAACATCCGACCTGCTTGGAAGACTTCAAATACAATCTTGTTCCGTATTGGCTCGACTATTTCTTCTCGGACGACCGCTATATGCGCATCGATAACAAAGCCGTTATGAGCTGTTTCGGCGTATGGTATGTAGAGCAGGATTTAGGCGGTGCGGAAAAAGTTCGTGAGGGCTTGCAGTATCTGCGCGATGAGGTCAAGAAATTAGGCTATGACGACTTAATCGTCATGGGTTGCCACGCTGACCCCAACCAGCTCAAAAATCTCGGTTTTGACGCTTTCCACGCTTATCATTGGGGCGCGGACGGCTACAAGCTGCAAACCAATATCGATTCCAATCTGGAAAACATCAAAAAGAATGCCGTTCATATCGTACCGACCGTCAGCGTCGGCTTCAAGAACATCGGCTGGGGCGGAAGCCGCCGTCCGAACCTGTCCTGCCAGGATATGTACACCGGCTTGAAATACTGCATGGACGAGATCCTGCCGACCTATGAGAAGGGCACATGGAAATCCAAGATGCTCCATTTGTCCACTTGGAACGAATACGGCGAGGGTACTTATATGATGCCGTCCGGTCTTAATGGTTTCGGCTATCTCGACGCTGTGAGAAAAGCAGTCTGCGAGGACGCGCCGCATGAAGATATCGTCCCGAACGAAGCGCAGAAAGCACGTATCGGTCATTTGCACTTGCCCGACCGTCATATCCTGTCGCGCACCAAGTACGATGTCCGCCCGCTGCCTGCAACCGACACGCCGGTAGCCGTTTACACGTTCAAAGACCAAGCCGATCTCGACAAATGGACGTTTAACAAGATCACCGGTCTTGAAATCAAAGACGGTCACCTTTGCGGCGAAGCAACCGAACCGTATCCGGAAATGGAATTGAAGAATGCGGATTTCGATGCTTCCAAGATCGCCTATGCCAAGGTCGTTCTGACCAACCGTCACGGCGACCATCATTTCCCGACCGTTACCTATCTTGCCTTTGCCACCGCGCCCGACAAGAGCGATTTCAACATTTTAAACAAATCCGCTTCGGTATGGTGCAACGATCAGAATGTCAAGGAATATACCTTGGAGCTTGACAACATGCTTTCGTGGTCGGACACTATCCACGGCATTAAGTTAGTACCGACCTATTCGGGTACCTTTGAAATTGAAAGCCTGACGTTCTATGCCTCTCTTGAACATACCGCCATGTACGGCAAGAACGGAAAAGAGCTTCGTTTCGGCGATTATCTCGAAAAGAGCGGCGGCGAGCTTTATATTCCGTTAGATCCCAACAGCGGTCTTTACAGCTCGCTCGGCTATAAATACGAATGGTTCAAGAACGAGGGACGCTTGGAGTTCTTTAACAAAGAACATGCCATCACGCTCATTGTCGGCAAAGCCTATGCCGTAAAGGACGGCGAAAGCTTTACGCTTGTGCGTCCGGCCTACTTAAAGGACGGTATCCCGGCCATTTCCCTTACGGATTTGTGCAAGCTGTTTGATGTTTCGTATGAAGAAAAAGACGGCAAAGTCTTTTTGAAGTAACAAATAAAAGAGAGAGCCGCAAACCTGTGACTTTGCGGCTCTCTCTATAAAACGCCCTCCTTACGGTTTGAAAGAATTTACCGTAAGGAGGGCGTTTCTCTTAAAAAGATACGTGAAAAACGTTTAACTTGTGAAATCTGTTAGGTACTTGAACTTAATAAGTAAAGATCTGCGTCCAGTACAGCGTGCCGCCGCTCTGGTACACGCCGACGCCGAGTTTGGTGAACGACGCATTCAGGATGTTGGCGCGGTGTCCCGAGGAATTCATCCAAGCGGTCATGACCTTGTCGGGCGAGGACTGGCCGTAGGCGATATTTTCTCCGGCGCCGCTGTACGAAATGCCATTTTCAGCTAAAACGGTGAAACAGGAGGAACCGTTCGGACGGGTGTGAGAAAATGAGCTTACGATTTCTTTGGCACGGACATCAGCTGCACCGCAAAGAGCGGAATCCAGCGAGACCGAAGCAAGGCCGTTCTGGTTACGGTACTTGTTGACAAGCGTCAGAACAGCGTTGACATACGAATTGTTACTTGTACTGCCGTTTGTCGAATCATCCGGCTTTTCCGAGGGAGTATCCGGCTTTTCGGACGGCTCGGACGGTTTTTCTGCGGGCTTATCCGAATCGTCGGGTTTATCCGGAGTTTCGGGCTTGTCCGGGATTTCGCCGGGGCAACCGGAATCCGGGCAATCGGGCGTTTCGTCTGAACCGCAATCGGAATCAGAACCGCAGTTGTCGTCGGGATCTTCCGTTTTATCGGATTTGATATGCTCAAACAGTTTGGAGAGCATATCCTTTAAGGTTTGGGAATTTCCGATATCCGGAAGAACACAATCAGAGTCTTTAAGCCCGGAAATATAGGAAAGGATTCCGGAAAGACTATGTGTATCGGAGTCGAGTTCAGGGAGAACCGAAGATACACAAGAATTGTTTTTCACAAGATCAAAGAGGTCAGAAACAGAAATTTTGTCTGCTTTCACTTCGGCGGCGCTTGCTTGGGTAAGAGAAGCCGCCGCAATTAAGGAAGCAGTGACAGCGATTAGCTTTTTCATCAAAATCTCTCCTTTCTGATAAAGATTATACGCCTTGGAAAAGGTATTATCAAGGCTCGTTATCTGGAAAGAGAGGAAACAAAAAGAGAAAATGGGAAAAGAATACAGAAAAAATGCCGCTCTTTACCAAAAAGGGCGGCATTTTTCCGGTATTTGCCTTGATTTACGGATTTTTCATGTGACCGACGCGCTCATTTCGTGTCGGCACTATGTTTTTAACCGCAGAAGCAGCAGAGTATGATGACAGCGATCAAGATGATAAGCCAAATGTTTTCGTCAAAAGCGTTTCCTAAGCAGCCTGCCATGAGTGACTCCTCCTAACTGTTATACTTGACGGGGTGTTTTTTTCACCGTCTGTTGTATAGTATGCGTTTCCGGGAAAAATGTGCGGCGCGTCTTTACCCGGCCGCCTTGACAAACTCCGAAAATATCTTTGCCGGAATCGCCGTGTTTTCCCCATTTCCGTCGCAAAGGATCACTAAAACATATTTCGGCTCATCTGCCGGATAAAAACCGGCAAAAAAACGGTTCAATACCTCTTTTCCGTCCTTGTACTGCCCGCTCTGCGCCGTGGCGGTCTTTCCTCCCACGGCAATTCCGCCTGTACCTGCCTGCCAACCGGTTCCGATCTTCACGCAGGCACACATCATTTCCCGTAAGCGCGAAACCGTTTCATCTTTTAACACTTTCACCGGAACCGTGTCGCAGAAGCGCGTCATCTTTCCGTTTTCTTCCGACGGCAGATCTGCCCCCGTTTCTTCTTTCCCACTCTCCCATATTCCTTTCACGAGCGTCAGGTCACGCCGGACGCCCGTCACACAAGCCGCGTAAACGCTTGCTAAATCCACCGGCGAGATCATGATATCTCCCTGCCCGATGCAGGCGTTCGCAAGATAGGCCGGTATATGGGCATAGGCCCGGTTCGGAAGCTTTGCGGCCGGCACATATAACGCCCCGACCGAGTGCGGCACGCCAAGCCCCAGTTTCTGCGCCATATCGCAGATCGGAACAAGTCCGACTTTTTCGGCCAACGCAATAAAATACACATTGCACGAATTGGCAAAGCCCTCGCGCATGTTCTGTACCCCGTGACCGGTTTTTTTGTGGCAGTGAAATTCTTTGCCGCTAACCGTAATACTGCCGGTACATTCATAGGAAAAATCATAAAGGGAAGAATCGCTTTCAAGCGCCGCCGCCGCGACTACCGTCTTGAAAACAGAGCCCGGCGTATACAGGGAAAAAGCTCTGTTAAGCAATTCTCCGCGCTCGGAATTCAGGTAATCCGCCACATTTTCCGCATCATAAAGCGGCCGCGACGACAACGCCGCAATGCTGTAATCCGAAAGATCGCATAAAACCGCCGCACCCATATCCATATACCGGTCGCACACTTCATCCAGTTTGTTTTGCAGCGTTTCATCGACCGACAGAATAACGCCCGACGTATCGGTATAGCCGCCGTTGATGACGCAAAAAGCGTCGGCGGCTATCTGATTTCCGGCCGCGTCCGCAAAATAGCGGTAAGAAAGCGCGCCGGTCTTTCCCAAAAGCGCGTCATATCGCCGGTAAATTCCGTCCTTGCCGATTCCGTCCGCATCACGGTATCCGAGCAAATGCCGACAAAGCGTCCCGTTCCTTTCCACATAGCGCGGATATACATACACGCCGCGCGGCGGAGAAACCTCCGGAAAAGCCGAAAGCGTCAGTGCAAACGGCGTTTGTCCGTTGATTTTTTCAAGCAGCTCGTCCGGCGAAAGCGCCGAGTAGGTTTGCAGATACGCCGCGACCGCGTTTTTATCGCGGCTGCCGCAAATATTGACAAGCGCAACTGCGCCTTCCTCGGCATGGGACAGCAGTTTTCCGTTCCGGTCATAGATAAAGCCGGTATGCTTTGCCGCGTCCGCGCGTCTGGTATATTGGCCGGACAGCACCTCTTGGGAGGCGTTGTCGTACATGGCAAGATCCCACAGCCGGACCAATAAAGCGGCGCTTACGGCAAGCAACGCCAAAAACAAAAAATAACTGCGCCGCCGTCCTTTTCTGTCGGGGTACGGATACTCACAAACGTATTCGTAAACCGTTTTTTCGGCTTTTTCCGGATCGTTGAGACTGGGGCGCGGACGGGACAAAAAGGACATGCGGCTCTTCCTTTCAGGCTTATTGGGCGGAAACGGTTTTAAACATCCGACTATGAAACTCATTTAGCGCCGGTTTCCCTATACAGTTTTGCCGGTTTAAAGGAAAAAATCCGTTTTTTTGGAACAATTGCTTTATTTTTTTCAAAAAGCATAGATTTTGCAAACGGTTTGTGGTACAATATAGATACCAACTTGTTTTGGATAACTGTCTGAAACCCAAAGGAGAATTTTCATGACTGATATTCTTGATACGCTTATTCCTGTCCCGACCGTATCCGGCGGTGAAAACGAACTCAGAGAAAAAATATACCGGTATATCAAAAAATATACCGATGAAATCCATACCGACGTCCTCGGAAATCTGATTGCAACACGGGCTGCCGTGCCCCAAAAAGGCAAAAAACCGCTTAAAATTGCCTTTTTCTGCGCTATCGACGCACCCGGCCGCATTGTCACCTATTTGGAGGATAACGGCCTTGTCCGCACTTCTCCCATCGGGAAAACCGACCTTAAAGCGACTGCCTATACCAAAGTAGTCAAGGCGGGCGACAGCAAGTGTACCGGTATACTTGTGCCGGGCAGTTTTAAACTGGGCAAGGACGACCTTTCCGAACCGTTATTTGCCGATTTCGGCTTTGAAAACGCCGAAAAGGCCGCCAGACACATTGCCGTCGGCGATCTTCTCTGCTTTGCCGAAGAACCGGTCAGACCGTCGGACAAAATTGTCTATGCCCCGGCTCTCGGAAACAAGTTATGCGCGGCGGCTCTTGCCAAACTTGCCGCTTTGACAGAACCGGCCGCCTATGAATTGTCGTTTGTTTTCTGCGCCCAATCGGTTTTGGGTTCTCGCGGTGCGGCTCCTGCCGCTTTCGGCATATCGCCGGATATCGCTGTCTGCTTGGAGCCTTATGAAGAATCCGAATCGCTCGGCGTGCGCATGGCCGATCGTTTTTCGGTCGGCGACAGCGAATTGATAAAAGAACTGCAAAATGCCGCCGCGCAGACCGGCACGACGCTTACGCCGTCGATCTCCTCCGATTCTTTTACAGACGCCGCGCGCGTGAACGGCGCCGGACACGGTGCACGTATCGCAACACTGCTCTATCCCGTCCATGCAAAAGGACTGCCGCGTGAACGCGCGGATCTCTCGCTTTGCAAGACGCTTGCCGATGTGCTCATACGCTTGACGCAAAATCTTTAATTACGCCCTTACGCCAAACCGCAAACGTGTAAGATGACCGCTCCGCCTGCCGCTGTAACAAAACCGAGAGCAAACAGAAAAACATCGTGAAAACATAGTTTTCTTCCCCTTTTTCCGCTGTCCGGCCACAGAGATTCCGGCACGGACGGCAGGCAAAAAGCGTCCGCCGCGTCGCCTTTATCCGCATTTTTCTTGGCAGAAAACCGGAAGCGCTCTCCGGAAGTCTCGCTTTCATTTTTCTCCTTGTCTTTTTCAAACGCGTCCGCCGTCTGTTCTGCACCCGGTACGGCTTTTACCAGGCGTCCTGCTTCACCGAGGAATTCTTCCTCGGTGCTTTTTTTTGCACTCTGTCCGGATTTGACTATAAAAAAAGCTTCTTCAAACAGTGCACTGTCTATGTTGCGCACCACAACCACGCGTTTGGCACATCCTTTGATCATGCGTTTCCCCTCCCTAAGCTGTCCGTACAGCCATTTTTCGGTATAAAAACATTGGTTATTTCTATTTTAGACCAAAAAAGGAAACACTATGCAGGCATGGCAAAAAACGCATATTTTTTACGGTATCCGGTTGGCTTTTTCAAAATCTGCGCATATTTTTATAGATTATATTGGCGCGCTTTTTGCTATTTTAGCGCAGTTTTAAATAAGCATATTATCATTCTATATTTTACATAAATATTCAATTTATGATTTGTTTTGCAAACCATATTGACAACAAATTCCGTTTTTTCTATAATAAAAGTGCAATTTAATTACAGAATCTTTAAGGAGAAACGCACATGTCTCTTATTAAAACAGAAAAAGTCGGCACGCTTTCCGTCCGTGTGTTTGACACACGTGCCGAAATGGGTTCTGCCGCCGGAAACGATGCGGCGGACGTCATCTGCTCCCTGCTTGCCCAAAAGCCGGAAATCAATATGATTTTTGCCGCCGCACCCTCTCAGAATGAGACGCTGGACGCGCTTTGCGCCCGGAAAGATATTGACTGGACACGCGTCAACGCCTACCACATGGACGAATACATCGGCCTTGCCGCCGACGCGCCGCAGCGGTTCGGCACTTTTCTCAAAAACGCCATCTTCGGAAAACTGCCTTTCCGCTCGGTTCATTACATCGACTGTACCGGCACAGATCCGGAAACCGATTGTGCCCGATACGGCGCTTTGCTCGAAAACATCAAAATTGATGTGGTCATGCTCGGCATCGGGGAAAACGGACATATTGCTTTCAACGATCCGCCGGTGGCTGATTTTGACGACAAGCGCATCATAAAACCGGTAAAGCTTGACGAGGTGTGCCGCCGTCAGCAGGTCAACGACGGCTGTTTTGCAAGTCTTTCGGAGGTGCCGCACACCGCGCTCACGCTCACCATTCCGACTTTATTCCATGCCGATTACCTCTTTTGCAGCGTGCCTGCCGCAACCAAGGCAGACGCTGTCTATCACACCGTGACCGATAAAGAGATAAGCACCCATTGCCCGGCCACCGTCATGCGCCGTCATCCGCACGCCGTGCTGTACTGCGACAAGGACAGTGCCGCAAAAATTCTGTAAACAGAACGGTCAAAAGCCGTAATTCAGATACGAAAGGAAAGATCTTATGGATTCCAACAAAAAACGAGGAATCTTGAATGTCGCTATCATCGGACAGGGACGCAGCGGAAGAGATATTCACGGCGCGTATTTTCTGTCGGAAGCCTCCAAAAAATACTACCGTGTAGTCGCTATTGTTGACCGTATGGCAAGCCGCCGGACACGCGCCGCCGCCGAATTCAACTGCAATATCTACGACGACTACCGCAGTCTGTTCAATCAGAACAACATCGACCTTGTCATAAACTCCACTTTTTCAAACGAACATTACCCCATTACCATGGATCTTCTGGAACATGGATTCAATGTCGTCTGCGAGAAGCCGTTTTCCGCCTACTCTCAGGAATGCGAAGCCATGATCCGCATGGCCAAAGAGCACGGCTGTCTGTTGACCGTGTTCCAGCAGTCGCGCCTTGCCTCCTATTACAAACGCATTCACGAGATTATTGAAAGCGGTGTGCTCGGCGAGATTGTCCAGATCAACATCGCCTTTTCCGGATTTTCACGCCGTTGGGACTGGCAGACCGGCAAGCGCTTTTACGGCGGCAGTCTTCTCAATACCGGCCCTCATCCGTTAGATCAGGCGCTTGACCTTTTGGAGCTTGACGAGGATGAAATGCCGGAAATCTATTCAAGACTCGGCAAGTACAACACGTTCGGCGATGCCGAGGACTATGCCAAGGTGCTTCTCACCGCACCCGGGAGGCCGCTTATCGACGTAGAAATCAGCAGTTGCGACGCATATTCCGACTATACTTATAAAATTCAGGGTTCCCGCGGTTCGCTGAAAGCGACCATGAGCAAGATCGAATGGAAATATTACGACGCCGCCACCGCGCCCAAGCAGAAATTGACGTTTGAGCCGTTAGTCGGTGCAGACGGCGTATCTCCGCGCTATTGCGGCGAAAAACTCGACTGGAAGTGCTTTTCGGAGGACCTCAGCGGTTCGCCGTTTGATGTGGCGGTTTCGGATTACTATGAAAAGTTATACAAAACGCTCACTGAGGGAACGGAATTGTTCATAAAACCGGAAAAGGTTGTCAAGCTCATCCGCGTGATTGAAAAAATACACGCAGATAATCCCATGCCCACGGTCTATTAAAAACAGGCGGCGCAGTTCTCTTGTTCGCCAAGAGGCCTGCGTCGCTTTTTCGTCAAAAATTGGCGTTTTTTGTATGTTTGTGCGGACTTTTGCCGCAAAATCACTTGATTTCTTTGGAAAAATATGGTATGATAAAAGTGGATTTGTATAAAGAAGCAGAAACATGTCACAAAAGCTTTTGCGGCAAAACTGCACCTTTCTTTGTCAGATTCCAAGGGAGATAACAGCATGGTTACCAAAATCACAAACGGAAAAATCATTGGCCGATCCTCAATTTTCACCGCGTCTGACCTCTATTTTGAGAAAACGGAAACGCATGGCAGAATCATCGGCATTTTCCCGGCAAAATCCCCTCTCGCACCCGTTCCCGACAAGATCATCGACGCGCACGGACTTTTTGTTTCCCCCGGCTTTATTGACCTGCACACACACGGTGCAGGCGGTTCCGACTTTCTTGACTGCGAAAAGGACGGCTTTTTGAAAGCCGCCTGCACGCACGCCTGTCACGGCACAACGGCGCTTTTGCCGACGGCCACCTCCGGAGACCTTGCCGAATTATTTGAAACGATCGACGTATACCGTGCCGCAAAGCGCGAAAACGATACTGAAACTGCCGGAGCCGCTTTTCTCGGCCTGCACTTGGAAGGGCCGTACTTCGCCCTCAGCCAGAAAGGCGCCCAAGACGAAGCGTATGTACGCGGCTTTGACCAAGCGGAATACACGAAAATTCTCGCCTATGGAGACGCGGATATCCGGCGTTGGAGCGCGGCGCCCGAGCTTGACGGTGCAGAAGAATTTGCAAGAACGCTTGTGGCACACGGAGTTCTTCCGTCCATCGGTCATACCGATGCTTCGGAGGCGGACGTGGAAAAAGCGTTCGACGCCGGTTTTACCCATGTGACGCATTTATACTCCTGCACCAGCGGCGTGCACCGCAAAAACGGTTTACGGTATGCCGGTGTTATCGAATGCGCCTACTTAAACGACGGTATGACGGTGGAAATCATCGCAGACGGCGTACATCTCCCGGCCTCCTTATTGAAATTGGTTTACAAAATCAAAGGCGCACCGCGCACAGCTCTTGTCACAGACTCCATGCGCGCAGCCGGCATGCCGGAGGGAGAAAGCATTTTAGGTAGCAAGACGCGCGGATTACGCGTCCTTGTTGAGGATGGCGTTGCCAAAATGCCGGATCGATCTTGCTTTGCCGGAAGCGTTGCCACGATGGACAGGCTTGTGCGCAATATGGTTTATTTGGCAGGCGTATCCCTGCCGGACGCTGTTAAAATGGCGTCCGAAACACCGGCGCGCATTATCGGTGAAACGCACAAAGGCGCGCTTTTGCCGGGCTTTGACGCGGACATTCTTCTATTTGACGAAAACATTCACATTCACTCGGTCATAATCGGCGGAAAGGCGGTTTTTTATGACGAAAAGGGAAACGACCAAAATCACGGACAGTGTTGAAAGCATACGGGCAGCCAACCGTATGCGCGACTATCCCCAAGACGATGTAAGCGTATATTTGAAGGAATATCGCAATCCTTACATGATTACGCCGCATCTGCACACGGAATATGAGATTTATTACAATATAAGCGGCGGCAAAGGTTTCTTTATCGACGACCACTACTACGACTGCAATCCGCACGACTTGTTTATTATCCGGAAAATGCACATTCACCGTGTAGCCGTAGGCGATCCGGACAATTATGTGCGCTGCGTTATCAGCATTGATTCGGCGTTCATCGACAAGTTAAGGCTGCTGATCTCCGACCGCACCGCACTTGATTTTCTGGATGCAGCCGGCGATACGCTTCCGGTCAAGGTACATCTTGAAAAAGAAGATCATGAGAAATATCTCATGCACATCAAAGAATATTTGCGTTTGGAACAGGCGAAGAACTCGCTGTTACTCACTTCAAAGCTGTTTGAACTTCTTGCCTTTATCAAATATGTCTACCGCGGCAAGGAGGGCGTTGTGGTTCCGGAATCCGAACCGGAGCTGTGGTCGGAAAAGGCCATTCGCTACATTGAGCGCAATTTCAGAGAATGTCAGGCAGCCGAGGTGGCGCACGCGCTGAACATCAACGAGAACTATTTAAGCCGTCTGTTCAAGAACGAGACCGGCACCTCTCTCAACAATTACATCATCCAGCGCCGCATTGCCGAGGCAAAGAAACTGTTGTACAACGGCGTCAGCGTCAAAGACACCTGCACCTCCTCCGGCTTTAACGACTGCTCGAACTTTATCCGCACCTTCAAGAAGTTCACCGGTATGTCTCCGGGAACGATCAAGAAACAACAGCGGACTTTTGATGAACAGCACTAAGCCGCATGCCATTTCACCAAGGAGCATTCAAATCCATGCAAGACATACTCATTCGTTCCTATAACCCGGAAAATGCCGAAGAAATCGCCGCCATGGCACGCATCTGGAACAAGGTGGTTGAAGACGGGATCGCGTTTCCGCAGGAAGATTTTTTGGACGCCGAAAGTGCCGCCGCGTTTTTCGGTGCACAGACAGACTGTGGTGTTGCCGTTGACACGCAAAGCGGCAAGATCTGCGGACTTTATATCCTGCACCCGAACAATGTCGGGCGTTGCGGCCACATTGCCAATGCAAGTTACGCCGTATCGACGGAATTAAGGGGCAGGCATATCGGGGAAAAATTGGTACTTGACTGTTTACGCAAGGCATACGAGCACGGATTCCGGATCATGCAGTTCAATGCGGTGGTTGCGTCCAACACGCACGCAAGGCACCTGTATGAGCGGCTCGGCTTTACGCCGCTTGGCGTGATTCCGGGCGGATTCCGCATGAAAGACGGCCGCTATGAGGACATCTGTCCGTACTACTATGTATTGAACGAAAAGATTTAGGTTTTTATCCGCACAGCGCGTTTCTTCGCGCTGTGCGGATTTTCTAAGGGCGAACAGCCCCTGATTATTTCGACTCCTTGCTTTCGTATCGCTCCATCCCGGCTTTTAAACGGCTTAACCCGTCTGCCAAGGTCACTCTCGGGCAGGCAACATTTAACCGGAAAAAGTTTTGTCCGTCACCGCGGTAAACTCCACCGGCCGTTAAGTACAGCCCGGTAGTCCTGCGGATAAACGCCGCCGCCTCATGCGAATGCCCGGCCGCCTTTCCGGTGCAGCGAAGCCACATTAAATACGTCGCCTCCGGATAAACGGCACGAAGAGCCGGAATGTTCTTTTCGATATACTCTGCCGCAAAAGCCTTGTTTGCCGCAAGATACGCGCGTAATTCATCCAACCATGCGCCTCCTTGCGTAAAAGCCGCAGCAGCCGCTTCTACGGCAAAAGCATTCGGCTCTGCCACCTCGTCGGTGTTGAGCGCACGCCAGACCTTGTGCCTCAAAAAGGTATCGCTTACCGTGACCGCGGCAGTCTGGATCCCGGCTAAGTTGAATGCTTTTGTGGGTGCAAGACAGGTGATGCTGATTTTCCGGCATTCCTCTGAAACCGATGCAAACGGCACATACTCCTTGCCCGGATCGGTAAGATCGCAGTGAATTTCATCGGAAATTACTGTCACCCCATATTTGACACATAACGCACCGATTTTGGCAAGCGTCTCCCTGTCCCAGATCTTTCCGACCGGATTCTGCGGATTGCATAAGATTAAGAGCGTCGCCTGCGAGTCGGCAAGCGACCGTTCCAGTGCGCCGAAATCAAGGGCATATGTCAGGTTTTCCGGATCGAAAACTAACGGACATTCCGAAACCACACGCCCATTGTTCAGAATTGAATTGAAAAAGATGTTGTACACCGGCGTCAGGACGACCACTTTTTCCGCCGGTGTTGTGAGCTTGCGCACAAGGGAGGAAATGGCCGGAATCACGCCGGTGCAGAAGATAAACGATCCTTTTTCATAGGTCACCCCATGACGCTCTTTCCACCAGTCGATATAGGCGCGTTCCCATGTGTCCGGCAGTATCGAGTAGCCGAAAATACCGTGTGCGGCACGCTTTTCAATCGCCTGTCTTACGGCAGGCGCAGTCGGGAAGTCCATATCCGCCACCCACATGGGAAGCTCGTTGTCGGAAACATCCCATTTTAACGAACCGGTATGCCGGCGGTCAACCGGCGTATCAAAATCAAATTTATTCATGCTTTTTCTCCGTTTCTTCGGCATAAGGCGGCCGATCGCTTATACGCACGATGTCCGGGCAGAGAATCTCGGTCTTGGAGGGATCAATCTTATCCTTTTCCAAAATCAGATTGTCGATCCGTCCGGCACGGATACAGCCGGAACGCGGATTGAATACACTGTCGATTTTGCCGCAAATCTGCGCGTCAACCGATGAATATTCAAAGGCGAGCGTGGTGTTGATAAGTTTACAGTCCTTCATTTTCAGACCGTCGATGTAGCAAAGTCCCTGCAAACTCTCGATCGTACAGCCGATAAGCGTCAGATTCTTGGCGTTCCACCCCAGATATTCGCCCGAAATAAACGAATCGTAAACCGTGACGTTTTCGCTGTTCCAAAAAGCGTCTTTGGAAAGCAGGCGCGAAGCGTGAATCTCAACATTCCGCACTCCGTCGAACGAATAGTTTCCGTACAGCGTAAGCCCGGAAATCTTCATGTTTTCACTGTTCATGGCAAAATAATCGCCGTGTGCGACCGCCCTATCCATCCGCACGTTTTTGCAGTGCCATAACGTTTCGGCGGCATTGGCAAACGTCACGTTTTCAAGCGTCAGACCGTCGCACCGCCGGAAGTTTTTGGGCGCTTCGATACTGCAATCCGAAACGGTGATATCGTCGGTATACCAGACACCGGCGCGCGCCATATCAAACCAAGTGCTGTTTTTGACCGAAATGTGCTTACCGTACCATAACGGGTATTTATAGCGGAACAGGCAGGTATCAAGATCAATATTTTCGCTCTCTTTAAGCGGCGATTCGCCGTTTTCAAAGACCGAATCGGCAATAGACAGGTTCTTCGAGCCGAACAAGGCGCGTTCACCGGTAAAAAGCCGCTCTTTGAGCACGGTTTTATTTTCTGTATGGTTCATAACGGATTCCTCCGAAAAGTTTATTATCTAAATAATTTTATTATAACAGCGTTTTTTGAAAGAATCAAGAAACGGTTGTTTCGGATTCGTAATTTCTTGTCCGGGCAGCTTACACCAAAGCCGGTTTGTGCAATTTTTCACGAAACGCCGCACTTTGCGTCTTGATTTTTTCTGCGGATTGTGATATGATATACTGTAAATATATTTTTTGCCGTAAAAACCGCTTTATCCGGATAAAAAATCAAAGAATACGGCAGAACCCAAGAAAGGAATGTATCCCATGAAAAAGCTTCTTCTTGCGATTATCGCCGCCGCGGCGGCTGTGACTATGGCCGCGTGCGGCTCGTCCGCACCGGTAAAAGATGCCGTTTCCGCCGCAACCGGCACTTCCATTGAAAATATGTCCCTTACGGCGGCGGCCGGTTCGTATTCCCTTACGGCTCTTACCGTGAGTAAAGGGGACGCTCTGACAAAGGATTCTTATACAGAAAACACTCTGACGCTTGACGAAAGCGGCACTTTTACCCTCAAAGCCGTGGCGGAAGATTCTTCCACCGACATTTCCGGTACGTTTGAGGTAACCGACGCCGGCGTTCTGACGCTTGACGGCGGTAAAACGCATTTGATTGCCGACGGTGAAAAAATCGTCTGCGACGGCGAAAAAATTGTCGCCTCCGGCATTCTCGGCGCGGTGAACGTCACCATGGAATATACCAAGGACGGCGTAAAACCCGAATTGAAAGCCGATGAAGGACAAAAATCCGAAGATACGGCCGATAAAACCGACGCCGAATAAGTATCCTGTAACATCCTGAAACGATTACGACTCAGAAAGGATCTGACTATTATGAATACAGACATCAAACGCAAGGTTCTTGACCTTTTGGAAAACGACGCACGTCTTTCCGCCGATAAAATTGCCGTTATGCTCGGCGAAAAGCCCGAAGATATCAAAAAACTCATCGAAGAATTTGAAGCCGACGGCACACTTTTGGGCTATAAGGCTATTGTAGACTGGGAAAAAGCCGAAAAAGAAAGCGTAACTGCTTTTATTGAGCTTCGCGTTACACCGCAGGCTGACCGCGGCTTTGAAAAGATTGCCGAGCGCATCTACCATTTTCCGGAAGTGCGCGACATGCACTTAATGAGCGGCGCATTCGACTTTTTGCTCCTCATTGAGGGGAAAAGCTTAAAGGAAGTGGCACTGTTTGTTGCTGAAAAACTTGCTCCGATCGAGGGCGTTCTTTCAACCGGCACCCACTTTGTGCTCCGCACCTATAAGGACAAAGGCGTGATCTTCGGCCATGCTCCCGAAAAAGATGAAAGGGAAGGCATACTCTGATGATCGATTACTCCAAAGTTCTTTCCAAAAAGGCGACCGCTCTCAAACCGTCGGGGATCCGCAAATTTTTTGATATTCTCGATGAAATGGAAGATGTGGTGTCGCTAACGGTCGGTCAGCCGGATTTTGTCACCCCTTGGCATATCCGCGACGCGGCCATTGATTCCCTCGAAAAGGGGAAAACCTATTACACCTCCAATTCCGGTCTTATCCAGTTTCGCGAAGCCATTGCCGCGTATCTGGAACGCCGTTTCAACGTCAAATATGACCCGAAAAGCGAAATGATCGTGACGGTCGGCGGAAGCGAAGCCATTGACCTTGCCATCCGCGCCATTGTCGAACCGGGCGACGAGGTTTTGGTGGTGGAGCCGTCGTATGTCAGTTATGCGCCGATTACTGAGCTGACCGGCGGCGTGGCCGTGCCGATTCCGACGCGCGTGGAAGATAAATTCAAGCTTACTCCCGAGCTTTTGAAGAAGTATATCACCCCGAAAACCAAAATGCTTGTGCTCCCGTATCCGAACAACCCCACCGGCGCTATCATGACCGCCGAGGAATTACAGCGCATCGCTGATGTGCTCCGTGACACGGATATCGTGGTGCTGACCGATGAGATCTACGGCGAATTGACTTATGGCCGCAAGCATACCTCCTTTGCCTCCATTCCGTCCATGTGGGACAGAACCATTTTCGTCGGAGGCTTCTCCAAAACGTATGCCATGACCGGCTGGCGGCTCGGCTATGTCTGTGCGCCGAAAGAGATCACCAAGCAGATGTTGAAGATCCACCAATATTGCATTATGTGTGCGCCGACCATGGCTCAGTATGCAGGTATCAAAGCGGCCTGTGACGGAGACGCGGACATTGAGTACATGCGCGACCACTATGACCAGCGCCGCCGGCTGTTGTTGCAGGGACTTCATGATATCGGTCTTGAATGTTTCGAGCCGGAGGGAGCGTTTTATGTGTTCCCGAACATCGGAAAATACGGACTGAAATCGGAGGAATTCTGCGAAAAGCTCTTGTATGCCGAACATTGCGCTATCGTACCGGGTACGGCTTTCGGAGCAAGCGGCGAGGGCTTTGCGCGGATATCCTACGCCTATTCGGTCGATCACATCTGCAAGGCATTGGAACGGATCGAAAAGTTCTTGAAAGAGATACGGTAAATTATTCTACATTCAACGAAAAGAGGAACCAATATGCTGAAAACAGGCCTTACCGGCAGAGAACAAACCATCGTCAGCCTCAGCAAAAGCGCCAAGGAAATGGGCAGCGGAAGTCTTGAAATCTTCGCAACACCCGCGCTGTGTGCTCTTATGGAGGCGGCGGCTGTCAACAGCCTTTCCGGCTGTCTTGACGTCGGAAAGACGACGGTCGGTATATCCATGAATTTAAAGCATACCGCGCCTACGGCGCTTGGCATGACGGTCGGCGCGGAAAGCGAATTAGTCGAGATCGACGGCAGACGGCTGGTGTTCAAAATTACAGCGTATGACAAGGCCGGCGTCATCGGTACGGCTGAGCATGAACGCATGATTGTAGACAGCGACCGGATGTTGAAAAAAGCCGCAGATCGCTTCAACGCCTAATCGGGTGAAACGCATGAACCGTGGCAAAAAAAGGCCGTTAAAGGCATCGGGCAAACAGACTTCTGTCAGCAATAAACGCAAAAACGCCTTGAAAAAAGGCGTTCTTGCCGTTTGCGCCGTTTTAGTGTTCTTAGGAATTCTGTGCGCCGTACTTGCCGGAATCAACCGTGCCTTGAAAGCGGACAAGACCGATACGGAAACCAAAACGCCGTCGCTTGCCGGGAAAAACTATCTCAATTTCTATGAGCCGGACTATGAGACCGATATTTTCACGGATAAGGACTATTTAGCCAAAAACCGTACCATTCGCTATGTCATTCCGGGGCAGAGCGGCAGCTCTTCGTTAGTGCTCGGCGAATATCAGACAAGTGAGCTTACCGAAGGACAGCGCTTTTTTGTCCGCTATTTTGAGGTGCTTGCAAACGGCGATACCGACGCGTATCACACGCTTTTCGCCGAAGAATATGTACAGAACCCGACCGGTTTTGAAAAACATCCGGCCGACCGCGTATTCCCCATGCAGAGAGTGTACGATATTACGGTCACTGAGCTTGGGCGCACCGACCCCGGCGACGCAAGCTATACCTATAACGGAAAACCGGCTGTGTTCGGCGTATATGAAGTCCGTTACAAGATTTTGAAAAATGACGGCGAACTGCGCTATGACCTGCCTGAGGACGGCGAAAATCCGCTGATATTTGAGCTTGTCACCACAGACGCCGGTTCGAAAAAAGAAACCACGTTTATCAAAGCGCAGTACAAATATACGGATATTTCAGCGTCATAAACCAGCTTTATCGTGCCGCAAAAGTTCTTTTGTGATTTTGGGCAAGCCCGATACAAACAAAATCCGAAAAAATCGCCGGCCTGCGCCGCGATTTTTTCTCCGATCAGGTTCGCCGAAAGGAGCGTTTTTTATGACAAAGCAAACCACCGTCCGGTTTGGCATGGTTTTTGCCGGTCTGGTCTTTTTCTTCAATCCGAATATCAGTCTTTTTGACCTTTTGCCGGATGTTATCGGCGCTTTGCTCATCTATTTCGGCTTGAAAAAAGCGGCGGACGCCGGTGCGTATTTTGACGACGCAAAAAAAATGAGCTTCAATCTGATTTGGCTGTATGCCGCCAAAAGCGTATTTGCTCTGTCCTTGGTGCGCTATCCGGACAATTCGCTGCCGTTTACGTTTTTATCCGGCGTTTTGGAAAGCGTCGCCCTTTTAAGCTTTTTTACCAAGCTATATGACGGTTTTGAATATTCCGCCATGCGTTCGGGAAACGGAAAAACGGCGCTCCTTGTAAAAGACGTGCGGGCCATGTCCTGCATTTTTGCCGTCAGCCGTGCGGTTTTGGCGTTTTTGCCTGAAATGCTGGAATTTTTACAGCAAAACGACGATGTGGATCTTTCGGCAAACGCCGCCTATCGCATGCCGATCATCCGCTTGAAACCGTATGTGCTGTTATTCTGTGTGATAGTCAGTTTGGTGCTCGGCATCCTGTTTTTACTTCGCACGCGTTCTTTCTTTGCCAAAGTCAAAAAGGATGCGGCGCTCACAGACTATCTGACATCGCTTTACGCTGACGCGCACAAGAACGACCGTCCGTTATACGCGAGCCGCGCGTTCGGCTCATCGCTTCTGTGGCTTGCCGCGGCGGTCGTGTTTACCGCTGATTTCACGCTCGACGGCTTTGATATCTTAGTCGATCTTTTTGCCGCTTTTTGTGTGTCTTTTTCCTTTTTAACACTAAAAAGTTTCGACGGCAAAAAAACACCCTTACTTCCATGCGCGTTGTATGGAATCGCAAGCCTTGGCAGTTCAGCAGTGAATCTCTTTGTCCGCCCGACTGCCTTTGAACTTCTCACATCATCCACCGGGGCAGACGCGCCGCGTGCCGCCGGATTCTTCACAAGCAGCGCCGCACCGGTATTGTCGCTCCTTGCCGGTCTTTTGTATACGGCCGTTACAGCCTATGTGCTTGCCGCATGGACAAAACGGGCGAGATCCTACTGTCAGACCGAAAAACTCGGCGAATACGATACGAAATTTCTTTCTTTTACGGTACTGTTCGGGCTGACGGCATTTTTGAAAGCCGCAGTTTCGGCTTTGGAAGTTTTGCGAGCTCACCTTGCGACGTTTCCGGAAGTGGCCAAGCATCTTGCCGCGCGTTCGCATATGAGCGCCGCCCGGTTTTCCCAATCGGTGGCGGAAAGCGGCACGGTCGCATTATTTGAAAAGGCAGACGGGATTGCTCCGTTTCTGACGCTTGCCGTGTTTGTGCTTGCGCTGTTTACCATCTTTTCTCTGCTGTCGCTTAAAGCTGCGGCAGCGCGTTCGTTTGACCCGAACGCCGACGAATAACCGGAACTGTTTTTGCAAAGGAGAATTTCTATGCCGGAAATCAAGGTTTTCCACGCAGGCGATATTCTGAATATGAAAAAGCCGCACGCGTGCTCCAAAGCCGCCGGCCGGTTTTTGGTGCTGTATGCCGGAAGCGATGTCAAGGTCAAATGTTTGTCCTGCGGCAGGGAAATGCTTTTGGCACGTGTCAAACTCGAAAAAAATATTAAAAGCATTGTCCCGAAAGAAACCAATTGTCCCGAACTCAGGAAAGGGGAAAAATAAATGTTTGAAAATCTGCGCGAAGCGGAAAAACACTATGAAGATATCGCCGAACAGCTTATGAATCCCGATGTGGTGAGCGATACCGAAAAGTTCAAATCGCTCATGAAAGAGCATAAGAATCTCACGCCGATCATCGAAAAATACCGCGCTTACCGCACCGCAGAGGATAACCTTGCCCAAGCAAGGGAGCTTCTCGACGAAGGCGGTCTTGACCCCGAAATGAAAGAAATGGCGGAAGACGAGATCAAAACCGCCAAAAGTGATCTTGAAACACTGACCGAAGAATTAAAGATCTTGCTTTTGCCGCGCGACGAAAACGACGACCGCAATGTCATCGTTGAGATCCGCGCCGGAACGGGCGGCGAAGAGGCGGCTCTGTTTGCGCACAGCCTGTTCCGCATGTACAGCATGTACGCTGAAAGCAAAGGCTTCAAAACCGAAATTCTGAACAGCAACGAAACCGAATTAGGCGGCGTCAAGGAAATTTCCTTCATGGTCGAAGGCGACGGCGCTTATTCGCGTTTCAAGTTTGAAAGCGGCGTTCACCGCGTCCAACGCGTTCCCGAAACCGAGACCCAAGGACGTATCCACACTTCGGCCGTAACAGTGGCAGTATTGCCCGAAGCCGAGGACGTGGAAGTGGAGATCAACCCGGCAGACCTTGAAATCGACACCTACCGCAGCGGCGGCGCCGGCGGTCAGCATGTCAACAAGACCGACTCCGCGATCCGCATCACTCACAAGCCAACCGGCATTGTGGTGGAATGCCAGGACGAACGCAGTCAGTTCAAGAACCGCGATAAAGCCATGAAAATGCTCAAAACCAAATTATTGGATATGGAGCGCGAAAAACAGCAGAACGCCATTGCTTCGGAACGCCGCAGTCAGGTCGGTTCAGGCGACCGCAGTGAGCGTATCCGCACCTATAACTACCCCCAAGGGCGCTTGACCGACCACCGTATCGGACTGACGCTTTATTCGCTGGAAAGCATTCTCGACGGACGGCTCGACGAAGTCATCGACGCGCTCATCACCGCCGACCGTGCGGAAAAACTGCAAAATTCGCAGAACAATCTGTAAAAGTTATAAGAGGCACTTTTATGTTACTCTCAAAGACCCTTGTGCGTGCGGTCACTCCGAACGCCGATACGCCGGACGACCGCACGGCTCTTGAAACAGCGGCCGACCTTATCCGGCGCGGCGGCTTGGTCGTTTTTCCGACCGAAACGGTATACGGACTCGGCGCAAACGGACTCGACGAAAACGCCGCACGCGCCATTTATGCCGCCAAAGGCCGTCCGCAGAACAATCCGCTCATTTTACATCTGTCCGACGCGGCGGAAATTCCGTTATATTGCGACGTGCCCGAAAAGATAAAACCGCTTCTTGATAAGCTCATTCCCATCATGCCGGCGCCCTTGACGGTGATATTGCCGGCTCGCCCGATCGTGCCGAAAACCATAACGGCAGGACTGCCGAACGTTGCGGTGCGCGTGCCGACTTCCAAAATCGCGCGCGAGCTGATCCGGCTTTCCGGCGTGCCGATTGCCGCGCCCTCCGCGAACCTTTCCGGCAAGCCCAGTCCGACCTGTGCCCGACACGTTTTGGAGGATATGGACGGCCGCGCAGACATGGTGCTTGACGGCGGCGACTGCGCCTATGGCGTGGAATCGACCATATTGACACTTTGCGAAGAAGTTCCGACCTTGCTTCGTCCGGGCGGCGTAACGTTTGAAACCTTAAATGAGCTGTTAGGGGAAGTCCACATGTCCCATGCCGTGCTCGAAAGTCTGAAACCCGGCGAAACCGTGCTTTCCCCCGGCATGATGTATAAACATTATGCGCCGGCGCGTCCGGTGGAGTTGATCAAGGGCGACCGGGATAAGGGGATCGCCTATGTCAACGAATGCGCCGAAAAAGAAAAATGCGCCGTGCTTTGTTACGACGCGGACGCGCCGCGTCTCAAAGCGAAAGCAGTGCTTCATGCCGGAAACGACGCAGACACGGGCGCATATGCCGCGCGCATTTTTACCATGCTGCGCGATACCGATTCATTAGATGTGGACAAGGTTTATGCTTTTCTGCCCAAGGACACTTCCGGCATTTCGCTTGCCGTGTATAACCGGCTTCTTCGCGCGGCCGGATTCCATGTAAAAACATTTTAGCACAAACAGCAGGCATTTGTCCTGCGGAAACGGAGAAACCCAAATGACCTGGCTTACACGGCTTGATTTTTCGGTTCTGTATTGGATCCAGAAAACCATGCGCTGTACCGTTCTTGATTATTTTATGCCGAAAATCACGTTTCTCGGAGATGCAGGCTTGATTTGGCTGCTCCTTACCGTGGTTTTATTATTCCTGCCAAAGCATCGCCGCACCGGGATCTTGCTGTTGACCGGACTTGCTTTCGGTGCGTTAGTCGGCAATCTCGCGTTGAAACCTTTATTTTTCCGGGCGAGACCCTGTTGGCTGGATCCGACCGTGCGCTTGTTGATTTCCGTGCCGCGGGACTATTCGTTCCCGTCCGGGCACACGCTTGCCTCGGTGATAGCCGCCACGGTGCTCACGGCAATCGACCGGCGGTTCGGCTATGCGGCGATTCCGCTTGCCGCGTTAATTGCTTTTTCGCGGCTCTATCTGTTCGTTCACTTTTCGAGCGATGTGTTGGCGTCGGTCATACTCGGCTTGCTTATCGGCTATCTTGTCTTGAAATTCGGCGCGGTTTGGCTGGATCAGTTTGCCATTCGCCGAAGAAAATAACGTAAAAATTCCCCGTAAATTCCTCGTTCCTTCTCGGAATCAGGTATTTACGGGGGATATTTTTTTCTTTTATCTGAAAAAGGAAAACCGTTTACGGGATAACCGGGCGGATTTGTCTCTAATCCTGCGGCCGTAAGAATTCAAGCTTTTTATAGTCGCCGATGTTTTCTTTTTCCTGCCAGCAGATCGTGAGCCGGCCGGTCACATGCCGGGCGATATAGCAGCCGCGTTTTTCGTCGTATTCCGTTTCGATGTTCTGTCCGGCAAATGTGCGGACCTCCCAGTCGTCCTTATCCTCGCCGACATTCCGCATAAAGGCTGTTCCGCCGTGCGCCGGATAAAACGTTACTTCCGCATCGATAAGGCCATGCAGGTCGAGCCGCTCGTCGTTATCAAAATGCGTTTCGGGACTGCCTTTTTTGAGAGTTATCTTGGATTTGGCCGTCTGTTTTACATAAATGCGGCAATCGGTGTGGTTCCAGCGCCAAAGCGGATAGGTTCCGACGCTGTTTTCGATGAGAAACTCTGTGTTATCCGGAACGGGCGCGCCGTCCGGCGTGGACATATGCATCCGGACAGTAGCATCCTTGGAGAACAGATTGAACCATAGCGCGTTCCGGCATTTTGAGAACAGAAGCAACGGCAGCTTGTCGTCTGCATCATAGCAGTCAAAGCTTATCGGATAGCCGAATAAAGCCATTCCGGCACGCAGTAAAAGCGCCGACGGGAAGTTTTCGCTTTGTTTGTAGAGCGGCGGCAGGTTTCCGGCAATTCGGCGTTTGTGCGGAAACGAACCGCGCACCCAAAAGACTTTACCGCCGCCTTTGCCGCATTTGCCGGCAAACACCGCATAAACACGCGTCTTTTTGCCGTCCGAAACAGTGCAGACGGTTTCCGACGCGCCTTTTTTGTCGCTTGTTTCAAAAATACCGCCATTTGACACAAGAGGATCATGCATCAGCGTTCCGGCACGCTTTCCGACCTCAAAAGTATCAAGCGAAAGAGAGGTCTTTATGTCAAGCAACCCGTCAAGCGCGTCGCTTTCCAAGGCAAGACCAAGCGTTTTCCGCAATTTATCCGACGCATATTTCGTACTGCCGTATAACAGAACGCGCGCCCCTGCGTCAAGCGATTCAAACAGCGCCTTTTCGAGCGGGCTGTCTGCTTCGGGAACAGGGGTAACCAACAGCGTTGTCAGAAGTTTGGTCTTATCGGCAGTAAGAAAATTCTTGTCCGACAGCACGGTATTGACCGGGAAACCGTGGTCTATGGCGCTTTCTATGTACCAGTCGTCCATGAAAATGCGCTGCATGTTGCCGTCGGAAAGCCCGGTTTTGCAATAGGTTTCAAACGGATAGACCCAGGTTACCAGTCCCGGTTCGTCCGGAAAGTCATTGTAAGCCGTAAGCAAGTGGGGCGTCATTTCGTTTGCGCCGCGCGCCGGTATCCGCCCGAACGAGTCGTCCGCCGTCAGAAAATCGAGGGCATAGGGGTGCGTAACCTTCAAATGTTCGTCTAAACGCGTCACGGCAAGCGGCAGATAAATGTCATGCGGACTGCGGTCGTATCGGTCGAACCACGGCGAATTGAGCCACCAGGGGTCGTGCGAATAGTAGCGGAACGCGTAGCCGTTTTTCGGAAGTTCGGCAATGTGGCTCATAAATCCGGAAAGCTCCAATCCGAACCGGTAGTCCATAGCCGCCCAAGGGGAGTTGGGGGGCGCAACGATATTCTGCTTGTAGATCACATCAATCGGGCAACCGTGCGCGGCAATATCCATGCCGGTCGAAAGGTTGCTCCCGCGCGTTTCAATGACCGTATCGCCGATCTCGGCGTTGAAATAGGTCCAAAATTCCGCTATTGCCTCACGGATACGCTTGGCACCCGAAAAATCGAATTTTTCCCCGTCAAACAGCTCGCCTACCCAGTTCCATGACGCAAGCGAGAACCCAAAGCCGTTGGAGAGCCACAAATAGTCGAACCCGACCGCTCTCCGGAGCGCCATGAACTGCTTTCCCAAAAACTCGCCGATGTGCGTGCCTTCCGGAATGCCGTCCGGATAGGCGGCATAGGCGCGTTTTTCGGCATGCAGACGCGCCGCACAGTGCAGCCATTGGTTTTTGCCCATGATGTTGCCCTTTGCAATTTCCGGGTGGCGTTCGTATTTGAATGCCGAGTAAGCAAATTCGGGGCCGGGGTCAAAGGTTTCGCCGACTTTGATGTCAAACCCAGTCATTTCCTTGCCAACGCGCTTTAACGTGTCGATGATGTTTTTCAAGTCGCGATAGGTCATTTCCGGCGGATTTTCCATGTAATAAATGGGAAGCTGGTGTAAGGAACGCGCCTTTTTTGCCTCTTCTCCTTTGATGTCCCTGTTCCAGTTGCCGATACCAATGTATTTGCACCATTCAAAAGATACGTCTAAGTCGCCGGTAAACTCAAAGATCTCACTGCCGTCGCTCGTCCACAGCAAAACCGATATACCGGAGGCATATTCGAGAAGCGCCGCCCATTTTTTGTAGTAATCGCGGCAGACTTTTTCAATGCCGGCAAGACTTTTGTCATAGCCGAACGGTTTTAAGCTGAGTTCCAAGCAAACGCGTCCGGCGTCGGTGGTCGGACGGTATTCATAGTTAAACATCGGTTATCCCTCCAAAACTTTTGTAAGCGGAATGTTTGCCATACGTGCGAAAATTTCGATTTCTTCCGTATGGTTAACCACGCCGAGCGCCAAATGATGCGTCGGGGCGGCGGCACACCATTTTTCGACGAACCGGCAGGCCGGCACGGAAAAGCGGCATTTGGTGTTGGTGTTGCCGGTCTGGGGAATAGCGCCCGGCAGCGATTCTCCGACAGCGGAGATCAATTTAAGCGAACCCGTCCGGTCTACCGAGCAGGATAACAGTGTGACATCGCCGGTTTTGAGCTTAAATTCGACCGAAACGCCCGAACCGCTCTTGCCGTGGAATTTTTTCAATTTACGCAAAATCGGCTTTTCCTCGCTGATACAAATGTTGTGCGGCCCATCGTGGCCGACAAGTACAATATCGTCATGGATGTCAAACGGGTGCAGTTCTGCAAACGAACCGCCTGCCCCCACGCTTTTCAAAATCATCATGGCGGCAGCCGTTTTGAGGTCGGCTTCACCGGCGAGCGGAATCCCGCGGCTGGTGAGAAGCGTGTTGCCGATGATGAGATTTGCGGCAATGTTTTCGTATAAGTTGCCGTTTTCGCCTTTATAGAAGTAAGCGAGCGCGGAAAGTCCGTTGTTTTCAACAAGCTTGTCAAGACCGACCGAATTGCGCGCCGCCCAGGCAAGGTCGCTTTCCTCAACATGGTCGGTGAGAGGATCGTTGGAGGGTTCACGGATATCAAAGACGTTCCGGATTTCCTCAATTCGATGCTTGACTTCCGCGTCGCTGGCACCGTTTACATATTCGGCCAATTCGCACATTTCGAGCATCTTCACATGCACGCCGAACGTGCGTGAAAACGCGGTCGGATCGGTGTTCATGTCGTACATGCCGTCGTAGGTATGGCCAAGATAGCCGAATTTTGCGTATTTGAACGCGGCAAGCGCGGCGATGGCGCGTTCATAAAGGCCGACGCGGCGGTGAATCTCCTGCGTGCGGCTTTCGGCCTCCACCAAAAAGAAAGGAGACGGCGCGCCAAGGCGTTCATAGACGCCGGAAAATTCAGGAAGTGAGCAGATATCGTCGTTGCACAACTGCATATACGTAGTCGTTTTGGCGTAGTCCAACCGGTCGAGAGGTTGCAGTGCGACTAAAATTTGCGGCACATGCAGGTATTTGGCAAACGGGAACGCAACAGCCGAGGTGACATAGGTGGACATGACGATGAAAAGCGCGTCAAGATCGGCGGCTTGCGCCTTTTTGAGAGCGACAAAAGCGGTATCGATATCATCGGCGAAACCGAGGTCAATCAAGTCGCTCTGATTGGAAAAGTAATGTTTGAAACGCTCCGTTTTCTGCATAAGCGTTTCTTTTAGCCCCTCAAACTGCGGCCAATAGAGGAAATGTCCCATTCCGACAAGGCCGATGCGGGGTTTACGGGTATGTTTCATTGGCAAAAAACTCCTTTTTATGGTTCTGAAATCATCATACGCCTTTTAGGAGAATTTGTAAAGAGGAAATACCGACCAAATCCGCACAAAACGACCTTATCAAGTCGGGCGGCTCTGCCGCCGACCTATTCTCACGCGCCAGCGTGAGTTAGCCGTCCTGAAAGGGCGGCTGGGGAGGCGCGTTACTTTTGCGAAAAGTAACCAAAGGGGCAGTTTAGGAGGGCTTTTCTTTTCCGGAAAGCCCGGAAAGGGTGCTTTTCGGTTCTCGAAAAGCATAAAAGAGAACGTTTTTTGTGTTACTTTTTCGTACAAACGAAAAAGTAACGTAAAAACGCCCCTTTTGATTACTTTTCGGGAAAAGCCTCCTCCAACCCACATAACGAAAAAAAGCACTTGTAAAAACAAGTGCTTTCTTCTTGGCTGGGACGGCTGGATTCGGACCAGCGAATGCCGGAGTCAAAGTCCGGTGCCTTACCGCTTGGCGACGCCCCAATATAACGAACAAATATATTATACTGTATTTTTTGCCATATGTCAAGAGCTTTTTCAAAAAATGCCTTTGAAAACAGAGTTTTGCAGCATGCCCGAAAAACGCGCTTTCCAATTTCTTGGAAAGCGCGTTTTAAAATTAGCTATTAGTCTGCAAGCGTAATCGAAATATCTTTGACTAAATACTCGACCCCTGCACCTTCAGCCGGTTTGCCCCAGATCTGGAAACAATCGTCGTTCATCGCCGTATAGTCGGCCGGAACTTCAACGGTTTCATTCACTTCAATCCATTCATCTCCGGTCGAACGGTCTGCCTTGTTGGCAAACGTGTGATCCTTAATCGCCGGAATTTCAGTGGTCGCATAGCGGAAGTTGCCGCCGATAATGGTATTTGAGAAATCCTTGCCGGCCTTGTTTTTCAACGGATACAGCTTATAGGAAACCTTGTAAGTCTTGCCTGCCACAAACTGCATTCTGACGTTGAGATAGGTATACTGTTCGCCTTCCTTGACGCATACTACCTTAAAGACTTTTTTCGCGGAATCGGCCGGATCTTCGGTAATCACAAGCTTGCCGCTGGATTCGGAGGTCACTTCAATGCCCTCCGGCAGCTTTTCCACATCGGTAATTACAGCTTCGGTCGGCTTGGTAGCCTTGGCCTGTTCTACTTTTTCAGGTTTCGGCGCTTCTTCCGGCACATAGCCGTCAAGCTTATAGAAACGCACATAGGCTACTTCAAATTTCTCCGCCGCACCAAACGGGTCAAAACGGATCGTTGCAACATCGCCCGTCCACTTGGAGCAATTGACAAGGTTAAAGGAAACCTCCACAATTTCGCCCTCGTTCGTGAAAGCAGGAACTTCGTATTTACCGGTTACACCCTTGGCAGCCTCCCAATTGGGACTGGTCTTGGTGACAAAGAAGAACTGCGGATTCTGATTTTCATAACCTTTTCTGTAACGCACACCAATCACGCAGACCTGATAATCATTTGCATTGAACGAAACGGCATGGGTAATAGCCGGGTCGCCGTTGGTACCGATTGCAACAGCTGCACCGTTTTCAAGAACAAGCTCAGACGCGTTTTGGCTCTTCCAGCCTAAAACATCCGATGCATCGGCGAAAATCCACTGGTTTTCGTCGTTCACTTCGAGAAGTTTGCTGACCTCTGCCGCATCTGCCTTAGTGCAGTATACATAATCGATATCAACATCCGCTTTTGTTCCGAACGGGTCAAAGCGGATACCGGTAATCGTGCCGGAATACTGCGTGTTGGAGGTCATATCGAACACGACTTCCACCGTGTCACCCTCTTTTTTGCCGTCAAGAGCATATTTGCCGTTGACGCACTTATCGGCCGAATAGTTCTTGCTTCCGGCTGTTGTGAAGAAGAGCTGCGGTGCGCCGGTCTTGACAGCCTCGCTGTATTTAACGCCAACCGTGATACGGTTGTATTCGGTAGCCTTAAAGCCGACAGCATGGTAGATAGCCGGGTCGCCGTTGGTCGGTTTGAGATGCAACAGACCGCCCGAAACAGTGGCAGAGCTGTTTTGCAGCGTCCAATCCTCCATTTCGCCGTCCATCGCGAAATCCCACTTGTTGGGCTCGCGCGAGATCATCATCTGATACTCTTCGTCCGTACCGGCCTGAACGGCAATGGTCTTGCCTTTCATGGTGTATTTCCAACCAATCAGGTCGCAGAGTTTCTTCATATGGAATACTGGCAGTCCGTCACGGAGCGTGAACGTGTAGCCGAGGGATTGTTCTTGGCCGTTGACGGTTACTTTATCGCTGCCGACCGTAAAGACAAGCGTTTTTTCATCAACTGTCTTTAAGGTCAGTTTTCCGGTAAAGCGATCCCATTCATGGTACAGTCTGAGCGAAGAATAGAAACCTCTGTCCTCATCTCTTTGACCGACCACTTCATAATCGCCGTCGTCCAGTTCCTTGATCTTGAAGGTAAATGAAAGCTTTGTGCCGTTTACTTCAACAGCCGGAATGTTGGACTCATCCTCTGTCGGGAAGTTCATAAATTCGATCAATGAAATTTCAAACGAACCGGGCTTGGTCTGCGGATCGATACGGAAATCGGTGATGATTCCCGTCCACTTGGCGCAGGTAGTCATATTGATGTAGTAATCGACAAACTTACCGGTTTCGGTAATGGCAGCCGTCTTATACTTCTTAGAATCCATAGTCGACTCTTGGGCAGTAGCAAAGAATATCTCAAAACTTGCCTTTTCGCTGTTTTTCATACGGATATGAAGAATAGGAGCGTCTGCGGCATTCAGCGCTTCAAAATCTTTGGCGGTAACGGCATAGTCGCTTGCCGTGCTGGAACCGGCAATCGCACCATTCTTGACTTCATAGGAAGCAAGACCGTGGCCGGCTTTCCATTTAGCGGCGTCTGTTGCCTTAGACATATCATAAGAACGGACTGCAACAAGGTTGTCACCGGTCAAAGAAGATTCGTCTTCTGCCGTGTCGGATTTTTCAAACTGGAACCAGCGGATTACCGAACGATGCGGCGGATAGAGGTGAGTAACACGGTCGATTTGATCGGCTGTCGCTCTCACGTCAAGAGCGGAGTGGTCGCTCGTGTCGTCCGTAAAGGTAAGACGGATGTTTTCAAGGTAATCAAAGCCGATGTTCTGCGTCGGGAGAACATACGTACCCTCGGAATACTCGTTGGTGGTGGAAACGATAAGCGTGTTATCCATCCACGTGCCGGTATTCATTTCGGCGAGTTCTTTCTTGATCTCCTGGCAAACCTTTAAATGATCTTCTTTGGTGATGATCGGGTCACGCGAATGGTTGCGTCCCACATCGTTGAAACCGATGGAAACGGTCGGAATGTGGTGACTGCCGACTGCGTGGGAATTGGCAAGGTCGGTCCGGTTGCAGTTGATCTGATGTTCTGCACTGTAACCGTTCGGCCCCCAATGGTAACCGTAGGTAGCGTCATAGCCAAGCTCTTTAAGTCCGGAATACGTGCCCTCGGGGTTTGCGCCCTGCGTCGAAGCAAGGAGAATAAGGCCGTCATAGCCGATCTTTTTGAGCTCTTCGTTCATGAATTCAACAGCCTTGCGCGCACCCTCTGCGCCGCCGAATGCTTTTTCAAAGTTGCTTCTGTTCCAAACCGTGAGGACCGCCTTGTTGTCAAGACGCGCATAACGCGGGTCGGAGAAGTAATATTCCATCCAATAGTTCCAGATATAATCGCGGAACTGTTCAAACGACGTGCAGTCCTGACCGTTGTTTTCCCACATGATGCAGAAATCGACAAGGTCGCTGTACTTCGCCATCATGTAGCCGTCGTGAAGCGCATAGTACGAATGGCGCATCTTCTTGATCGGCTCTTTGATGTTACTGCTCGGGCAGTACCAGCAAGCGTGCATAAAGTCGATACCGTGTTCGGCAAGCCACTTCAGCTCCCAATCGGCCGTCTCGCGCAAGCCTTCGTCGTAGTAACCGATGTACGGTTCAAATTCCGGGAACGAGCTGACCGAGTCCCAGCCCTCGCCGGAATGTTGGTCGCGCCACAGCCAGCACACGTTGACGCCGATGTTGTAATCCTTGCTTTCGGCAACCTGCGGATAGGACGGATAATCGTCATGGTCGATAATGTTGCAGATCTGAACATCGTCAAACCACATAACGGCATCGGTCTTGGGCGCAAAGCTTACGGTGATACCGTCAAAGCTCTTGTCGTTTATCTCAATTGTCGCTTTCTTCTTGCCGTTTACATAGATGTCGGCCGTTCCGGCATTTGTGTCAGCCTCAATATGGAGGTTCTGCCATACGTTGGCGCGGAAATCATTGACCATGTTGTCGCCGACATAAATTTTGCCGTCGCGCGTTTCAAACGTAATAGCCTTTTCGCCGCCGGAGGTGAGAGCAACGGAAGCACCGTCGGTCTTTTCCGGAAGAAGAATCATAGTCTCAAAGCTGATCTTGCCGGCAATCGGCGTGAACGAACGGGATGCCGTTGAGGTTTCACCGGCCTTGGTCTCGCTCTTGACGCTGACCAAATCATAGCCGCGTTCAGAAGCGGTCTTGGTAAGTTTCCAGTTACCGGTGACGTTCCACATAGCAGGCGCGTCGCCCGTATCTTCTGCAATAAAGTGCTCGCTTAATGCATAGTTCTTGGAAAGACGGGCGTTGTACAGCTTGACATAGCCCGAACCTTTCTTTTCAGAACCGAGAACAAGGCGCGAGATATCGCCGTCCTTGATATTTACCGTACCGCAGTCGGTGTTGTTCAGCACAAGGTGAGCGGTGCGCTTGTCAAGGTCAACATTCCAGACAAGCTTGTATCCGGTCGATTCATTAGCCGGAACAGCAATGGCCGTTGCCTTTTCATCCGCGCCGACAAGCACCCATTTGCCGTTTTTCGGAGTGATCGAAACGATCTTGTTTTCGTTTGCATCCTCAAAAGCAACATAAGCCGCACCGTCGCTCGAATAAGCGCCGAAATACAGCTCTAAATGCAAGATTCCGTCACGTTCGGTCTTAAATTTACGAATAAGAGAACCGAAAGCCTCATCCGAAGTATCTTTAATAAAGGAACGATAGGTACCGGACGTATTGAAGAGGTCGAAACGGTTGTCATAGTCCCATCCGTTGGCAAGACCGGTCGGGCCGTTTTCGCCCATCATATCAATGATGTAATACGCGTCGGAAAGCGTGCGGACAGCCGTTTTATCAAAGGATTTTTGCACACGCTTGTCAGCAAGCGCGATACGGACTGCCATCGCCGAAATCTCACTGCGAAGCAGCTTGGAATCCGGCGCAAATGTGCCGAAATTGTCGTTACCGGTCAGAATGCCGGCACGGTAAAGCTTGAATACTTTTTTGCCGTAAGACGAGCCTTCGCCGACATCGGGAAGCGACTCAACCGTGTTGATAGCCGGGAGATCGCCGCACACATCGGCAAGCAGCTCCGCCATTTCGGAACGCTTGATAGTACGTTCAAAATCTTCGTAACGGCCATCCTGCAAGAAGCCGTTTGCGATTGCATAGTTGACATACTTTGTGTACCATTCGCCGTCTGCGTCGGGAATGGCCTTGCCGTTCAGGTTTTCGTAGATACGAGCGGCAATGGTAACGCCCTCCGCAATGGTGAGCGTGCCGTTCGGACTGAATGTGGTAGCGCTGTCGCCCTGCATGATGCCGTATTCGTAAGCATCCTTGACGCTGGCAGCGTACCATTCGGTTTGCGGTACGTCGGCAAACATACCGTCTGTGTAGTCTTTGCTTTTGGCAAAATCTGCATGGACGCTCACCGCAAGGGTCAGCGCAGCAGTAAGTCCGGCGGCAAAGCCTAACATTCTTTTGTTCATTTTCTTCTCTCCTTTTTGATTTTTTCAGCCGAAAATGATGGCTGTTTCCCTTTTTGGAATACCTTTATTTTATCATAAATACCTACAAAATGGAATTGGCAAAACCTACGAATTTTTTCTGTTTTTTTGTGCAATTTGCTGGTTTATCTTGTTGATTTATCTGTTATTTGTTGGTTTTTGTGTGAAAAGGCCTTTCCCGAAAAGTAAGAAAAGGGACGGTTTTAATGTTACTTTTTGCGACGTGCCAAAAGTAACCAAAAACACGCCGAGGGCCTCTGCCCTCTGGACTCCCGGGGTGCGGTTCAAAATTCCGAGCGTAGGAATTACTTGCTAAAACACAGGCTTTGTGCCTATCAAGAAATTTTGTGAGAAACTGAAACCATGTGCCATATAGCTCGGAGTATTTTGAACCGGTGCGAAAGGGTTACTTTACTGCGTAAGGATTTATAGGTATTTATAAAAAGAAAAGCTTTGATTTGGGTGGACAGCAGGTTATGTGTTTCAGGGAATGGGTGGTTTTGGTGGAAATTTGTTTTTGAATGAATAGAAAGATATTTTCCGGAAGATGGATAGTTTCAGGCGAGAACATGAAATTTCCGGTTCCTGCTAAAAACGAATCATGGATTTACTCCAAAGCTTTTACTAACCTACATCAATTTTCCTTTTCCACCGCAACAAAGATAATGTGCAGTTTCTCTTTTAGCCTACTGCTTGCGGTGTCAAGCCCGTATTGCAACTTCGATTTTTCGCAAAACCGGATTCTGCGTTCGTACTGCAATTGTCCTTTCGCACCGGTTTAAAGCCTAAAAGCTGTTTCAGGCTCTGAAAGCTACAAATTCTATCAAAAACATTCCTGTATAGAGCTTTGAACCGAGGTCGCAGGGCGGAGCCCCGTCTGCTTTTTGGTTCTTTTTGCAGAGGCAAAAAGAACGTAAAAACGTCCCTTTCATGCCTTTCCGAAAAAGAAAGGCTCCTCTTTTGGTACTTTTCCGAAAAGTACCAGCGGCTCCCAGCCGCCCTCGGTGTACTTTTTGGTTCTTTTGGAAAAAGTCAAAAGAACCAAATACACTTTTTCAAAAAGGAAAAATTGTGGAAATACTCAGTTTTTTTAGAAAAACTCTTGCTTTTTTTTTGAATTTGTGATACAATATGCGAAACTGGACTTATTGTCCGGCATAGAATAATGCGAGTGCGTTGTAAAACAAATTCGCTACAAAATTTTAAGGAGTTGATTTTTTTCATGGATCCTGCCAGTAGTATGCAGATAGCGGCGCTTTTTGTTTTAGTGCTGTTATCCGCTTTTTTCTCAGGAACCGAAACAGCCTTTACGAGTTTTAATAAAACCCGTATGAAAACACTTGCCGGAGACGGCAACAAAAAAGCCAAAGCCGTCATGAAGGTCGAGGAGAATTACGAAAAATTCTTGTCTACCATGCTTGTCGGCAACAACATCGTCAACATTTCCGCTTCTACCATTGCAACCCTTCTTTTTGCCTCTTTCATCAAAGGCAATACAAGTCTTGCCGCAACGGCATCAACAGCCGTCATGACGGTCATCATCCTGATTTTCGGTGAAATTACGCCGAAATTCCTCGGCAAAGACTTTGCAGACAGCTACACTATGCGTGTGGTCGGAATCGTCCGTTTCCTCATGATGATCCTCACACCGCTCACCGCTCTGTTCTCCCTTTGGAGAAAGCTCATTTCCATGCTTTTCAAACATGACGCTACCCTTTCCATTACGGAAGATGAAATCATGACCATGGTTGAAGAAGCACAGAACGAAGGCGGCATTGACGAACACGAGGGCGATCTCATCAAGAGCGCTATTGAATTCAACGATCTGGAAGTCGCCGCAATTCTGACACCGCGTGTGGATATTGTCGCTATTTCCGTCGATACGCCGATCCCTGAGATCATGGAAACTTTCCGTACCAGCGGTTTTTCAAGACTTCCGGTCTATCGCGATACCATCGACAGCGTTGTCGGTGTTATCCATGAAAAGGATTTCAACCGCTTGGTCTATGACGGCGGTACAGACTTTTCTTCGATTGTACATGAAGTGCTCTGCATTACCGAGGGTATGAAAATATCCAAGCTTTTGCGTGAGTTTCAAGAGGCAAAAACACATATGGCGATCGTCGTAGACGAATACGGCGGTACGGCAGGTCTTGTCACAATGGAGGATGTCTTGGAGGGTCTTGTCGGCGAGATCTGGGACGAACACGATGAAGTCATTGAGAATATCAAAGAGCTCGAAGACAATGTGTACTTAATCAATTGCAGTACGCCGATGAATGACCTTGCTGATATTTATCCGTTTTCGGATGAGGTTCTGGATGATAATGCGACTGTCAACGGATGGGTACTTGATAACCTCGGGAAAATTCCGGAGGTCGGCGATAAATTTGATTTTGAGAATTTATCAGTCGAGGTCTTGAAGATTGACGGCAGACGTGCCTCCGAAATTAAACTTGTGGTTCACCCCGAAGATGAAGAGGAGGACGAAGGCAAGGATAAGGATAAAGACACGGATAAAGACACGGACAAAGACGGCGATTCCGAAGAGGAGACACGCGCCAAAGTCCACTCTTCCAAAAAAGGCGACTGATGTAACAAAGATTTATTGTATTCCGAAAATACAAAGAAATAAGAATTCCGGCGCTTGCGTAACAAAACGTGAGCGCCTTTTTGTACAAAAAACTGCCACTTTGTTTTTTCACAAAAACTGCGGTGGAAACACGGCACAGCCGACAGCATATACTGACATCGGAGAGCCTCAAAAAAACATATGAACCGCGAAGGCGGTTCTTTTGGTGATAGTATGACACTCTCAGAACTTCAAAAAGACATGACAGGCCATGTGGAAAGTCTGGAACTTACCGGCTCCGTCCGCAGGCGTCTGCAAGATATTGGATTTGTACGCGGTGCGCCGGTTGAATGCGTTTTTAGCAGTCCGCTCGGCGATCCGACTGCTTATTTTGTCGGTGGGGCGCTTGTAGCCATTCGACGTTCCGAAGCGCAATGCGTCTATGTGACGATGGAGTAAGGATAGGCCCCCGGCTGCCCATATGGGGCGGCCGGGGGCCGTGCCATTGTTTCCGGAAAGCCCGGAAAGAGACTTTTCGATTCTCGAAAAGCAAGAAAAGAGACGGTTTTTTGTGTTACTTTTTGCGGCGTGCCCCAAGCCCCCCCAAAAAAAGTCCCCAAGGGCGTTTTTACGTTACTTTTTGCGGCGTGCAAAAAGTAACCAAAAACACGCCGAGGG
>ERZ857757.561-NODE-561-length-36916-cov-18.887578_pt1 | contig 36916 bp, 31 predicted proteins | sample MGYA00519764_ERZ857757 | MGnify/ENA primary metagenome ERZ857757 (study PRJEB31778, sample SAMEA3449359) | human gut metagenome | biome: human gut; feature: human-associated habitat; material: faeces | place: United Kingdom | collected 2010/2012 ...
CTTCCGAGCGCGGGTCACTTTTTTCGGGCTTTTGCCTCCGGCGGCCCCATTTCTTCCAACAGCGGAAGAAATGGGGAAAAGAACGCCGCCAAAAACCAATGGTTTTTGGATTTCCTTTGGGCCGATTTTGATGCGGCAGAAAAAGGTTCCGCGGGGAATCGGCCATGGGTCTGCCCTCGCTGCCGCTGACGTGGTGGGCAGAGAACATTGGTGGGCCTACCGATTTTGGCGATTATCAAATCGCGCACTTGCCGCCACCGTCGGCAAGTGTAGGTGCGGCCCGCTGGGCCGCCATTTTTAGAACAGCGCACTATCAACGCGGGACGTGGGAGCGGCAGCGGGGATGGGACGCGGAGGCAATTCCTTGTGGGCCTTTTTGCGGCGTGGTCACAGGGGAACAAAGGGAAATCCAAAGACCATGGGTCTTTGGCGGCGTTTTTGCACCCTTTTGCCGCCGTGGGCAAAAGGGTGTCGCGCCGGAGCGCGAAATATCCCTTTGGCGAAAGAACAAGAAGCGGGCCGTCGGGGACGCCGGCCCCTACGAGTGCGTTACAAGAAGGTGCGGTGCGGGAAAGAATCCCCCAGTCACGGCTTCGCCGTGCCAGCCCCCTTTAGGCAAGGGAGCCGAGGGGACGGGGATGCGGATTGCCACGACCAGTTTGCGAACTGGTCTCGCAATGACATGGTTTATTATGGGCGAAAGCCACCTGGTTGGGGGTGGCTTATGCCCGTGGGAGGAGGAAATGCATGTATCAGATCCTGCTGGTGGAGGATGACCGGGCCCTGGCCCTGGCGGTGCAGAAGCTGCTGGAGAGCTATGGAAGCCGGGTGCGGTGCGTGGAGGATTTTGCGGATGTTTTGGGGGAATTTGCCGCCTGCCAGCCGCAGCTGGTGCTCATGGACATTAAGCTTCCTTACCGGGATGGGTACTACTGGTGCAGCCAGATCCGGGAGATTTCGGCGGTACCGGTGGTGTTTCTCTCCTCTGCGTCGGACAACATGAACATCGTCATGGCCCTGAACATGGGCGGGGATGACTTCATCGCCAAGCCCGTGGACCCCATGGTCCTTACGGCTAAGGTGCAGGCGGTGCTGCGGCGGACCTATGAGATCGCCGGGGCAGGGCAGACCGTGGAATTCTGCGGGGCCACCCTGAGCCTGGGCGATGGCTGCCTGCATACGGAAAAGGGCCGGGTGGAGCTGACAAAGAACGAATTTCGCATTTTACAGCTGCTGCTGGAGAATCGGGGGAAGATCGTGAGCCGGGAGGAGCTGATGATGCACCTGTGGCAAAGCGACCTATATGTGGAGGAAAATACCCTGACGGTAAATGTAGCGAGGCTGCGGAAAAAGCTGGAGGAGGGCGGCCTGGAGGGCGTGATCCTCACAAAGCCGGGCAGGGGGTACATCATTCTATGAAAAAGGGACGCAGGGGGGCGGTCCTGCGGGATTGCCTGCGCAAAAACCGGGTGGCGATTTTGCTGTGGGTGCTGACGGTTTTGACGGAATGGGTGGTGTTTTACCTGTACCGCATCATGTGGGAGCCGCTGCTGTATGCCGGGGCGCTGACGCTGGCTCTGGGGCTTTTGCTGCTGGGATTGGACCTGCGCAGGGAAATGCAGGCGGCTCGGGAGCGGCTGCGGCTGCGGGAGGCTATTTTGACCGAGTGGAACGACCTGCCCGAGGAAAAGACCCTGGAGCAGGCGGATTACGGGGATATGATCCGGAAGCTGGGAAGGCAGCTCCGGCAGGAGACGGCCACCCAGGAGGCCCAGCGGCAGGATATGCTGGACTACTACACCACCTGGGTGCATCAGATCAAGACGCCTATGGCGGTGATGAAGCTGTATCTGGGGACGGAGAGCCCGGAGCATCGGGCCATGGGGGCGGAGCTATTCCGCATGGAGCAGTATGTGGACATGGTGCTGCAGTACCTGCGGCTGAGCAGCGGGGAGAACGACCTGGTAATCCGGGAATACAAGCTGGATGAGCTGATTCGGGAGGCGGTGCGCAAGTATGCCGCACAGTTTGTACTGAAGAAGCTGAGGCTGACCTATATTCCCACAGAAATATCCGTGGTGACGGACCGAAAATGGTTTGGCTGCATACTGGAGCAGCTGCTCTCAAATGCCATTAAGTATACGCCTGCGGGGGGAAGCATCGCCATCTGCGTAGAGGAGGATGCCCTGCACATCAGCGACACGGGCATTGGCATTGCCCCGGAGGACCTGCCCCGGATCTTTGAGAAGGGGTATACCGGGGAAAACGGGCGCCTGGAGCGCACCTCCAGCGGATTGGGGTTGTATCTGGCAGGAAAGGCGGCGGATATGCTGCACATCCCCATCCACGTGGAGAGCACGGTGGGTCGGGGAACGGCCTTTACGCTGCATCTGCGGCAAAAGTAAAAAAGACTGTGCGGAGCTTTGCCCGCACAGCCTTTTTTTATAAATCTGCTTTTTCTACCATGAAGAATCGGCCGCCATAGGACAGAACCTCCACCGGGCCATATAGCAGCGACAGCTGCTCACGCAGCTCCTCCGCCGAGGCAGAGGCCATGGTGATCTGAGCTTGAATGACACCGCCATGGAGCAGGACCAGCCGATCACAGTAGGCCATGGCAAAGTTAGGATCATGGAGGGTGATAAGGCCGCAACGCTGCTGGCTGTGAATGCTGTCACGGATAAGGCGCAGCATATGGTGGCGATTGGTGAAATCCAGGGCGCTGTCCGGTTCATCCATGAGCATTACCGGAGCCTCCTGTACCATGCTGCGAGCCAGCAGCACCAGCTGCTTTTGCCCCTGGCTCAGGGTACCGAAATCTACATCTGCCCGGTCGGCCAAACCGAAACGCCCCAATATTGCTAAGGCATTTTGGCGCTGGGCGGCAGAGGGAGAGTCAAATAGGCCCAGCTGGGCGTTATACCCCATGAGTACGGCGTCCAATGTGGTGCGCCCACCGGCTAAACTGGGCGTTTGGGGCAGGAAGGACAGAAGCTGAGCGCGCTTTTTTTCGTGCATTCGTGTGCAATCGATTCCATTCACCTGCACTTGCCCCGCCATAGGCAGAAAGCCGCACAGACCATGGAGCAGAGTGCTCTTGCCGCTGCCATTGAGTCCCAGCAGGGCACAGAACTCACCGGGCTGGAGAGAAAGATCAATGCCATGCAGTATCTGACGGCTGCCATAGGACACGCAGATATGATTTAGACAGAGCATCTCACTCATGCTGCACCTCCCCGCTTGCACATAAAATACACCAAGATCGGTACGCCGATAACGGTGGTGAGAATGGAGATGGGCAGCTCCGAGGAGTACAGTGTCCGGGCCAGGATATCGGCGCAGAGCACCACCAGCGCACCCATAAGACCGCTCATCAGCAGAGTGAGCGAATCATTGCGCCGCAGCATCAGACGGGCGGTGTGCGGGGCAATGAGCCCGGCAAAGGCCACCAGGCCCGTGATACAGATGACAGAGGATACCAGCAGAGTGCTCAGCAGAAGCACGGCTGCCCGGGTGAGGCGCAGCCGCACACCCAATCCGCGACATTCCTCATCGCCCAAGGCCATCAGCTCGATCTGCCGCCGGAGGAGCAGCAGGCCAATGAGCCCCACAGCAAACAGCGGCAGAATGGACAGCACCTTGGAGGTGGTGACATTGCCGAAGGTGCCCATTTCCCAGTACTCCATGGCTGCCAGCTCATTGTCGGGGTCGGCAAAGTATTTGAGCACCATGATAAGAGACTTGGATACGGCGTTGATGACGATGCCTGCCAGCACATAGGTGGCGGTGGAACGGGAGCCGGTGGCCCGGGTCAGCAGCATCACACACACAACCGCCGCCAGGCCGCCCCAAAAGGCGCCGATGGCCGTTGGCAGAACGCCGGAGGAGCTGACAAGCACAATGGCCGCGGCAGCACCCAAATTGGCACCGCCGGCTATCCCAATGATATCCGGGGAGGCCAGTGGGTTTTTAAAGATCAGCTGATACACACTGCCGGCTAAACCCAAGGCTATGCCGGAGAGAATGGCCATGAGGGTACGGGGCAGACGCAGCGTGAGAAAGACCCGCCGGGTCATGTCAGACACACCGTCCCGGCCGACCAGGATGTGCAGGATCTCCTGAAAGGAGATAGGGTATTTTCCCACGCATGCGGAAATAACCGCAGCGAAAAGGATCGCTGCGGTCACTCCCGCAAATAGAATCGTTATATATTTTTGACTGCGAACGGTGGAGTTTTTCACGGTTTAGCCGGTGATGATGGACTTATCCATGTCGAAGCCATAGAAGGTCTTATAGAAGCTGGCGGCATAGTCAGCACACTCGGCCTTGGTATACAGGTCGGGGTGGACGGTGGCCAGCAGCCACAGCATTCCCAGCACGCCGGAGGGAACGGGAGAATCCCATGCCTCCAGGCCGGCGGGCATGTTATACACCGCACCATTCTTCACAGCGGTGACCTCTGCGAGATTTGCATCGGCCAGCACATCGGCCGCCGTGAAATCGGGCTGGCCATTGGCCATGTTATTGGTGGGGATGATGATAATGTCGGGGTTCATGGTGAGAAGCTGTTCATAGGATACGTCCGTCCAGCTGTCACCCTCCAGGATGTCACCGGCATTCTTACCGCCGACAGAACGAACCAGGGAGGCCTGATACATATCCTTGGGAGCGGTGGCCAAATAAGTGCTGTTGTTGCACATATAGACAACGGGCTTTTTGCTGTCGTCCAGGTTGGCGGTGGTGGACTCTACCTTGGACAGGACTTCATTATAGCTGGTGATGAGCTTACCGGCAGTTTCCTCACTGCCGGTGAGATTGGCGATGAGCTTAATCATATCCACCAGAGCCTCGTGGCTCTCAGGATTGACAACTACGGCGGCAATGCCCATTTCGTTGAGGGTTTTGGCGTAATCCTTGGCCTTCTTGGGCAGGATTACCAGATCGGGCTCGGCACCCAGGCAGCTCTCTAAGTCAAAGGCCTTGGCGGAACCAACATTGGCGATGCTGCCAATGAGCTCGGGAGCGGCCAGCTTATAAATGGGGCGCTTATCGGTTTTTTCCTCTGTGCCCACCAGCTTATTCTCCAGACCCAGGGCGATGCAGGCGGAGGAGGAAATGTAGTAACCGGATACGATACGCTCAGCGGGCTTTTCCAGGGTGACGGAATTGCCCAGCTGATCCTCGATGGTCAGGGGAAAGGAGGCCTTCTCAACGGTGACGGCCTTCACATCGGAGACGGGGTCATCCGACTGGGTGGAGCCACAGCCGGCCAGCAGGGTCAGGGACATGACCATTGCCAGAAGCAGAGCAAGTATTCTTTTCATCATTCTATTCTCCTTTTTTCTGTTGGCGGGACCGCAGGGGATACGATCCCACCCGTTCTTCTTTTTCGAGAACAACCAATAGTATAATGCAAAGCCTCTTAAAAAACAAGAGGCCTTGCGAAAAAATATATGCTTTAAAATTATTTTTGCTTTCCATGCTGTATGGCAATGATCTGCGCCATAATGGCCACGGCGATCTCCGCCGGGGTCTCGCCGCCCAGGTCCAGGCCAATGGGGGTATGGACCCGAGAAAGCTGCGCATTGGTATAGCCCTTTTGGCGGAGCTGGGAGAAAATGCTGTCGATCTTGGTGCGGCTGCCTACCATGCCGGCATAAGCCCAGGACTTATCCAGCACAGCCTGCAGAGCGGCACAATCGGCGGCGTGGCTGTAGGCGCAAAGGACATAGTAAGCCTCCGGCTCAATATCAAGAGCGCACAGCCCGGAACGAAAATCCGATACGCGCTCAAACCGATCGGCCAGAGAAACAGCCTCAGAAATGATCTCCGGGGCGCGGGTATCCACCAGGAGTACATCAAAGCCCACCATCTTGGCCATAGGGATGAGATTGCGCCCCACATGGCCGCCGCCGCACACTACCAGAAGCGGCGCCACCCGGAATACCTCAATGAATACGCTGATGCCGCCGGTGCAGACCTCGCCGTCGCTCTTGATTTCATATCTCTTGAGAGCATTACAGCCACTGCGAATGCACTGCACAGCATCCTGCTTTGCCATCTGCTCGTGAGGCCCGCCGCCCACGGTGCCCTTGGACAGACCCCCTTCATATACCAGCATTTTGCCGCTGGTGCGAGGGGTGCTGCCGAAGGAATCCACAATGGTGACCAGGGCATAGTTTTTCCGATTTTTCCGGGCTTGCAGCTGCTCTAACAAAAGGTCCTGCATGACAATCCTCCCATCAGTTTTGTTTGCATGATGCCATATTATTCGGTTCCCGGCGAAGCCGGGAAAAAATGGCGTAAAATAAAAGTATAATGGCCGCTCTGCGGCCATTATACCGTATGGCTGGGAAAAGGGCAAGCACAGCGTGGGAAAAGGGTGGCCGCGCAGGCATTTTCCGGATTTCTATCTTGTACCACTTCATTTGCTGACCGTGGGGTAAAGTGTAGATAAGCACTCGATAAGCGGATTGTCAGCATGCTGTTTCCATTTAATCAAAATTTGAATCGGCGTTAAAATCAGAATATACTATATGTCCAGGTGGGGTCGCAAACCGACAGCGTGTCCATAGCCCGCCGCAACGCCTCAGAATTGCTCCCGTCCCCAGCATCGATGGCCATCTTTCGCTTGTCAGACGGCTGTTTTTGGGCGATCAGAAGCAGATACAGGGCAATGCAGTTGGGGATCCGTTCGCAGAAATCGACACAGTATACCGTGTTGTAAATAACTGCATAGTCGCCCATAGCAAACAGCAATCCGCAGATCAGCGAACTGGTGATGCCGGGTTTCGGGTTGTTGAGCAAATCGGCCAGCTGCTCAGGGGTCCACTTAGTGGCCGCTTTAAAGAGGGGAAGATCGCGCTGCATCTCCTCCGTTGCCGCATTGACGACCTGGAAATATGCCGTGAACTTTTCGCTCCCGGGGACAGCATAGAAGTCTGTGTTGGGTGCAAAATATGCGGCGAAAATCTGCATCAGCTCTTCTTGAGAGATGGGGGTGTTCCGCTCCTTGTTCTGTGCCCCTTGCTGAAAGGCCGCCTGCTGTGCCTGGAGCAGCTGTAGAAGCTTGGCGGCATCCTCCGGCGAGATACTTGGCTTTTTCTTTTTGAATAGCTTATCAAACAGCCCCATAAGTATCCGTCCTTTCTACCATTAATTGACAGGCGTGTTTGCTTTCATTAATCAATAATATTATATCATAAAACAATAAAATACGCAATATGCGATGAGAAAAATTGGTATTTTCAGAAAAGGGTGGCCGCGCAGGCAAGATACCTGCGCGGCCGGGAAAGGAAAAAAGAGAGAAAAGGAAATGGGCTATTGGAGAGGGCTTAGTCGGTGGTATAGTTGTCGAAATAGCCCTGGATATAGACGATGGGGGTGCCCTTGTCGCCGCTGCCGGAGGTCAGGTCACACAGGGAACCGATGAGATCGGTAAGGTTGCGGGGGGTGGTACCCTCGGAGATCATGTTGCCCACCAGGGAGACCTTGGCATCCTTCTGACGGATCTTCTCGGAAATGGCCTGCTGCAGGGCATCGCCCTCGAGATCGGCAAAGTCCTTGTCGGCCAGGTACTTCAGCTTCAGCTCATTGGGGGTACCGATGAGGCCGCTGGTGTAGCCGGGGGAGACCACAGGGTCCGCCAGCTCCCAGATCTTGCCGGCGGGATCCTTGAAGGCGCCGTCGCCGTAGATCATGGCCTCGATGTGCTTGCCGGTGCGCTGGGACAGAGCCTGACCCAGCGCCTCAGCCACGGCCATGGTGTCCCGGGGAAAGAGCTTCACGCGGCCGTCATCGGCCTTGTTGGAGCCCAGAAGGCCGTACTGGGGGTTATAACCGCTGCCGTCCACGGAGGTGGTGAGCAGGTCATCCAGACCCAGGACACACCGGGCGCCGGCGGACTTCAGCAGGCGCTTGGAGCGCTGGCGGGTGTGGATGTCACAGCAGATGACGGTGTCGGTGTAGGGGAGGATGGACTGGACACGGTTGGAAAAAATGATTTCTACCTGAGCGCCGGCCTCCTGAATGAGGCGCTGGTAATAGTCCACATAGTCAACACCGGTGAAGGGATGGATTACGGAGCCGAAGTGGCTGCGGAACTGCTCCAGGGTCAGCACGTCCCGGTAGGGGTCCACGCCGGCCTCGTCCAGCTGATCCATGCTGACCAGGTGGTTACCTACCTCATCGGAGGGCAAGCTGAGGAGCAGCACGATCTTCTTCGCACCGGAGGCAATGCCGGAGAGCAGGAGGGAGAAACGGTTGCGGCTGAGGATGGGGAAGGTGACGCCCACGGTCTTGCCGCCGGTCTTGGCCTTCACGTCGGCGGCAATCTGCTGAACGGTGGCATAGTTGCCCTGGCAGCGGGCCACCACGGATTCGGTGATGGCGACCACGTCCTTATCCCGGGGGGTGATGCCCTCCTCGGCCAAGGCGTTTGCAACGGTGTCGGCGGCGATGGAAACGACATCGTCACCCTGACGGAAAATGGGGGCACGCACACCGCGCACCACGGTACCGATGGTTCTGCTCATAGTATTACGCTCCTTTTTTCCGGAAAAGATTTTTCAAACATGCTATAGTATACCCCAATGTGAGGCATAAGTAAAATACGGATTATTTATTTTAGAAATTAGGGCTATTTATGACAAAAAACGGAAAAACAGGGGAGAATTACCAGAACCGGCGGCATCATTCACTGGCCTTGAGGCAACAGGAACAATACATAGGGCAGCTAAGAATAGACCCGGGGCGAAGCCATCCGGCTGCGCCCCGGGCCCGAAATGCGGTGCATTATTCTTCGGTTAGGTAGTGGACGTGGAGATGGTCGTGGCACCACTGGGGGCCGAAGTCCGAGAGCATGGCGGTGACCACGGGGTTCTTTTCGGCGCGCTTGAAGAGAGCGGAGGCATCGGCGGCATAGAGGCCGTTGCCTCGGTCCTTTTTAGCGGCGGCGAGACCGTAGGGCTGCCCGGCACCGCCTACGCAGCCGCCCTGGCAGCTCATGACCTCTACCAGGTGGTAAAAGCGTTTGCCGGCTTCCACATCGGCGATGAGCTCCTTGGCGTGGACCAGGCCATTGACTACGGCGATCTTGATCTCCGTGCCGTCCACATCGTAGGTGACCTCCCGGATGGGTTCATCGCCCCGGATGCCGGACACGCGCACCTGGCGCAGGGCATTTTTGGTTTTATCTGGCAGGCAGTGGCGCACAACGGACTCCGCCACGCCGCCGGTGACGCCATAGATCACCGCCGCACCGGAGCCCAAACCGAAGGGAAGGTCAGGGGACTCCAGCTCCAGCTCGTCCAGATGGATGCCTGTCTCCCGGATCATATCCACCAGCTCCCGGGTGGTGAGGACCAGGTCTACATCCGGGGTGCCGTTGTGGAAGAATTCGTCTCGGGCGGCCTCCATTTTCTTGGCCGTGCAGGGCATGATGGCAATGTGATAGGTGGTGCGGCCATCGGAGGCGTCCTTTTCTGCGTACTTGGCCTTGAGGACGGAGGCGAACATCTGCATGGGAGACTTGCAGGTGGAGATATTTTTCAGGTACTTGGGGTCGTTCAGCTCCAGATACTTCACCCAGGCGGGGCAGCAGGAGGTGAACATGGGAAAGGGTCCGCCTGCCTGCAGCCGCTGGAGGAATTCCTCTGCCTCGGAAATGGTGGTCATATCGGCGGCAAAGTTGGTGTCATATACCTCGTCCACGCCCATGATCTTCAGGGCGGAGACCACTCGATCCAGGATGTTCTCACCGGGGGCGTAGCCGAACTCCTCGCCCACGGCCACCCGGACGGCAGGGGCGATCTGCACTACCACCCGCTTTTGGGGGTCGTGAATGGCCTTCCAGGCGGTGCCGATCTGATCGTTAACGGTGATGGCACCGGTGGTACACACAGCGGCACACTGGCCGCAGCTGACGCACTTGGTCTCGCTGAGCTTCTTGTCGAAGGCGGGCATTACCTGCAGCTCGCTGCCCCGGCCGGCAAAGTCCAGAATGCCCTGGCCCTGCTTCTCCTCGCAGACCCGGACGCAATCGCCGCAGAGGATGCACTTATTGGGGTCACGGAAGATGGCGTAGCTGGTGTAGTCCATCTCATAGCGGGGGCGGGTATCCGGAAAGCGAATATGCCGCACACCGAAGCGCTGGGCCAGCTCCTGCAGACGGCAGTTGCCGCTCTTGGCGCAGTTGGTGCAGTTGCAATCGTGGGAGGCCAGGAGCAGCTCCAGGATCATGCGCCGGTGCTTTAAAAGCCCCGCAGTGTTAGTGCGGATGGACATGCCGTCCCGGGGCTCCATGGAGCAGGAGGCCTCGATTTTGCCGGTTTTAGTGTCCTCCACCATGCACATACGGCAGGCACCGTAGACGCTCAGATCGGAGTAATAGCAGAAGGTGGGAATGTCGATGCCCGCCTTGCGCACAACGGCCAGGACGTTCTTTTCCCCGTCAAAGGGGACACAGATGCCGTCGATGATCATAATTCCTTTTGCCATGACTTAACCCTCCTCCTCGATGGCATCAATGGCCCCGAAGGGGCAGGCGCCCCAGCAGGCACCGCAGTGGATGCATTTTTCATTGTCGATGACATACGGCGTGCGGGGCTGGCCGGAAATAGCCTCCATGGGACAGTTCCGGGCGCACTTGCCGCAGCCCTTGCAAAGCTCAGGCTTAATTTCCAGGCGGCGCTTGCGGCCGTTGCACACGGGGCAGTGGTGGTCTACCACATGGTTGAGATATTCCTTCCGGAAGTAGCGCAGGGTGCTGAGCACCGGCTTGCAGGCGCTCTGCCCCAGGCCGCACAGGGCGGTGGTGGAGATGGTGTCGGAAAGGCTCTCCAGCAGGTCAAGATCCTCGATGGAGCCCTCATTGGCCACGATCCGGTCTAAAATTTCCAGCATGCGCTTGGTGCCCTCCCGACAGGGAACGCACTTGCCGCAGGACTCGTTCTGGGTGAAGTGCATGAAGAAGCGGGCGGTCTCCACCATGCAGGTGTCCTCGTCCATGACCACCAGGCCGCCGGAGCCTACGATGGCACCGGCCTTCTTCAGAGAGTCGAAGTCCAGGGGCAGGTCCAGGTGCTCCTCGGTGAGGCAGCCGCCGGCGGGGCCGCCGATCTGCACGGCCTTGAACTTCTTGCCGTTTTGGATGCCGCCGCCGATGTCGAAGATGATCTCCCGGAGGGTGGTGCCCATGGGTACCTCCACCAGGCCGGTATTGACCACATTGCCGGTGAGGGCGAAGGTCTTGGTGCCGGAGCTTGTTTCGGTGCCGATGGAGCGGTACCAGCCGGCGCCTTTATTGAGGATGCCGGGGACATTGGCAAAGGTTTCCACATTGTTGAGAACGGTGGGCTTGCCCCACAGGCCCTGGTCCACGGTGCGGGGGGGCTTGGTGCGGGGCATGCCGCGCTTGCCCTCAATGGAGGCAGTGAGGGCGCTGCCCTCGCCGCAGACAAAGGCGCCGGCGCCGCGGTTGATGTGCATATGGAAGCTAAAGCCGGAATCCATGATATTGTCACCCAGCAGGCCCAGCCGGGTGGCCTTGTCAATCGCCACCTGCAGGCGCTCCACGGCCAGGGGATACTCGGCGCGGACATAGATATAGCCCTCGGTGGCGCCGGTGGCTACGCCGGCAATCATCATACCCTCGATGACGGAGTGGGGATTGCCCTCCATGATGGAGCGGTCCATAAACGCGCCGGGGTCGCCCTCGTCACCGTTGCAGACGATATACTTTACATCGGAGACGTTTTTGCGCACACTCTCCCACTTGCGCCCGGCAGGGAAACCGCCGCCGCCGCGGCCCCGGAGACCGGAGTCGGAGATTTCCCGGCAGATGGCCTCGTCCGTCATGTCGAACAAGGCTTTTTCAAAGGCGCGGTAGCCGTCCTTGGCGATGTACTCCTCCAGATCCTCGGCATCGCTGGCACCGCAGCCCTTGAGGACCACACGGTGCTGCTTTTTATAAAAGGGGATGTCCTCCTGCCGGGGGTAGGATACGCCATCCTGATGGTAGGTCAGGCGCTCGATAATTTCGCCCCCTAAGAGGGTGCGCTCCACAATCTCGTGGCAATCCTCGGGCTTTACCCGGACATACATGACGCCCAGGGGTTCGATGTGGACCAGACAGCCCATTTCACAGAAGCCGTGGCAGCCGCTCATTTTAATGTGGAGGCTTTTCTCCTCCTCCCCGTGGTGGGTGAGGCCCACATAGATGCTGAGGCCCCGCTCCTGGCACTCGTTTCGGAGATTTTCATAGACCTTCATGGAGCCGCTGGCGATGCAGCCGGTGCCGGCGCAGATAAGCACCGTCAGGGCAGATTGGCTGCGCGCTAAGGCATCGGCCGCCTGGGTCTGCAGGGCGTGGAAGCCCTCTCGGGTCAGAACACTCATTTGGCAAGCTCCTCCTCTTTACGAATGGATTCCAGTAGGGCCAGGGCAGAGTCCGGGGTCATTTTAGCGTGGACCTCGCCGTCGATGGTCAGCACCGGGGACAGGCCGCAGGCGCCCAGGCAGGCCACGGTCTCCAGGGTGAACAGGCCGTCGGCATCGGTCTTGCGCTTGCCGGTGAGGTGCATATAGTCGTGGATGGCGTCGTAAATGGGCTGGGACTTGCGGACATGGCAGGCGGTGCCGTCACACACCCGGATGATGTGCTTGCCCTTGGGCTCCAGGGAAAAATTCTCATAAAATGTCGCTACGCTGTAGACCTTGGCCGTGCTGATGCCCAGGCGGTGGGCGATGAGCGTCATGTCCTCTTGGCTGAGGTAGTTGAAGGCTGATTGCGTATCCTGCAATATGGCGATCAGCTGGCTGGGCTGGGAGCCGTGGGTGTCGATAATCTCGCTCACCCTGGCAAGTCGCTGGTTCATGCTCATGTCTTTTCTCCTTAACACAGTTGTCTTTCCGATCCTGCCGCACATAAAACTGCACGGCAAAAATATTTTATCATAGCCCGAAAAGATTGCAATAGTTTTAACAATCTTTTTGCGTAGTGGACACGACGAAAAATAAGCGATAAAATTGTGCAAAACGATAGTTTGGGTGCAGACGCCTGCAAAAAGCGTCCTCCGGATCAGGGGAACACTTGAGATAAAGAGGTTTTCGTGCTATACTCTTGCAAAAAAGATGCGGCACAGAAGGGGGCGGGCACCATGAATGGCATACATGAGGGACACCGGGCGAGAATGAAGAAAAAGCTGCTGGAAAACGGCGAACGGAGCCTGGCGGACCATGAGCTGCTGGAGGTGCTGCTGTATTACGCCATCCCCCGGCGGGACACCAATGAGCTGGCCCACCGGCTGCTGAAGCAGTTTGGGTCGCTGCGGGGCGTACTGTCTGCCCCGGTGCAGGAGCTGGCCTGTGTGAGTGGCGTGGGACAGCAGGCGGCGCTGCTGATGGGGATGGTGCCGATGCTCTGCCGGCGTGCGGCGCAGAGAGAAAAGGAGCAGATACTGAATTCTGTGGATGCCTGCGGCGCGTATTTTACGGAGCTGCTGGGCAGCAGCCGCCGGGAGATGCTGTGGCAGGTATGCCTGGACGGCAAGGGCAAGGTCCTCTCCTCCCGGTGCCTGGCAGAGGGAGATGTGAGCATGGCGGCGGTGAGTGTGCGGCAGGTGGTGGAGTATGCCCTCCGCGCCGGGGCCGTGGGCGTTGTGCTGGCCCACAACCATCCCAGCGGCGTGGCGCTGCCGTCTCAGGAGGATATTGCCACCACTCGGCTTATCCGGGATGCCCTGCGCACCATGAATATCCAGCTGGTTGACCACGTTGTGGTGGCAGACGGAGACTATGTATCCATGGCCGCCAGCGGAATGCTGATATAAGAGAGGAATACGAGAGGAAAAGAAAGGGCTGCCTGCGGGCAGCCCTGAGACTATTGATAAAGTGGTATGCTTGCGATAACGGTAAGGAAGGGTTTCCCTCACCATTGAAATCAATAGCTTTTGAAGCTATTTCAGAGTTTCAAAAGCTTAGTCAGCGGGGCGAAAAGACTTTTTCGACACGCTGAGGGCTGCCTGCGGGCAGCCCTTTTGAGGTTGTAAGAGGGTATGGCGTGGGCCCGGCGGCGGGGCGGGCCGATGTAGGCATCGGCCCCTACGAAACGATGAAAAGAAACGCTGCGCACAAAACGGCAGATGCGGATCGCCACGACTAGTGACATCGGTCACTGGCTCGCAATGACAGGCTTTTGGGCAAGAAGTACGGCGCAAGTCCGGTGGGCGGACAGGGACATCCGCCCCTATGAGGTGCGTGGCAGGGAGTACGATAGGGTGGGCGGCCGGGAGGCCGACCCCTACGGAGGGCAGGGGGAGTCCCTGCTTTTTTTATAGGGAAAAAACTCTAAAAACAGAACATTTGTTTTCAATTTCTTATTTACTTATCTTATTATTGTGGTACAATAGTAAGATACCATGCTATACAGGAGAACATCGGAACATCATGCCAAAATTCAAAGTTGTGTCTGAATATACCCCCTCCGGCGACCAGCCTCAGGCCATAGAGAAGCTGGCGGCGGGGTTGGAGGCGGGGCTGCGCCAGCAGGTGCTGTTGGGCGTTACCGGCAGCGGCAAGACCTACACTATGGCCAAGGTCATCGAAAAGGTCCAGCGGCCCACCCTGGTGCTGGCCCACAACAAGACGCTGGCGGCCCAGCTGTGCGAGGAGTTCCGGGAGTTTTTTCCGGAGAATGCGGTGGAGTATTTCGTCTCCTACTACGACTACTACCAGCCGGAGGCGTACATTGCCCACACGGATACCTTTATCGAAAAGGACGCATCCATCAACGCGGAGATCGAGCGGCTGCGGCACAGTGCCACGGCGGCTCTCTTTGAGCGGCGGGATGTGATCGTGGTGGCCTCGGTGTCGTGCATTTACGGCCTGGGCGACCCCATTGACTACGCCAACATGGTCATCTCCCTGCGCCGGGGGAAGGAGTACCCAAGGGATCAGCTGCTGCGCAAGCTGGTGGAAATTCGCTACGAGCGCAACGATGTGGCCTTTGAGCGGAATATGTTCCGGGTACGGGGAGACACGGTGGAGATTTATCCGGTGTATGCCAACGGATATGCCATCCGGGTGGAGTTCTTTGGGGATGAGGTGGACCGCATCAGCGAGTTTAACCCTGTGACCGGTCAGGCCCAGCGGATCATTGACCATGTGGCCATTTATCCCGCCAGCCACTATGTGACTACCAAGGAGAAAATGGCCCGGGCTACGGAGGAAATTGAGCGGGAGCTGGCGGAGCGGAAGAAATTTTTCGAGGATAACGGTAAGCTGGTGGAGGCCCAGCGCATTGACCAGCGGACCCGGTATGATGTGGAGATGATGCGGGAGCTGGGCTACTGCACGGGCATTGAAAATTACAGCCGGGTCATCTCCGGTCGGGAGCCCGGCTCGCCGCCCATGACGCTGCTGGACTACTTCCCGGAGGACTTCGTGCTGTTTGTGGACGAGAGCCACGTGACACTGCCCCAGGTGCGGGCCATGTACAACGGCGACCGGGCCCGGAAGGAGAGCCTGGTGAACTATGGGTTCCGGCTGCCCTGCGCGTTCGATAACCGGCCCCTGAAATTTGAGGAGTTCGAGGAGCGGTTTCACCAGGTGGTGCTGGTGTCAGCCACCCCGGGAGACTACGAAAAAAACGGCGCAGACCAGATCGTGGAGCAGGTGATCCGGCCCACGGGCCTGCTGGACCCCCGGGTGGAGGTGCGGCCCGTTACCGGGCAGATCGACGACCTGGTGGCAGAGATACGCACCCGGGCGGACCGGGACGAGCGGGTGCTGGTAACGACCCTTACCAAGCGCATGGCCGAGGACCTGACAGAGCATATGAAGGGCCTGGGGCTGCGGGTGCGGTATATGCACTCGGATATCGCCACCATCCAGCGGATGGAGCTGATACGGGACCTGCGGCTGGGCGAATTCGATGTACTGGTGGGCATCAATCTGCTGCGGGAGGGATTGGACCTGCCGGAGGTGTCCATGGTGGCCATTTTGGATGCGGACAAGGAGGGCTTTTTGCGCAGCGAGACCAGCCTCATCCAAACCATCGGCCGGGCGGCCCGAAATGCCGAGGGCCTGGTGGTGCTGTATGCGGACACCGTTACCCCGTCTATGAAGGCGGCTATTACGGAGACGGAGCGCCGCCGGAAAAAGCAGGATGCATATAACAAGGCCCACGGCATCGTACCGAAAACCATTCGCAAGAGCGTGCGGAAGGTGCTGGAGATCTCCCACTCGGCGGAGGAGGAGAATAAGAAGGCCCGCCGCAAGCTGACGGAGGCGGAGCGGGAGGAGACCATCCGCCGCCTGGAGAAGGAAATGAAGGAAGCCAGCAAAATGCTGGAGTTTGAATACGCCGCATTGCTCCGGGATCAGATCATCGAGCTGCGGGGACAGAAATAAAGAAAGAGAGAAACTATGCAGCACATACCGACCATGGACATACGCATGCTGGGGGATATCGGCTTTGACGGGCAGCTTCGGCTGGCCCTGGAGCCAAATGAAGAATACGACGTGGATAAGTGGCTGTTTGTGCCGAACACCTACACAGAGTACCGATATATTTTGGGCACCCGGGGAGAAAATCCCCTGATCTGCATCGGCATCAACCCCTCTACCGCGCGGCCCGGGGCATTGGACCCTACTCTCAAGAGCGTGGAGCGGATCGCCCTGAGGAATGGATTTGACTCCTTTATCATGTTCAATGTGTACGCCCAGCGGGCCACCTCGCCGGACGACATGGAATGGACGCTGAACGCCGAGCTGCACCGGGAAAATATGCGGGCCTTTGACTACATTCTGTCCCTGTCGGAGCGGCCCACGGTGTGGGCGGCCTGGGGGACCGTCATTGAAAAGCGGGACTACCTTTGGGATTGCCTGCAGGAGATGATTGCCATTGGGCAGGCGCATGATGCCCGATGGGTAAAGTGCGGCAAGACGTCGACGGCGGGACATCCCCACCATCCGCTGTATCTGCGTGCGGACAGCCGGATCGAGGACTTTCCGGTGGAGGAATATGCGGCCCGGCGGCCTGCGGCAAAGAAAAAGAGAAGAGGCTGCCGATAAAGTGGTAAGATTTGCGATAATGGTAAGGAAGGGTGTGTGAGGGAAACCCAAGAAGGGTGTCCCTTACCATTGAAATCAATAGTTTTTGAAACTTTGAAAAAGATTCAAAAACTTAGGCAGCGGGGCGAAAGACTTTTTCAACACGCTGAAGAGAAAACACGGAGGCGTTTTATGAAAAAGAGCATTTCGTACATTTTTATCTTGCTCAGCGGTATTTGCTGGGGCTGCATAGGGCTGTCCAACCGCATGCTGACCCAGATGGGCATGGGTCTGGGAAACCGGGTGTTCGTGCGTAACTTCGGAACGCTGGTGGTGCTGACGGTGGTGTTCGGCCTGCTGCACCGGGAGGTATTTCGCATTAAGCTAAGGCACCTGCCTATTTTCCTGGGGTCGGGGCTGGTGAGCATTTTGCTTTTAAGCATTGTGTATTTCCAGTGTCAGACCCTATGCTCCCTGTCGGTGGCGGCGATCCTGCTCTACCTGGCGCCGTCGTTTGTGGTGCTTATCTCGGCGGTGCTGTGGAAAACGCCCCTCACGGGGCGGAAGCTGGCGGCCCTGGGCATTTCGCTGGTGGGCTGCGTGCTGGTCAGCGGCGTTTTGGGCGGGGGCGCTACGGCCTCCCTGCCGGGCATCGCCCTGGGGGTGGCCTCGGGACTGTGCTATGCCAGCTACACGGTGTTCGCCCACTACGGCATGGCCCATTACAGCAGCTACACCATGATCTACTGGACCTTTTTGGTGGCAGGGCTGGGGTCGGTGCTTTTGGCGGACTTTTCGGCCTTGGGGCCGATTTTGCGGCAGCCTAAGGGGGCGCTGGGGTGCATGCTGGTGATAGTGGTGTCCACAGCGCTGCCGTATTACCTGTATACCAAGGGCCTGGAGGGCGTGGAGAGCGGCCGGGCGTCCATCATCACCAACATCGAGCCGGTGGTGGAGTCGCTGATAGGCGTGGTGGTGTTTCACGAGAGAATGACCGGGTGGATGATCCTGGGCGTTGCGTGTGTGCTGGGCGCGGTGATGCTGCTGGCAAGCGGAAAGGAAACGGATGGAGCAAAGCAAAGGGCTTGACGGCGGGACGCTGAAGCTAATTGCAGCGGCGCTGATGCTTATAGACCATGTGGGAGCGATCCTGCTGCCGGAGACGGTAATCTTGCGGTGCATCGGGCGGCTGGCGTTTCCAATTTTCGCATTTTTCATCGCCGAGGGCTATGCCCATACCCAAAGCTTTGGGAGGTATCTGCTGCGCATGGCAATCTGGGCGGCGGTGTCGGAGATACCGTTTAACCTGGAATTCGGACACTTTTTTGTGCCGGGGCGGCAGAATGTGCTTTGGACCTTTTGCCTGGCGCTGCTGACCCTCCGGGGGCTGGACCGGCTGCGCAGGGTGCCTGGGGCCATCGGGTACGCAGGCGCGGCGCTGGCGCTGGCGGCAGGCTTTGCTGCCGGAGAGCTGCTGCATGTGGACTACGGCGGCTGGGGCGTGATGACCGTGGCGCTGTTTTATCTGTGCCGGGAGGGCAGATATGCAAGGTGCGGCCTGCTCTTGGGCATGCTGGTGCTGAACGGATTGTGTATCAGCAGCCGGACAGTGCCGGCTTTCGGCATAGCGGTGCCTATACAGATTTTGGCGGCGGCGGCGCTGCCGGTGATTTGGCTGTATAACGGACGGCCTGGCGTAAACAGACGCTGGCGATGGGCGTTTTATGCGTTTTATCCGACCCATCTGCTGGTGCTGGAGGGCATACAGGCCCTGACATAAGGAGGACGGTTATGGCAAAGAATAAAGAGGAAAAAACCAATGTGATGCGCACATTGGAGCAGAAGAAGATCGCCTACACGGCAAAGACCTATCCCCACGGAGAGGGGGACGCCATCGACGGAGTCAGCGTGGCAAGGGCCGTGGGGCTGGAGGCGGAAATGGTGTTTAAGACCCTGGTGTGCAAGGGCGCGTCCGGGGGATACTATGTGTTTGACATCCCCGTGGCGGAGAACCTGGACCTGAAAAAGGCAGCCCGGGCCGTGGGGGAGAAGTCCGTTGCCATGCTGCCCCAGAAGGAGCTGCTGCCGCTGACGGGCTATGTACACGGCGGGTGCAGCCCGGTGGGAATGAAGAAGCAGTTTCCCACGGTGTTTCACGAGACGGCGGAGAGCCTTTCCCAGGTGGCGGTTTCGGCGGGGAAGATCGGATACCAGGTGGTGTGCGACCCAAAGGACCTGATGGCGCTGCTGCGGGCCGCCGCGGCGGACCTTATTGTGGAGTAAGGAAAAAAGTTATACACTGCGGGATAGGCGCAGAGGGCACCCCTGCTGTGCCAGGGCAGCGCGGGCCCGCGTGAGCGGCCAGCGGCTGTAGGCGCAGAGGCAATGCGAAAGCAAGGAATGAAATTTACTCGTTCCCATTCGCGCGGCGGAAGGGAACCGATGCAGGCAGCACTCCGCCCACGGAAAGGATTCCAAAACCTTGGTTTTGGCGGCGTTCTTTCCGCCCTTTCTTTCGCCGCAGAAAGAAAGGGAGCCGCCGGAGGTGGCGCAGATATTTTGGGCACCGCAACAGGATCATCGGCCCCTACGGATGGGAACATGCGGGTATGAGTTTGGGGACCAACGGAGGAATGGATATGAAAAAGTGCGGATATTGTGGGAAAGAAATTAAGGGTGAGCTGGATTTTTGCAGCGATGGGTGCGAGAAAAGCTATAAGGATGAAAATGAGAAGGATGAACGCAGAATCAAGTATTTTGCGGGCGGTATAGTTTTAGGACTATTGGTCATTGCGGCCAGCGCGTTTACAAAGAGCGTTTTTATGGTGGGAATCGGCGTTATAATAATGGGGATTGTTGAGTTTTTACTGCCGTTTACCACGCCGGAGACCATTGCTTTTTTGGGGTACAAAAGGGCAAAGACCGCAGGCAGAATAGCAGGTATAGTATTGATAGCAGTCGGAATATGGGTAGGGCTCATTTGAGCCGAGAGCCTATATCTTTTTCAGCGCAAAGGAGAAACCATGCAGGATCATATTTTTGTTAAGGGCGCACGGGAGAATAATCTCAAGAATATTGATGTGACCATTCCCCGGGACAAGCTGGTGGTGATGACGGGGCTTTCCGGCAGCGGCAAGTCCTCCCTGGCCTTTGACACCATTTATGCCGAGGGACAGCGGCGGTATGTGGAGAGCCTGTCCAGCTATGCCCGGATGTTTTTGGGGCAGATGGACAAGCCCGATGTGGACTACATCGATGGGCTTTCCCCGGCGATTTCCATTGACCAAAAGACTACCAGCAAGAATCCCCGGTCTACCGTGGGCACGGTGACGGAGATTTACGACTATTTCCGGCTGCTGTGGGCCCGGGTGGGCACGCCCCACTGCCCTAAGTGCGGCAAGGAGATCCGGCAGCAGACGGTGGATCAGATCATCGACCAAATTTTGGCCCTGCCCGAGGGGACCCGCATCCAGGTGCTGGCCCCGGTGGTGCGGGGGCGCAAGGGGGAGCACACCAAGGTGCTGGAGGACGCACGCCGGACAGGCTTTTCCCGGGTGCGGGCGGACGGACACCTCTACGAGCTGACGGAAGAAATCCCCCTGGAGAAGAACAAAAAGCACACGGTGGAGATCGTGGTGGACCGGCTCATTGTCCGGCCCGACATCCGCCAGCGGCTGACGGACTCCGTGGAGACGGCGGCGGGGCAGAGCGGAGGACTGGTGACGGTGAACCTCCTGCGGGAGGAGCGGGATTTGCAGTTCTCCCAAAACTACGCCTGCGACGACTGCGGCATCTCCATTGAGGAGCTGACGCCCCGGATGTTCTCCTTTAACAGCCCCTTCGGCGCCTGCCCCACCTGTATGGGCCTGGGGATGCAGCTGAAGGCGGACCCGGCGCTGATCATACCGGACGAGAACCTGTCCATTTTGGATGGGGCGGTGGTGGCCAGCGGGTGGAACTCCATCCGAAGTGACGGCATCAGCCGGATGTATTTTGAGGCCCTGGCGAAAAAATATCACTTTGACCTGCGGACACCGGTGAAGAATCTTTCTGAACAGGTGAAGAAGGTTATTTTCTACGGCACCGGGGAGGAAAAGCTGGAGCTGCACTACGACCAGCCCCGGGGAAAGGGTGTGCTGCACCAGGCCTTTGAGGGCCTGGCCAACAATGTGGAGCGGCGTTATCGGGACACCCAAAGCGACGCCAGCCGCAAGGAGCTGGAGGAGTACATGGGCGAGTGTCCCTGCCCGGCCTGCCGGGGCCAGCGGCTGCGGCCGGAGGCCTTGGCAGTGACAGTGGGGGGAAAGTCCATCTACCAGGTGACGGATCTCTCCGTGGATCAGGCCATCGTGTTTTTTGACGAGCTTATGCTGACGGAGACGCAGCAGATCATCGCAGCGCAGATTTTGAAGGAAATCCGGTCCCGGCTGCGGTTTTTGCAGTCGGTGGGATTGGGATATCTGACCCTATCCCGGTCCAGCGGGACTCTCTCCGGCGGTGAGAGCCAGCGCATCCGCCTGGCCACCCAGATCGGCAGCAGCCTGATGGGGGTGCTGTACATTTTGGATGAGCCGTCCATCGGACTGCACCAGCGGGACAACGACAAGCTGCTGGCCACGCTGCGGAACCTCCGGGACCTGGGTAACACCCTCATCGTGGTGGAGCACGACGAGGACACCATGCGCGCGGCGGACTACCTCATTGACATTGGCCCCGGGGCCGGAGCAGGTGGCGGCCGGGTGGTGGCCGCCGGGACCCCGGAGGAGGTCATGGCAAACCCGGACTCCCTGACAGGACAGTATCTGTCCGGGAAGCGGTCCATCCCCGTGCCGTCTGCGCGGCGGAAGGGAAATGGACACAGCCTAATTGTATACGGTGCGGCGGAGCATAATCTGAAAAACATTGACGTGTCCATCCCCCTGGGAACCTTTACCTGTGTAACGGGGGTCTCCGGCAGTGGAAAAAGCTCCCTGGTGAACGAGATCCTCTATAAGAAACTGGGGGTGGAGCTGAACCGTATGAAGGCTCATCCCGGAAAGCACAGGAAAATTCAGGGCATGGAGTACCTGGACAAGGTGGTGGGCATTGACCAGAGCCCTATTGGGCGGACGCCCCGGTCTAACCCTGCAACCTATACAAATTTATTCAATGAAATTCGAAACCTCTTTGCCTCCACCCAGGAGGCTAAGGCCCGGGGCTACGGGCCGGGGCGGTTTTCCTTTAACACCAAGGGCGGTCGGTGTGAGGCTTGCTGCGGCGACGGTCTGCTGAAGATCGAGATGCATTTTTTATCGGATGTATATGTGCCCTGCGAGGTGTGCCACGGCAAGCGCTACAACCGGGAGACTCTGGAGGTGCGCTATAAGGGAAAAAATATCTCCGAGGTATTGGACATGACCGTGGAGGAGGCGCTGCCGTTTTTTGCGGCGCTGCCGAAAATCGCGGAGAAGCTGCAGACGCTGATGGACGTGGGCCTGGGCTATGTGAAGCTGGGCCAATCCTCCACCACCCTGTCCGGAGGCGAGGCCCAGCGGGTGAAGCTGGCCACGGAGCTTTCCCGGCGGTCCACAGGCAGCACATTCTATATTCTGGACGAGCCAACCACAGGCCTCCACGCAGAGGATGTGAAGAAGCTGCTGGAGGTATTGCAGCGGCTGGTGGATGGCGGGAACACGGTGCTGGTCATCGAGCATAATCTGGATGTGATCAAGTCCGCGGATTGGATCATCGACCTGGGCCCCGAGGGGGGCATAGGCGGCGGCGAGATCGTGGCTGTGGGCACACCGGAGGAGGTGGCCCGGTGTGAGGCATCCTATACGGGACAATATCTGAAAAGAGTATTGGAGAAATAACCATTCTCGGGGCAGGGTCATACACTGGTGTGAGGTGATGGCGGTGCAGGGAATAGAAAACAGTGTGCTGGCTTTCCTGGCGGCGGTGGGGATCGCCGCGCTGGTGTGGCTGGTGGCGGGAATGCTGCTGCGGGGCAGGCAGGGGGAGGTGCCGGCGACGCTGGTGCTGCCGGTCTGCGGCGGCGGAGAAGCCCTGGAGGGCTGGGTGCGCGCGCTGCACGAGATGCGCCCGCAGCTGGGCCGGACGGCCGAGATATTCATTGTGGATTGCGGCCTCAGCACCGAGGGAATGCGCCGGGCGGAGCTTTTGACCAGGCGGTTTCCCAAGGTGACGGTGCTGGAGAGGGAAGAACTGGAGCAGATCATAGAGTAGAGAGGAAAAAATATGGGTGAGCGATGCACTGTGGAGGGAACCGTTCAATCGGTGATCTTCCAAAATGAGGAAAATGGGTATACGGTGCTATCCCTGCTGACGGAGCTGGGAGAGGTGGTGACGGTGGTGGGGTGCATCCCCTACGCCGCCCCCGGGGAGGGAATGACCATCACCGGGGTGTGGGTCACCCATCCCCTCTACGGCCCGCAGATCACCTGCGAGCAGGCGGAACGCCGCCTGCCCCGGGACGAGGCGGAGATGGTGTGCTATCTGGCCTCCGGTATCCTCAAGGGGGTGGGCCAGGCCACGGCGGAGCGAATGGTGGACGCCTTCGGCGCCGATACCCTCCGAGTATTGGAGGAGGAGCCGGAACGGCTCAGCCGCATTAAGGGCATTACCGCTAAGAAGGCCATGGAGCTGTCCCAGGCTTTCCGGGAGCTGACGGGTCTGCGGCGGACCATGGAGTTTATGGCCCGGTACGATCTGCCGGTGCATCTGGCGGTGCAGGCCCACCGCATCTATGGGGTCCAGGCCCTGGAAAAGCTGCGGGAGGACCCGTATCTGCTGACCCGGCAGCAGTTCGGGGTGGATTTTTCCGTGGCGGACGAGATGGCTCTGAGCATGGGCTTTGACGGCGACAGCGCCTGCCGCACCCAGGCGGCGCTGGTGTATGAGCTGGAGTATAACCAGGGCAACGGCCATGTGTTCCTGCCCAGGGAGAAGCTGATTTACGCGGCGGCACAGCTCATCGGCGTGGAGGCCGAGCAGGTGGAAATTTGCCTGGACGCCATGGAGGAAAAGGGCGCTGTATGCCAGGAGCAGGTGGCGGGTGTCCTGGCCTGCTACACCCCGGAGCTATATGGGGCGGAGTGCTTTGTGGCGGACAAGCTCCTGTCCATGCTGGCCTTTCCCTATGAAAAGCGGGGGAATGTGGATAAGATCATCCGGGAAATGGAGATGACCCAGGGCATCCGCTACGCACCGCTGCAAAGGGAGGCGGTGACCCTCGCGGCTCAATCCGGGGTGCTGCTGCTCACCGGCGGGCCCGGCACGGGAAAGACCACCGCCACCCGGGCCATTGTGAGGCTATTTGAACAGATGGGTCTGGACATCCTGCTGCTGGCTCCCACGGGCCGGGCGGCCAAACGTATGGGCGAGCTATGTGAGCGGGAGGCACAGACCATCCATAGATGCCTGGGCATGAGCTACAACGACCTGACGGGGCAGGTGACCTTCAAAAAAGGGCAGAGTGACCCCCTGGAGGCGGAGGCTGTGCTGGTGGACGAGATGAGCATGGTGGATCTGCCGCTGATGCAGGCGATGCTCTCGGCCCTGCGGCCCGGGTGCCGCCTGGTGATGATCGGCGATGCGGATCAGCTGCCCTCTGTGGGGGCGGGAAATGTGTTCGGCGACCTCATCCGCAGCGGGCGCATCCCAATGGTGGCCCTGACGGAGGTGTTCCGCCAGGCGGATGAGTCCTACATCATCCGTAATGCCCATCTGGTCAACGGCGGCGTGGGGCCGGACCTGAAAACCAACAGGGGAGACTTCTTCTTCCTGTGCCGGCGGGTACCGGAGCGGATGGTGAGCACAGTGGTGGAGCTGTGCAAGACCCGGCTGCCGGAGAAAATGGGTATAGCCCCGGAGGACATCCAGGTGCTGACTCCCACCCGCAAGGGCGAGTGCGGCACGGTGTACTTAAACCGCTGCCTCCAGGCGGCACTGAATCCGCCGGGGCCGGGCAAAAACGAGAAGGCCTTCGGAGACCTGATCTTCCGGGAGGGAGACCGGGTGATGCAGACGAAAAACAACTACGATGTGTTGTGGGAAAAGGACGACGGCACCATGGGCACCGGCATTTTCAACGGCGACGTGGGTACCGTGGAGGAGATCGACCCCTCCGGAGAGCTCATCACCCTGCGGTTTGACGACCGCACTGTGGGCTATACCGCGGACCTGCTGCACCAGCTGGACATGGCCTATGCCATCACGGTCCATAAGGCCCAGGGGAGCGAGTACAAGGCGGTGATCCTCCTGGCGGCCCCGGCGGCCCCGGGGCTGCTGGTGCGAGGGGTGTTGTATACCGCCATGACCAGGGCCAGAGAGCTGCTTATCATAGTGGGGGACGATACTATCCCCGGCCAAATGGCGGAAAATGACCGCCGGGCCCGGCGCTACAGCGGCCTGCGCAGGAGACTGAAATTCGGAGGAACAGGAGAATGAATCTACCAGACATCAACAATTCACTGGATAAAGCCGCACGGGGTATACTGGATTTCCTCATGCCCCGGCGCTGTCCCTTCTGCGGTGCGGTGGCAGGAAAGAAGCTGCTGTGTGAGCATTGCAGCGAGACCTTGCCCTTTACCGGGGAGCATGCCGTGGAGGAGACGGCCTTTGCCCGGTGTGCCGCACCGTTTTATTATGAGGAGCCGGTGCGCCAGGCGATACTGAACTTCAAATTCCGCGGAAAGGTCGGCGCCCTGGAATGCTTTGGCAGCCTTATGGCCCGGTGCGCTGCAGAGCACTTTTCCGGGGAGTTTGACGCCATCACCTGGGTGCCGGTGAGCAAGAAACGCCTGAAAAAGAGGGGCTTCGATCAGGCCAGGTATCTGACGGGGTCTATGTGTGTGGATTGGCATACGGAGCCTCTGGAGACTCTGCGTAAGGTGGTGGACAATCCCGCCCAATCCGGCATCGACAGCCCCGAGGAGCGTCGGGCCAACGTGCTGGGCGTGTATGAGGCGGTGAAGCCGGAGAGATTTGCGGGAAAGCGCCTGCTGCTCATTGACGACATCCGCACCACCGGGGCGACCCTGGCCGAGTGCGTGCGGGTGCTGAAGGAGGCCGGAGCCGCGGACGTGCTGTGCCTGACCCTGGCGGCGGCAGAGAGGGACAAATAAACCATGCAGACACAGGCATTTTTGAAGGCCGTTTCCTCTGTAGGTGTGTTCTTGCTGCTGGCTGTGCCGGGTTTTCTGCTCACAAAGAAAAAAATTCTCACGGGCCGGCAGGTGGAAGGATTGTCCTCTGTGCTGGTGAATTTTCTGTGGCCGGCCATGGTGGTGGACGCTATGGCTCAGGTGCAGGCCAGCCGGGAGCTGGTGCGGCAAGCGGGCCAGGCGGCCCTATGGGCGCTGCTGGCCATTGCGGTGGGCGCAGTGTGCGCATGGATCTGGTTGAAGGTGGGTAAAATAGGCAGTGTGCCGGGTGGTATCCTCGTTTTTGCGGCCGCATTTGCCAACACCGGCCTCATTGGCATGCCCCTCATCAGATTGCTGCTGGGGGAGGAGATGCTGTTTTTAGCATCCATTGTGGAGCTGGTAAATGACGTGCTCATTTTTACCGTGGGGATTTTGCTCATTCAGACCGGCTGCGGAAGGCCCCGGCAGGCGGCCCTGCGGGGACTTCTGTCCCCGGGGCTGGCAGGAGTGGCCATTGGCTTTTTGCTGTTTGCAACAGGCCTTACGCTGCCGGGCTTTGCGGCGGAGGCCCTGTCCATGGCGGCGGACGCCACAGCGCCTATGGTGCTGCTTTTGGTGGGCGCACAGCTGGGCGAGGGAGATTTGAAGGCCCTGGTGCGGGATAAAAAAGCCTGGATTTTAACGGCCCTGCGGCTTTTCGTAATTCCGGCGGCGGTGCTGGGGCTGTGGCGGCTGTGCTTGGGCCAGCTGACGGATGTGGGGCAGACCCTGGTGCTGCTGTCGGCCATGCCGGGGGGTACCTGCTGCGCCCTGTTTACCCGGCAGTACGGCGGAGATTGGGGCCTGGCCACCCGGTGCGTGATGCTGTCCACCCTGTGCGCAGTGGTGACGGTGCCCCTGTGGCTAATGGTGACTATTTTGTAAATAAATGGGAACAATTTGAAAAAAACTTAGGAATCGCTTGCAAAATGAAAACAGACACTTTATAATACTATTTTAGGTGAGAATCGGCGCTTTTCGCGCCGCTGCCATATTTTGACGAAATGATGAGGTGCAAAGCTATGTGTGCATGGGGAAAAGATATTGGTATCGATCTGGGAACGGCCTCCGTTCTGGTGTATATAAAGGGCAAGGGCGTTGTGCTCAATGAGCCGTCCGTGGTGGCTATCGACAAGAATACCGGCAAGCTCCTGAAGGTGGGCGCCGACGCTCAGGCCATGCTGGGGCGTACCCCCGGCAACATCGTGGCCATCCGTCCTCTGCGGGAGGGCGTCATTTCCGACTACGATATGACCGAGCGGATGCTCAAGGATTTTATGCGCAAGGTTTCCGGCGGCAGCTACTTCTTCAAGCCCCGCATCATCATCTGCGTGCCCTCCGGCATTACCGAGGTGGAGGAGCGCGCCGTGGTGGATGCCGGCATCCAGGCCGGCGCCCGGCGGGTGTATCTTATTGAGGAGCCTGTGGCCGCGGCTATCGGCGCCGGCATTGACATTGCCCTGCCTGATGGCCACATGGTGGTGGACATCGGCGGCGGCACCAGCGATATTGCCGTTATCAGCCTGTCCGGTGTGGTGGAGTCTGCCTCCATCAAGGTGGCCGGCGACCAGTTTAACGAGGCTGTGGTGAAGTATATGCGCCGCAAGCACAATGTGCTGGTGGGTGAGCGCACAGCCGAGCAGATGAAGATCGAGATCGGCTGCGTCTATCCCCAGGAGGAGGACGCCAGCATTGATGTGAAGGGCCGCTGCCTGGTGACGGGCCTGCCCAAGACCATCACCGTTCATTCCTCTGAAATGCTGGAGGCGTTTGAGGAGCCGGTGGAGCGGATCCTGGAGGCCATTCACAGCGTGCTGGAGCGCACGCCTCCCGAGCTGGTGGGCGACATCTCCAACAACGGCATCGTTATGACCGGCGGCGGCAGCCTGGTAAAGGGCTTTGCCCAGCTGGTGGAGGCACGGACGGGGATCCATACCATGGTGGCCGAGGATGCCATTTCCTGCGTGGCCCAGGGCACCGGCAAGAGCCTGGATTCCTTGAACGATATGCAGGACGGCACTGTGAATCTCTCCCGCAGACGGCAGATGGGCTAAGATTCACTGGCGAAAAATCCGCGATTTTTCCCCCAAAGAGTTTATAGCCTGCTGTGCGTATAATTTTTGCCGCGCAGCAGAGAAGCGGATTGCCACAGCCGGTGTGCGCACCGGCTTCGCAGTGACAAATTCTATTGCAAAAGCAGAGCGCCGCAAGGATTTTCCTTGCGGCGCTTTTTTGGAGGATTTATGGCTTGTTATTTGGGGCCGGACGGAGTATGATATAAATGGAGAGAGTATTTCTCCGTGTGAAGAAAAATAGGAGGAGCAAGTATGAAGTTTTCAACGAAAGTGGAAAAGTGCGGCCTATCCCCTATGCGGAAGTTCCATCCCTATGCGGTGGCGGCCCAGGAAAAAGGCAAGAAAATCTATCATCTGAATATCGGCCAGCCCGACATTGAGACGCCCAAGGCCTATTTTGACGCGGTGAAGCATTTCGACCAGCCGGTGCTGGAGTATGCCCCGTCTCCCGGTATGCCGGTGCTCATCGAGGCTATCCGCAGCTACTACGCCAAGCTGGATATGCACTTTGCTCCGGCGGACATCCTCATCACCAACGGCGGCTCCGAGGCCCTGCAGATCGCTATGAACTGCATCCTGGACGATGGGGACGAGATCCTGATTCCAGAGCCCTTCTATCCCAACTATAACACCATGGTCTGCACCTGCGGTGCGGCCATCCATCCCATCCCCACCAAGCCCGAGGAGGGGTATCACTACGCTGATCGCCAAAAAATCGAGGCGGAGATCAACGAGCATACCCGGGCCATTATGTGCACCAACCCCGGCAACCCCACCGGCACTGTGCTGACTCCGGAGGAGATGCGCATGATGGTGGATATCGCTAAGGAGCATGGCCTGTTCATCATCGGCGACGAGGCGTACCGGGAGTTTGTGTACGCCGGGGAGCCGCTGCAGTCTCTGGGTGAATTTGAGGACGCGGCGGAGAATGTCATTGTTATCGACACTGTTTCCAAGCGCTTTTCCGCCTGCGGCGCGCGCATTGGCTGCCTCATTTCCCGGAATAAGGAGCTGATGGCCCACGCCATGAAGTACGCCCAGTGCCGCCTGTGCGTGCCCACCATCGACCAGGTGGCCTCCGCCGCCCTGTACGGTGTGGGACCGGCGTATTTCGCCGCCGTCCGGGACGAGTACAAGCGCCGCCGGGACACGGTGATGCGCAAGCTGAAGGAGATCCCCGGGGTGGTGTGCGAGTGCCCCAAGGGCGCATTTTACGCCATGGCCGCCCTGCCGGTGGACGACGCGGAGAAGTTCCAGATTTGGCTGCTGGAGCACTTCGAGGACCACGGCGACACAGTGATGTTTGCTCCCGGCGGCGGATTCTATGCCACCCCCGGCAAGGGCATCAACGAGATCCGCATTGCCTATGTTCTCAAGCAGGCGGATCTGGAGCGGGCTATGGATTTGCTGGCACTGGGCATTCAGGCCTATAATAACAGATAATTTTCGCAGAATTGGGAAGGACGGACGCTTGTGTGGTGTCCGTCCTTTTGTGTGGGGGCGGTGTATGCGGCGGGGTGCGGGCACCCCGCCCTGCGCAATTACAAGAGTTGCGGTATAAACCCGGCGGGCGGACAGAGTCGTCCGCCCATAAACCCTATTTTGTAGGGGCCGATGCCCACATCGACCCGCCTTCACCAGCTACCAATCCATCCGTAGGGCGGGCTGACCACAGCCCGCCGCCCCATTGCACACCCCCAATGGTGTATCCGTAGGGGGCGGATAACTCTGTCCGCCCGGCGCGATACAAGGAGTGCGGTGCGCCGAAAAGGTTATCCCCGCAGGGGAGTACGGATTGCCACAGCCAGTGTGCGCACCGGCTTCGCAATGACAGGTTTTTTGCATGGGGTGCGGTGAATTTCCTGGTGGTGCGTAGGGGAGGGGCTCTGCCCCTCCCGCACGGGTAGCGCTTCGACGATTTTCTCTGACATCGGTCACTGACTTCGCAATGACACATTATTTTGCCGGGAATGTCCCCTTGTTTTTTGCCGCAATAAGGGATATACTTATTATAAATTTACAGATCATACAGGAGGGAGCCATATGTTTCAGGGCTATACGCAGGAAACGGTGGACTTTATGTGGGGCATCCGCTTTAACAATGAGCGGGGCTGGTTTTTAGAGCATAAGCAGCAGTATCAGACCCAACTGCTGGAGCCCACTCGGGCCCTGGGAGAGCAGGTCTATGAGGGCGTGCAGGCGATGCTGCCACGGGAGCCGCTGATGCTGAAAACAAGCCGCATTTACCGGGATGCCCGGCGGCTTTTCGGCCGGGGACCCTACAAGGACCACCTGTGGTTCTGCGTGCGCACCGGGGATAAGGATTGGACCGGCCGGCCCACCTTTTACTTCGAGATCGCGCCGGAGTATTACAGCTACGGCATGGGCTTCTGGCAGGCTCCGGCGGAGCTGATGGAGGCATTTCGCCGGGATCTGCAGGCACATCCGGCGAAATTTGAGAAGCTGGTGCGGGGCTTTGAAAAGCAGGATGTGTTCACCCTTAACGGCGACAGCTACGCCCGCAGCAGGGGGGAGATCAGCGACCGTCTGCGGCCATGGTTTCAGAAGAAATCCATCACTCTCAGCCACGAGCTGCCCCTGGACGAAAAAATTTTTCATCCGGAGCTGGCGGAGGAAATTTTGGAGAATTTCAAGATGCTGGTGCCCTTTTACAAGTATTTTGCCGGGCTGTGCGCCTCGGTGACCCATGGGCAGCAGGGGGAAGAAATATAATTTTTGTATAGAAAGGCATATTTCGGCAGCTTTTTTTGTTAAAAAAGGAGAGAGGCAGCCGTTGACAAGGAAGCGGGACATCTGTTATAATAAGCGTAGTAAATCCCTGATAACTGAATACCTTATCAAGAGTGGTTGAGGGAACGGCCCGATGAAACCACGGCAACCTGCACTGCAAGGTGCCAAATCCGACGAGTATGCTGAATGCGGAAGTGATAGTCCCGCGTTCGTCCTTCGACAGATGAGGAGCGATTTTGAAGCACGATCCGTCGAATGTCGGAGCGTGTTTTTTTCATAGCTCCGGACCACATTGACTGACAAGGGAAACGTATCCTTTGACTTGTCAAAACCCCGTCTGCCCCGTCAGTCGATGCTATCGTATGGGATTTGCAAAATATTATACGAAAAGGAGCAAAAAAATCATGGCAAGAAGATTATTTACATCCGAATCCGTTACCGAGGGACATCCCGATAAGATCTGCGATCAGATCTCCGATGCCGTTTTGGACGCGATTCTGGAGAAGGATCCCCATGGCCGCGTGGCCTGCGAGACCTGCGCCTCCACGGGCCTGATCCACATTATGGGTGAGATCACCACCAACTGCTATGTGGACATTCCCAAGATTGCCCGCCAGGTGGTGCTGGACATCGGCTACGACCGGGCTAAGTACGGCTTCGACGGCCACACCTGTGCCGTCATCACCAATATCGACGAGCAGAGCGGCGACATCGCTTTGGGCGTGGATAAGAGCTTGGAGGCCAAGAGCTCCGGCGACGCCGCCCTGGACAACGGCGCCGGCGACCAGGGTATGATGTTCGGCTACGCCTGCAATGAGACCCCGGAGCTGATGCCCTTGGCGATCTCCATTGCGCAGAAAATGGCCAAGCGCCTGACGGATGTGCGTAAGCAGGGCTTGGTTGACTATCTGCGCCCCGACGGCAAGACCCAGATCACCGTGGAGTACGATGAGAACGGCAAGCCCGTTCGGGTGGACACCGTGGTGCTGTCTACCCAGCACGCCGCTGAGGCATCTCTGGAGCAGATCCGCGAGGATATGATCCGGCTGGTCATCAAGCCCACCGTGCCCGCCGACCTGCTGGACGAGAACACCAAGATCTATGTGAACCCCACCGGCCGATTTGTCATCGGCGGGCCCCAGGGCGATAGCGGCCTCACCGGACGCAAGATCATCGTGGACACCTACGGCGGCAGCGCACCCCACGGAGGCGGCGCCTTCTCCGGCAAGGATCCCACCAAGGTGGACCGCAGCGCCGCATACGCAGCCCGTTGGGTGGCCAAGAATGTAGTGGCCGCGGGCCTGGCAGATCGCTGCCAGGTGCAGCTGGCCTACGCCATCGGTGTGGCCCGGCCCGTAAGCGTGCTGGTGGAGACCTTCGGCACCGGCAAGGTGTCCGACGATAAGCTGGAGGAGGCTGTGGAGAAGGTGTTTGACCTGCGGCCCACGGCTATCATCCGCGATCTGGATCTGCAAAAGCCCATCTATCGTAAGCTGGCGGCCTACGGCCATATGGGCCGGGAGGACCTTGGCGTGGCCTGGGAAAAGACCGATCGGGTGGACGCCCTGAAGGCGGCGCTGGGGCTGTAATCCGGCGGGGAGGAAAAGGCCCCGGAATACAAAAGGCACCAAGACAAATTTTTCCCTTGCAAGCGAGGAAAAAAGCTGGTATAGTAGATATGCCGCCCGGATGCGGGCGGCATATCTTTATCCGGGTATAGCGAAGTTGGTATCGCGCCTGGTTTGGGAGTGCCGTGGCGGTATCCGGGACGGGGTAAGGCGAAACGCCGCAAAGCCTTGTGACGCCTGCGTTTGCTGGATTTCACCCGGTTGCTGAAAGTGGCATAAAAGCGGCTTTGACCACAGGAATGACCACAGACAGAAAAATCTTTATTTTTACCCCTCGCCGTGGTATCATGGCAGAAAAGTGAATATCCGGGTATAGCGAAGTTGGTATCGCGCCTGGTTTGGGACCAGGAGACCGTGCGTTCGAGCCGCACTACTCGGACCAAAAGCCCTCTGAAATCAACGATTTCAGAGGGCTTTTTCTTATTCTTTGTCTATTGCGGCGCAAGTGGTGAGCTTGTCATTCTCAATATATTTTTCGTCAAGTTTAGACTCGTTGTTGTAATTTTTGCCGTATTGTACTATAATAAATGCGGTAATATCGGGGAAGGAGCATGGTATGAAAGAAAACAAATACCTAAAATGGTTGCTGATTATTCAATCTTTTTTACCTCTCTTTTTGCTTATACTAATTAGATGTTTTTGCTTGAACAATTTTAAACTGGTTTCTCAGTTTTTTATAAGGCTATTTCAAAAAGATTTTGGAGTTATCTTAATAGCGTTAAACCACCCCGATTTGTTTTCGGTAATCTTGCTGTGTCTAAGCGTTATCATGCTTATTATCGGCATAATGATTTACGTTCTATTTAACAAAATTCAAAAATTTGGGTTTTGTGAAGAGCATGAGAATATAGCTGTAGATGCTGATGTGACCGAGAACAGTGTTGCTTTTTTTGTAACATATATCACACCTTTAGTTTTGGACAATATAGGAAAGAAAAGAGGTTTTCTTAGTTTCGCAGCGATTTCTATAATGCTCATATTACTTATGCGAAACACTAATTTATATTATCAAAATCCTTTTCTAACAATTCTGGGATATAAAAGTTTTAACTTTCACTTTCCGAGCGATGAAAATAGCGTATACATTGGAATAACAAGAGGAGACTTCGACGCCGAAAAAATCATCAAACGAAAGCGAATCTCAGATAATGTCTATTTAGTATATAACAAGAATTAGGTGGTGAAAACGAATGTCGACAACTCTTCAGACCAACGAATTAACTTTGCGGACATCCATTATCCAGAAGATTAATCTGATTTTCAATGATGAAGAATATACCTTTGAAGCTTTTATCTTGATGAAAGGTAATCATATTCTAAAGAAATTTGTCCTTTATGAGGGAGTACCTCAAAGGAGAAATGATACATCTGTGAATTTTAAGAAAAAACTCCAACTGTCTATCGCTGAATCAATTAGGCGTAAATTTGCAGATGAGTCCGCTGAGTATGACCATGTCGACAATATTGCTAATAATCAAAACAAGTTCTATGTTATCCCTCAAACAACTGATTATTCACCTTTTGCTGCAGTCTGTACAACGATTCAAACCTATGATAGCTATCGAGTTACTGACCGCGAAAATGCTGAAGGTATTTTTTTCCGCTATCAACGCGGAGAACAGATAATTTGGGCTTACCAGTATTTTTGGCCTAATGCCATCCCCAACAGGAAGGGGTTAGCATTTCATGTCATTCCTCAAGATGATGTCTTTACAGAATTAAAAAAGCCTATTTTAGCAATTAGTCAAAAGGTTGATTTGCTGATTATTGACAACAATATCATCACAAATGACATTAATCTTCTCCAAACGCACTACGATTTCGAACATTATATTCGAGTTTCGGCGCGAAGTGTTGCGTCTGAAATTACAACACTTAGTTTAGTTTCAAACACGGATAAAGTAGCAGACTATATTTCGCGAAGCAAGCTGACTTATGCAAAAAAGATGTTACGCATTAAAAATTCCAAAGTGCTTACTAAAAGCAAGGAGGAATTATATCTTAAAATTACAACGCTTCCCCGATGGAGCGGAAAATTTGACTTGGATGAGGAAACCCATACTATCGTATTGAGAAATTACGGTCAGGTAGAAAACCTCATTGATTTGCTGGACGAGCGGTATACCAGGTCTGATGTAACCGATGAAGAATACGATACCAGTGCCAAAAAGTGGGTTGAACCTGCTTCTCAGTAACCTTGTTTGCTTAGGTCAAAATTATATCAAATTTGATATAACATTTTTGTATTAATCTGAAGATATCGAGTCAAAACTACCATCTCAACAACAGCAAACACCGGCATGGGGTGGATTCTTAATGCCCTATGTCGGTGTTTTCTTTACTTTTTGCACTTCTTCCCCCGCCCATCAACTTCGTCCAGATTTATCAACCGCTTTGAATCCACAATCTTTGCCTTCAGCTTCTCCTCGCACTCCTCGCAGGTATGTGCGTAGGCATCGTGGGCGTGTTTCTTGCCGTCGAGCCATTTGGAGGAATAGCGTCCCTCAAAGAGATGTTCGTTGATTTCAGTGACGTAGCTGGTGCCGGACTTGCGCTTCGGCCCACGTAGGGCTTGGAGTCGGTCATCCTCGGCTTTTCCGCCATGGCCGGGTCAGTTTCCTGCCCCGGTTGTGAAGCGTCCTCCTGCGGCGCTGCTTTGCCGGTGCAATGGTTGATGTTGGCAGTGATGGTGCGTTGCATGTCATCGGTAATGTGAGTGTAGACATCCAGCGCGATGAGGCAATCTTCCTTCACTGGGGACGAGAGAGTCCACATTCTTCTCTCTTATACTTCAACAGCACTTCCACCATGGTGGGCAGCAGGATGATTTTGCGGATGGAGTTCTCCGTCTCGAGCACGCTGGTTACATGACAAGAATGTAGTTAAGAGGCTGAAAATAGAAGAGAGCATTACTTCTATCTTAAAGTGCTTTAGTTGGATGGTAGTATCACATTTATCTTAGGACTACCAGTTCACCGCTATGACAGTATAGCAAATCATATTAGGAGGGATATATCATCTATGGGCCCAGGAAAAGCGTTCGAATTATTTGTTAAGCGTATCCTTATTCATATTGGATTTTCCGAAGTAGTATCTGACGGTTTGTATATCTATGATGGGGCTCCCGGTCAAATGATTCAGGGACTGGGTGAGGCCCATAATGCAGATGTATTACTGGAGCCGCCAGTCCAAACCCCCTTCTATTCAAAGACAAGACTTCTTATCGAGTGCAAAGATTATAGGAAAAAGATTAGCCTTAATGTAGTAAGGAGTGCTCTCGGTTTGCGAGAAGATATCAACAATTTCAATATTGTCGATATGGCCGAATTGGCAACTCGCCGCCGCCAAAATCGTCGAGCAAATCCACCGGTTTTTGATAGATATTCCTACCAAGTCGCAATTGCGGCATTAGCCGGATTTACGACGCAAGCGCAAGAGTTTGCTGCTACATATCGAATTCCCCTGATTGAATTCAACAAACTTCCGTTTTGGAGCGCTTTTTGTCAGGCAATCGGATATGATAATTTTAATTTCAATTCCAGAAGAGTTAATTTTGATATGATTGATACTGAAAATCAGTTACTTGAATTAGCAGATAGAATCGGTCAGCGTATGGCGGTGGCAATTACAAATTCTGGGCAAATGCTATTTTTGTACCATGTAACAGATGGACGCATCAATTTTAACGAATACTATTCGTTACATTGGGTGGATCCCCAAAAGCCTTGGATTTTAAGGTCTGGCCACGAAGAATATCTATTTCAGTTACCAGAAAGCATACTAAAAGAATGGTTAAATAAATCGACAGATGAGCTTGAAATGAAACGTGAGGCTATTAACTGTAAAGCCAATTTGCTTTCCAACATGGTAGTTTATTATACCGAGCATGGTCAACCAGTAATTAAGATGATATCTATTGATCGTTTCCAGTTGGAAGACGCGATCAAACGTCTAAGGTAAAAGCTCAGATTTTATATCGAATTATCCCCGACATAGGTACCAATGAATTGACACCCATGTCGGGGATAAGTTTACTTTCCAACCCGCTTGCCCTTCTTCTCCTCGGGCGGTCGCCCATCGTCCTCGCCCAGATTCTTCAGCCGCTGCGCTTCCGCAATCTCTGCCTTCATCTCTACGATCAGCACCTTTAGCTTTTCCTCGCACTCCTCGCGGGTGTGGGCGTAGACATTGCGGGCGTGCTTTTTGCCGTCGGGCCATTTGGGAG
>ERZ857757.564-NODE-564-length-36898-cov-9.762669_pt1 | contig 36898 bp, 33 predicted proteins | sample MGYA00519764_ERZ857757 | MGnify/ENA primary metagenome ERZ857757 (study PRJEB31778, sample SAMEA3449359) | human gut metagenome | biome: human gut; feature: human-associated habitat; material: faeces | place: United Kingdom | collected 2010/2012 ...
TCGAGCAGGGCAAGAAGTACTTCTCCGTCGCCTCCGGCGGCGGCACGGGCCGCACCCTGCACCCCGACAACATGGCCGCCGGTCCCGCCAGCTACGGCATGACCGACACCATGGGCCGTATGCATTCCGACGCTCAGTTCGCCGGCTCCTCCTCCGTGCCCGCGCACGTGGAGATGATGGGCTTCCTCGGCATGGGCAACAACCCGATGGTCGGCGCGACCGTCGCGGTGGCTGTCGCCGTGGCGGAGAGCCTGAAGTAAAAGGACGCGTAACCGCTGCAAAAGGCTTCCGACTGTACGAGTCGGAAGCCTTTTTCCTTTCCCGGCAGCAAAAGAGAGAGCCTTGTCGGCTCTCTCTTTTCGTTTCGCTATGTAGGCTTTACTTCTTGCTCAGCTGCTCGTCGATGCTCTTGGCGCCGAGCTTGCCCGCACCCATGGCGAGGATAACGGTAGCCGCGCCGGTCACGGCGTCGCCGCCGGCGTAGACGCTCGCGTGAGAGGTCAGGCCCTCCTCGCTCACCACGATGCCGCCCTTGCGGTTGACCTCAAGGCCGGGCGTGGTATTCTTGATGAGCGGGTTCGGCGTGGTGCCGAGGGACATGATGACGCAGTCCACCGGCAGGTCGAAGTCGCTGCCGACCTTCTCGATCGGGCGGCGGCGGCCGGAGGCGTCCGGCTCGCCCAGCTCCATCTCCACGCAGGTCATGGAGGCGACGTAGCCGTTCTCATTGCCGTTGATCTTGACGGGATTGGTGAGGGTCTTGAAGATGATGCCCTCCTCCTCGGCGTGCTCGACCTCCTCGTGACGGGCGGGCAGCTCCTCCATGCCGCGGCGGTAAACAATGTAGACGTCCGCGCCGAGACGCTTGGAGCAGCGGGCGGCATCCATGGCGACGTTGCCGCCGCCGACGACGGCGACCTTCTTGCCGGCAAGCGGCATGATGGGCGTGTCGGAGCCGTCCTTATAGGCCTTCATCAGGTTGATGCGGGTCAGGAACTCGTTGGCGGAGTACACGCCGCAGAGATTCTCGCCGGGAATGTGCATGAACATCGGCAGGCCCGCGCCGGAGCCGATGAACACGGCCTCGAAGCCGTACTGGCTCATCAGCTCGTCGATGGACACGACGCGGCCGATGACCATGTTCGTCTCGACCTTGACGCCGAGTGCCTTGAGGCCGTCGACCTCCTTCTGGACGATCGCCTTAGGAAGACGGAACTCGGGGATACCGTAGACCAGCACGCCGCCGGCGAGGTGAAGCGCCTCGAAGACGGTGACATCGTAGCCCTTCTTGGCGAGGTCGCCCGCGCAGGTCAGGCCGCTCGGGCCGGAGCCGATAACCGCGACCTTATGGCCGTTCGAGACGGGCTTGGCGGGGGCCTCCTGCACGTTGGCGTTGTGCCAGTCGGCAACAAAGCGTTCGAGGCGGCCAATGCCGACCGGCTCACCCTTGATGCCGCGGACGCACTTGCTCTCGCACTGCGTCTCCTGCGGGCAGACGCGGCCGCAGACGGCGGGCAGAGAGGAGGTCTCGTGGATGACCTGATAGGCGCCCTCGTAGTCCTTCTCGGTGATCTTCTTGATGAACTCGGGGATCTTCACCTGCACGGGGCAGCCGGAGACACAGGGATGATTCTTGCAGTTGAGGCAGCGGGCGGCTTCGTCGAGCGCCTGCTCCTCGGTGTAGCCGAGGGCGACCTCCAGGAAGTTTTTGTTGCGGACGTTGGGGTCCTGAGAGGGCATCTCGTTCTTTTTCAGACTCATATTCGGCATCTTACTGGACCTCCTTCTTGAACAGGTTGCAGACTTCTTCGTGCTTATGACGCTCCCAATCGAAGTACATCTTGCCGCGCTTGAGGCTCTCGTCCCAATCGACCTTGTGGCCGTCGAAGTCGGGGCCGTCCACGCAGGCAAACTTAGTCTCGCCGCCGACGGTGAGGCGGCAGCCGCCGCACATGCCGGTGCCGTCGACCATGATGGGGCTCATGGAAACGGTGGTGGGGATGCCGTAGGGCTCGGTCGTCTTGGAGACGAACTTCATCATGATGGCGGGGCCGATGGCGAAGATCTCGTCGTACTGGTTGCCCTCCTCGATGAGCTGCTTGAGCGCATCGGTGACAAGGCCCTTCTCGCCGTAGGAACCGTCGTCGGTGACGAGCTTCATCACGTCGGAGGCGGACTTGAACTTATCCTCCAGGATCACAACGTCCTTGTTCTTGAAGCCGACGACCGCGTGGACCTCCGCGCCGCAGTCGTGGAACTTCTTGAGCACGGGATAGGCGATGGCGCAGCCGACGCCGCCGCCGACCACGCAGACCTTCTTCTTGCCCTCGGTCTCGGTCGGACGGCCGAGCGGGCCGACGAAGTCCTGAATGAACTCGCCCTGCTGCTTGTGGCTGAGCTTCTCGGTGGTCGCGCCGACGGTCTGCACGATGATGGTGACGGTGCCCTTCTCGCGGTCGTAGTCATGGATCGTGATGGGGATGCGTTCGCCGTTTTCATCGACGCGCAGGATGATGAACTGGCCGGGCTCGGCCTTCTTTGCCACCATCGGCGCCTCGATCTCATACAGGATGACGGTCGGCTTGAGCGCTTCTTTTCTGACGATGCGATACATAGCGTAACCTCTTTTCTCCAAATTAGCGTTATGGATATGAAATGGTGGGTTGATTATATCATGAAGGATTCCTTGCGTCAATCGGATAGTTCAATATTTTCGATGCAAGTTATCCTGCATTTTTATGGTAGAATGGTGACACGGCGGTTTTCCGTCTGCACGACGCCCTCCTCCTTGAGCTTTTTCAGCTCGCGCATCATGGCGCTGCGGTCGGCGCTGATGTACTCTGCCAGCGCGCTGAGGGAAAATGGCAGCGTGACGGTCTCCGACTTTTCCCGCCGCGCGAGCTGGTCAAAGTAGCACAGCAGCTTTTCGCGGATGGAACGGCGCGAGAGCACCTCCACCCGCTCGCTCAGGCGCAGCGTCTTGGTCGAGAGCAGGCGGAACAGGTTCTGCACCAGAATACTGTGGTGCAGGCAGGCGTTTTCGCAGCGCTTGGTGATCTGGTCATAGTCGAGATAGAGCACGCGGCAGTCCCGCCGGCACTCCAAAAAGATCGAGTCGCCGCCCGCGCCGGAGAACGCCAGCACCTCGCCGAACACACCGCCCTCCTCAAGCGTTTCGAGGATCGTGCGGTTGCCGTCGGCGTCCAGCCGGACCAGATCCGCGCTGCCGGAGAGCAGCACGCCCACGGCATTCTGTTCCCCGTCGAACTCGCTGATGAGCGCGCCGGCCTCATAGCCCGCCTCGCGCGCGCCGAAGCATTGGAACATCCGCGCGCACTCCTCGTTCGTAATGCCCTCAAAGAGCTGTGAGCGCACCGTCTGCATCGTATCTCTCCCCGCCCTTCCGTCGTGCCGTTTGTACGGTCTCTTTAACTTTTTTATTGTAACCTGTCACGCACAAAAAGTAAATCACTATTTTTCTATGCCTGCTATAAAAGGAAAAGCGCCCTTACTCGGGCGCTTTTTCCGGATGCTTTTCGTAATATTTCCGCGCGTAGTCGTAAAAGACCTGCGCAATGGGCGAGAGGATGCTGTTTTTATGCTTGACGATGTAGAGCTTGCGCCGGAGCTCCTCTTCCTCGAAGGGGAAGGCGAGCACCTTTTCAAACTGCACATAATCGCGCGCGGCGGAGAGGGAGATCAATCCGATGCCAAGCCCCTCGCCCACCATCTGCTTCACGCTCTCGCTCGAGCGGACCTCGATGGCCGTGCGCAGCTGCGCGATGTCAACGCCCATGCGCTCTAAAATTTCCCTGCCGGCCTGATAGGTGCCGCTGGATTTCTCGCGGCTGATGAAGGTCTCGCTCAGCAGAAGCTCCTTCGGGAGATGCCTGCCGGCATAGGCGCGGAATTTTTCCGTGTTCGGGGTGATGACCGCCATGCAGTCGCCGGCAAACTCCTGCGAGATGCACTTGTGGTTTTCCACCCGCGTGCCGCTGAAGCCAATCTCCACGGCGCGCGTCGCGACCATCTCGATGACCTTGGGGCTGTCCTCCATCTGAATGTTGAAGGCAATGTCGGGATATTTCTCGTGGAAATTCTGCAAAAGGTGCGGCAGATAATACTGGCTCGGCACCGTGGAGGCCGCGAGCGTGATGGTGCCGCGCATCTCCTGCGAAAAGCTCTTGAGCGCCGCGGCGGCGTTCTCGCGCACCTGCAGGATCTCCTTGGCGTAGCGGTAGAGGAGCTTGCCCGCGTCGGAGGGGTAGGTCTCCTTCGTCGTGCGCACGACGAGCTTGATGCCGAGCTTACGCTCGAGCGCGGAGATGTGGGAGGAGATGGTCGGCTGCGTCAGGTGCAGCAGCTCGGCCGCGCGGGAAAAGCTGCAGTTTTCGACCACATAGACGAACGCCTCCAGCTCCTTGATGTCCATATCAATGTCCATTCCCCGGCCCCCCTTCGCGCCTCCGTCAACAAAATCACAGCTTATAGTATATCCGCTTCCCGCCCGTTTGTCCAGTTCTTTTTCCCGCAAATTTGCCCTTGCGCGCACGCGCCGATGTGGTATACTGAGAGAAAGAGATCAACCGCTCAGGGAGGCCGCCATGGACAAGACCTTTGTCCCCATCCGCACGGACGTCGTGCTGCAGAATGAGACCGCACAGCTCTATCGCAGCTATCAGGATTTTCTGCAATTTGAACATCTCTACAGCTCTGCCGTGCGCGAGATCCAGACGCGGCTGGAGGTGCTGAACGAGGAGTTCAGCGTCCGCTACGACCACAACCCCATCCACCACGTCGAAAGCCGCCTGAAGTCCACCGGCAGCATCATCGAGAAGCTGCGGCGCAAGGGGCTGGAGATCTCGATGGAGTCCGCCAAGAAAAACATCAACGACATTGCCGGCATCCGCGTGGTGTGCTGCTATATCGACGACGTTTACCGCGTGGAGGAGATGCTCCTGCGCCAGAGCGACATGGAGCTCGTCAAGCGGCAGGATTACATCGAAACGCCGAACTACAACGGCTATCGCTCGCTCCACCTCGACCTGCGCGTGCCCATCTATCTCTCCGACCGCACGGAGTCCGTGCTCGTGGAGGTGCAGCTTCGCACGGTGGCGATGGATTTCTGGGCCAGCCTTGAGCACGATATCCGCTACAAAAAGGACAAGGCCGCCCTCCCCACCGGCATCAACGAGCAGATGTTCGCCTGCGCCGACGAGATCGCCGACATTGACCGCAAGATGCAGGATATGTACCATCGCATCCAGGCCGCGGAGTGAGCGGCATGGCTTCTGCAAAAGGATAAAAAGGGACGGCTTCGCGCTGCGAAGCCGTCCCTTTTATATTTTTCCTTTTCCATCCACACAAGCTCTTTTTGGCCTGTGGGATTCACTTTGCGTTTTTTTCTTCCTCCAGCGCCTTTTCCAGCGCGATGGAGAGCTGGTCGGGGCAGGAGGTCGGCTTGAAGCCGCAGCGGATGCCGCGCATCCGCTCGATGGCGTCCGCGGCCTTCATGCCGCGCACAAGGCTCGAAATGCCCTGCAGGTTGCCGTTGCAGCCGCCGAGCACGCGCACATCCTTGATGACGCCGTCCTCCAGATCAACTTCCATCTGCTTCGAGCAGGTGCCCTTGGGATAATAGGTATAGGTCGTCATGGGGTCTCCTTACTTGGTCTTGATGATGGCCGCGAACAGCGACGCGGGCTTGTCCGTGCGGTTGGCAATGCCGTGGCTCTCGCCGTCATAGCAGATGGCGAAGTCGCCTGGGTGCATTTTGCGCTCGGTGCCGTTGTCGTTGAGCGTGACCTCGCCCTCATGGAAGAAGAACACCTCGTACTCGCCGGTGTGGGTGTGCGTGCCCAGCGAGCAGCCCGGCTCGAGCTTGATCTCAGCGAACATCTTCGCGTTCTCCGGCATGTTCTCCAGCACATAGTCGCGCTTGTCGAGCGTACCGTCGCCGCCGCGGGCGTTGGGCGTCAGGATCTGCTTTCGGTCCTCTGCACGAATGATCATAAATCATCTCTCCTTTGCCATTTGGCTTTTATCGGGACAAGCATACCACAAAGCGCGGCGCGGTGCAAGTCCCCCCGCGCGGCACGGCAAAAAATCCCGCGCCGCCTTGACGCGGACGCCGCGCCGGTGCTATCATAGGCTCACCGAATCTCATTCAGGAGGCTTTTCCGATGAAAACTGTCATTGCCACCACTGCGGCGCCCGGCGCCATCGGTCCCTATTCGCAGGCCATCGAAGCAGGCGGCTTCGTATTCGTCTCCGGCCAGCTCCCGCTCGACCCCGCCACCGGCGCGTTCGTCCCCGGCGGTGTGGAGGAGCAGGCCGAGCAGTCGCTCCGAAACCTCAAGGCCGTTCTCGCCGGTGCGGGCTGCACGCTCGGCGACGTGGTCAAGACCACCGTTTTTCTCACCGACATGGGCGCGTTCGCCGCGGTGAACGCCGTGTACGCGAAGCACTTCACAACCGATTGCCCCGCACGCAGCGCGGTGCAGGTCGGCGCGCTGCCCAAGGGCGCGCTGGTCGAGATCGAAGCCATCGCCGTCAAGAAATAAGATGGCGCAGCCGACACGCTGCAGCTGGGCCGGGCCGGAGCCGATCTACCTCGATTACCACGACCATGAGTGGGGCCGCCCCACGCACGACGATCGCGCGCTCTTTGAGCTGCTGTCCCTCGAGGGGATGCAGGCGGGGCTTTCGTGGATCACCATTCTCAAAAAGCGCGAGGCTTTCCGCGCGGCCTTCGCGGACTTCGAGCCTGCTGCGGTCGCCCGCTTCGATGAAGCAAAGGTCGCGGAGCTGATGCAGAACGCCGGCATCGTCCGCAACCGCCGCAAGATCGTCTCCGTCATTGAAAACGCCCGGCATTTTTTAGAGGTGCAGCGGGAGTTCGGCAGCTTCGACCGCTTTCTCTGGGCCTACGCTGACGGCAAGCCCATCGTCAACAGCCCCGAAACGGATGCCGACGTGCCCGCCTCCACCCCGCTCTCCGACCGCATCAGCCGCGACCTGAAAAAGCGCGGCTTCACCTTCGTCGGCACCACCATCGTCTACTCCCTGCTCCAGTCGGCGGGGCTGGTGGACGACCATCTGAAGGGCTGCGGCTGGCACGCCAGCTGCCGTCCGCCGGAATAACGCGAAACAGAGGAGAGCTCCGCGAGCTTTCCTCTGTCCGTTTTGAAAGACACGCTGCGGCGGTTGATTTTCTCCTCCGCGTGGCATACTAATCAAAAATACTTTCAGGAGGTTTCCCATGTGTACCGCAGCAACGTACCAAACCAGAGACTTTTACATGGGCCGCACGCTCGACTATGAGTTTTCCTACGGCGAGGAGATCGTCATCACTCCGCGCCGCTTCCCCATCGCCCTGCGCCACGGCGGCGTGATGGACACGCATTACGCCATCATCGGCACGGCGCACGTCGCCGACGGCTTCCCGCTTTACTACGACGCGGTGAACGAAAAGGGGCTCGGCATGGCGGGACTCAACTTTGTCGGCAGCGCGCAATACGCCGAGGTCGTCCCCGATCGGGAGAATATCGCGCAGTTTGAGTTCATTCCCCGGCTGCTGGGCCGCTGCGCGACGCTCGCGGAGGCCCGTGAGACCCTGCGCACGCTGAATCTCACCGGCACGCCGTTCAGCGAACGCCTTCCCGCCTCGCAGCTTCATTGGCTCCTTGCCGACAAAAGCGGCGCGGTCGTGATCGAGTCCGTCGCGGATGGTCTGAAGGTCTACGACGATCCCGCAGGCGTGCTGACGAACAACCCTCCGTTTCCGCAGCAGATGTTCGCGCTCAACAACTTCATGCACCTCTCGCCGAAGCAGCCGGAAAATCTCTTTTCCGACGCGCTCCCGCTCACGCTCTACAGCCGCGGCATGGGCGCGCTGGGACTGCCCGGCGACCTCTCCTCCGCCTCGCGCTTTGTGCGCGCGGCGTTCACGCGGCTCCATTCCGTCTCCGGCGAGGGCGAAGCCGACAGCGTCGGGCAGTTCTTCCACATCCTCGGCGCGGTCGAGCAGCAGAACGGCTGCTGCGAGGTCCGCCCCGGCGAATACGAGCGGACCATCTACACCTCCTGCTGGAACGCCGACCGCAGCATCTATTACTACACGACCTACACCAACCGCCGCATTTCAGCGGTGGAGCTGCGCCGCGAGGACCTCGACGCCGCCGCGCTCATCCGCTACCCGATGCGCACGCGGGAGGACATTTTTTATCAGAACGCCCCCGGCACGGAGTCTTAGCGCCCCCGCCCGCAGCCCCTCCTTCCCCCGGCGATTTTGTCACATTTTTGACAATGTGGGACGATTCTGACAAGAGTACCGGACAAATCTGATAAATTGCGTGTAAATCTGCTAAGTTGTTCAAATTTTCTTGCCAATTCAACACACAGGTTGTAATATTTATGCAATCTGATGGGATCGGGAACGTTCCCGATGGCCCCCGGATAAATTTTGAATTGGAGGAAAATTTGCATGAAAAAGCTCATTGCTCTGCTTCTCTGCCTGGTGATGGCGCTCAGCCTGGTCGCCTGCGGCAGCAAGCAGGACGACACCCAGGCCCCCGCTGACGATCAGCAGGGCGCCGAAGAGACCAGCCTCGTCGACGCCGCCAAGGCCGAGGGCAAGCTCGTGGTCTACGGCTCCTGCGAGGAGGAGTACCTCGCCGCCGCCTGTGAGAACTTCGAGAAGATGTACGGCATCGAGGTCGAGTATCAGCGTCTGTCCACCGGTGAGGTGCAGGCCAAGATCGAGGAAGAGAACGGCAATCCGTCTGCCGACGTCTGGTTCGGCGGCACGACCGATCCCTACAACGTCTGCGCGGCCGAGGGTCTGCTCGAGGCCTATCAGGCGGAGAACGCCTCTCACATCGCCAAGCCCCAGTACAAGAACGCTGACGGCTACTGGTACGGCATCTACACCGGCATCCTTGGCTTCATGGTCAACACCGACGAGCTCGAGCGCATGGGTCTTGAGGCTCCTCAGGATTGGCCCGACCTGCTCAAGCCCGAGTACAAGGGCCTGATCTGGCTGTCCAACTACAACACCGCCGGCACCGCCAAGCTGGTCATCAACACCATGATCCAGAAGTACGGCCACGATGAGGGCATCCAGTACCTCGTCGACCTCGATAAGAACATTGAGGTCTACACCAAGTCCGGCTCCGGCCCGAGCAAGAACGTCGGCACCGGCGAGTGCGTCATCGGCATCGGCTTCCTGCATGACGGCATCACCCAGATCATCGACAACGGCTACGATAACATCGAGCTGATCATCCCGTCCTCCGGCACCTCCTGTGAGATCGGCGCTACCGCCATCTTCAAGGGCGCCGCGCACCCCAACGCCGCGAAGCTGTGGATCGAGTACGCGCTCTCTCCCGACTGCGTGAACCTCGCCGCTCAGAACGGCTCCTATCAGTTCCTGGTCATTGACAACGCCACCCAGCCCGAGGTTGCCGCGGAGTTCGGTCTGGACCCCGAGAACGTCATGGACTATGACTTCGACGACGCCACCAAGAACATCAAGACCTACGTTGAGGAGGTCATGAATGCTCTGGCCGCCTCCGGCGCGAACACCGGCGACGAGAACCGCTTCCAGGTGAAGTAATTCTCCCTACATCGTCTATCGCATCGACCCAACGATCCCGACGGGGCGGCGGCATGAGCCGCTGCCCCGCCTGCGTTTTCCTCCAAACCACCAAGAAAGGAGCTCCCTATGGCACGTTCTCAAAGCGCGGCGCTGGACCGGAAAAAGCTGATGGCCGATCCCATCATGGTCACCACCATCGTCGTGCTCATCACCTTTCTGACTCTGTTCATTCTCTATCCGCTGGCGATCCTGCTGGTGGACAGCTTCGTGGGCGACGGCAGCTTCGGCTTCGGCATCTTCGAGCGCATCTTCGCCATGCCCACCTTTACCAAGGCCATCACCAACACGCTCAAGGTCGGCTTCCTCGTCGGCATCCTCTCGGCGCTGCTCGGCCTGCTCTTCGCCTATGTGGAGGTCTACGTCCGCGTCGGTAAATTCGTCGGCGGCCTTTTCAAGGTCGTTTCGATGCTGCCGGTCGTCTCCCCGCCGTTCGTGCTGTCGCTTTCCATGATCATGCTCTTCGGCAAGTCGGGCATCATCACCCGCTTCCTGCTCGGCATCTACGACAACAGCGTCTACGGCTTCTGGGGCATCGCCGTCGTGCAGACGCTCACCTTCTTCCCCGTGTGCTACATGATGCTCAAGGGTCTTTTGAAGAACATCGACCCCTCGCTCGAGGAGGCCGCGCGCGACATGGGCGCGAGCCGCTGGAAGGTCTTCACCAGCGTCACGCTGCCGCTGATGCTCCCCGGCCTCGGCAACGCCTTCCTCGTCACCTTCATCGAGTCCATCGCCGACTTCGCCAACCCCATGCTCATCGGCGGCTCCTACGATACCCTCGCCACCACCATTTATCTGCAGATCACCGGCTCCTACGATAAGCCGGGCGCGGCGGCGATGGCGGTCGTGCTGCTGTGCATCACGCTGGCGATGTTTGCGGTGCAGAAGTATTACCTCGAGCGCAAGACCGCCGCGACCCTGACCGGCAAGGCCTCCCGCGGCCGTATGCTCATCGAGGATAAGAGCGTCAAGATCCCGCTGACCATTCTCTGCGGTCTTGCCGCCACCTTCGTCATCCTCATGTACCTGTGCGTGCCCATCGGCGCGTTCTTCCCCACCTGGGGCTACAAGTTCTTCCCGCTCACCGGCAAATGGTTCAAGCTCATCTTTACGCGCTACCACGGTCTGCAGGCGTTCTGGGATTCCTTCCGCCTGAGCCTCATCTCCGCCCCCATCACGGCGCTGCTGAGCATGATCATCTCCTACCTCGTCGTCAAGCGGAGCTTTAAGTCCAAGGGCTTCATCGAGGCGGTGTCCATGCTCGCCATGGCCGTGCCCGGCACGGTGCTCGGCGTCGGCTACATCCGCGGCTTCTCCGCGGGCGTGTTCCGCACCGGCTTCCTGCAGGGGCTCTACGGCACGGGATTGATCCTCATCATCGTCTTTGTCGTGCGTTCGCTGCCGACCGGCACGCGCAGCGGCATCTCCGCCCTGCGTCAGATCGACAAGTCCATCGAGGAATCCGCCTACGACATGGGCGCGGACAGCTTCAAGGTCTTTATGACCGTCACGCTGCCGCTCATCAAGGACTCCTTCCTCTCCGGCCTTGTGACCGCGTTCGTGCGCTCCATCACCGCAATTTCCGCCATCATCCTGCTCGTGACGCCGCAGTTCCTGCTCATCACGGTGCAGATCAACGAGTTTGCCGAAAAGGGCTCCTATAGCCTCGCCTGCGCGTTCGCGACGATCCTCATCGTCATCACCTACGGCGCGGTGCTGCTGATGAATCTCTTTATGAATCATTTCGGCACCAGCAAAAAAATGAAGGAGGACTAAGCCATGGATAAGATCAAGAAGGGCGTTCGCCTCGACCATATCTCCAAAATCTATCAGGACCCCAAGACCGGCAAGGACTTCTATGCCGTCAAGGACACCTCGCTGACCATCGAGCCGGGTTCCTTCGTCACGCTGCTCGGCCCCTCCGGCTGCGGCAAGACCACCACGCTGCGCATGATCGCGGGCTTTGAAAGCCCCGACGAGGGCGAGATCTACCTCGGCGACGAGCCGATCAACGCCCTCACGCCCAACAAGCGCGACACCGCGATGGTGTTCCAGTCCTACGCCCTGCTGCCGCACTACAACGTGTTCGACAACGTGGCCTACGGCCTGAAGCTGCGCAAGGTGCCGAAGGACGAGATCCGCGAGCGCGTCATGCACATCCTCGACCTCGTCGAGCTGACGGGCATGGAGGGCCGCATGACCAACCAGCTCTCCGGCGGTCAGCAGCAGCGCGTGGCGCTTGCCCGCGCGCTGGTCATCGAGCCGAGCGTGCTGCTCTTCGACGAGCCGCTCTCGAACCTCGACGCCAAGCTGCGCGTTTCCATGCGCACCGAGATCCGCCGCATCCAGCAGGAGGTCGGCATCACCGCCATCTACGTCACGCACGACCAGAGCGAGGCGATGGCGCTCTCGGACCAGATCATCATCATGAACAAGGGCGTCGTCGCTCAGATCGGCACGCCGCAGGAGATCTACTATCACCCCGTGAGCGAGTTCGTCGCCGACTTTATCGGCGAGGCGAACTTCCTGCGCGGCAAAATGACCGGCACGGAGAACGGTCTGGCTGTGCTGGACGTCGAGGGCGAGCGTCTGGCCGTCGCCCCGCGCGAGGGGATGCGCGTCGGCGAGGAGTACACCGTCGTGCTGCGTCCCGAGTCCGCGGCGCTCTCCGACGAGGGCGGGCTGCCCTGCACCGTTGAGCTTTCCTGCTTCATGGGCTCGTACCAGAACTATCACGTCCGCGTGGGCAATACGCTCGTCAAGCTCGCCGAGAACGATCCGCGCAACAAGCGCATCTTCCGCGTGGGCGAGCAGTGCCATCTGACCTTCGCACCCGATGCCGTCCACGTTCTGTAAAACCTATCTGACTGCAAAAAAAGAGTCCGCTGTCCTCGGCAGCGGACTCCTTTTTTCATTCTGCGGTCAGGTCGCGCAGCGCTTTCCTATTCCCCGAGCCTTGCGCTCATGTCCCGCCGCGCGGCGGCGCAGAGGGCCGCGGCCTCCGCCATCGTCCGCGCGTGCGCGGAGTAGTAGAGCTTGAGCTTCGGCTCCGTACCGCTCGGGCGGACGATGACCTTAACGTGCGCCGTGCGCAGCTCCAGCACGCCGCTTGCCGGCAGACCGTCCAGACCGCCGAGGTAGTCGCGCACCCGCGTGACGCGCTCGCCCGCGAGCGTGTGCGGCGGAGCCGCGCGCAGGGCCGTCAGAATGGCGCTCATGCGCTCCATGCCGTCCTCGCCGGGCAGGACGACGCTTTGCAGCTCATTGCGGTAATACCCGAATTTCTCGTACAGCGCGTCCATCGCCTGCGCGAGCGTCATGCCCTGCGCGCGGTACCATGCAGCCATTTCGCAGCAGAGCAGCGCGGCGTTCACCGCGTCCTTGTCGCGGACGTGCGGGCCGGAGAGATAGCCATAGCTCTCCTCAAAGCCGAAGAGATAGCGCTCCGTCTCCCCCGCCCTTTCCAGCTCGCCGATCTGCTCGCCGATGAATTTGAAGCCCGTGAGCGTGCGGCGCAGCTCAACGCCGTAATGCGCGGCGACCGCGTCTGCCATGTCGGTGGAAACGATGGTCGTCACCGCCACGGGACGCGCGGGCATCGTGCCGTTTTCGCTCCGCCGGCAGCAGAGGTAATCGAGCAGCAGCACGCCCATCTCGTTGCCCGTGAGCAGGCGGTAGTCCCCGCCGTCGGGCACCGCCGCGCCCATGCGGTCGCAGTCGGGGTCGGTGCCGAGCAGCAGATCGGCGCGCGTCTTGCGCGCGAGCGCGAGGCCGCGCTCCAGCGCCGCGCGCTCTTCGGGATTCGGGTAGGGACAGGTCGGAAAGCTCCCGTCGGGCCACGCCTGCTCAGGCACGAGCGTCACGTCCGTCACGCCGATGCGGCGCAGGATCCTTGTCACGCACTCGCGCCCCGTACCATTGAGCGGCGTATAGACCACGCGCAGCGCGGATCTGTCGCCATCCCAGACGCTCCGGCGCTCCACCGCGTCGAGGAATGCCTCCAGGCAGTCCTCGCCGATCATGCGGATGGTTCCGTCCGCCAGCGCGTCGGCAAAGCCGCACAGACGCACGCCGTCGAAATGATCCGCGGCCCCGATGTGCTTCGATACGGCATCCGCCGCCTCAAGCGTGATCTGGCAGCCGTCGGGACCGTAGACCTTGTAGCCGTTGTAGGCGGCGGGGTTGTGGCTCGCCGTAACGCACACGCCCGCCCCGCATCCGTAATAGCGCACTGCCCAGCTCAGCGCGGGCGTCGGCTCCAGGCGCGGATAGAGATAGGCGGTCACGCCGTTGGCGGCAAGCACACGCGCGGTCTCGCGCGCGAAGCGCGCCGAGCCGATGCGGCTGTCGTAGGCAATGGCGCAGCGCAGCGGCAGTCCCGCCGCCTTGAGGTAAGCGGCAAGCCCCTGCGTCGCGCGGCGGACAACGTAAACATTCATGCGGTTCGTGCCCGCGCCGAGCACGCCGCGCAGTCCGCCGGTGCCGAAGGCAAGGTCACGGTAAAAGCGGTCCTCGATCTGCGCGGCGTCGCGCACCTCGTCGAGCGCGGAAAGCTCCGCGCGCAGCGCGTCGTCCTCCACGCGCGCGAGCCAGCGGCGGTAAGTGTTCAGAGCGGTCATCGTCTTCCTCCAGCAGAAAATTTTACTTTATTATTAAAGCACGCTTTGCCCGCTTCGTCCAGAAGAATGGATTGCAAAGTGCGCTTTTTCCTGTTAAAATGGTAAAGAAATTCGTCGGATCAGGAGGGATGCCCGTTATGCGCCGCTGCTGTCTGCTGCTCGTCTGCCTGCTTCTGCTCACCGGCTGCGGCCGCGCGGACACGCAGGACGTCTCCTCCTTCGCGCCCGCTGAGGGGGACCGTCTGGTCATTTTCACCTCGCACAAGGAAACGATCTACGAGCCCATCCTCAAGGAATTTGAGCAGCGCACCGGCATCTGGGTCGAGCTGGAGACCGGCGGCACCGTGACGCTCCTCGAGCGCATCGCTGCGGGAGAAAGCGGCGCCGACCTGATGTTCGGCGGCGGCGCGGACAGTCTGAGCGCGTACAGCGCGTGCTTCGCGCCCTATGTGAGCGAATACGCCGGCGCCGTTGCGCCGGAATACGATCTCGGCGGCGGTATATGGACGCCCTTTTCCGCTCTGCCGGTCGTGCTGATCTACAACACCAAGCTCGTGCGGCAGAATCCGCCCGAGCGCTGGGCCGACCTGCTCGACGCGGGCTGGCGCGGGCGCATCGCCTTTGCCGACCCGACCGTTTCCGGCTCGAGCTGCACCGCGCTCGGCACCCTTCTGCAGGCCGTCGGCGGCAACACCGACAACACCCTCGCCGCGTTCTTCCGCAATCTTGACGGACGCATCATCGCCGACAGCGGCGGCGTGGTCCCCGCCGTGGCAGACGGCAGCTGCTACGTCGGCGTGACGCTGGAGGAAAACGCCCGCAAGGCCATCGCCGATGGGCTCGACGTCGCCATCGTCTACCCCGCCGAGGGCACGAGCGTCCTGCCGGACGGCGCGGCCATCGTCCGCGGCTGCGCGCACGAGGAAAACGCGCGGAAATTCATCGACTTTCTGCTCTCGCCCGATGTTCAGCAGCTGCTGGGCACGGAGCTCAGCCGCCGCAGCGTGCGCGCGGATACCGCCTCCGACGCGCTGCCCGAGCTGACCGTCCTCCCCTACGACCTGCGCCGCGCGGATGAGCGGCGGCAGGAGCTTTTCGACGCCTGGCAGGCGCTGTGCGGGGAGGTGGAAGCATGAGAGCATGGCTTGAGCGGTCCTTCCGAAACCGCATTTTTCTCACCGTCCTGCTCGTCGCGCTCGTGCCGCTGCTGCTGTGCGACGTGCTGATGACGCAGATGATGATCTTCCGCAGCGAGCACACCCTGCGTACCGACGCGCAGGAGGAGATGACGCTGCTCACCACGCAGCTCGACGCGCTGCTTACCGACTGCGGCGACGTCACGCGCGCCCTGGCCGGCAGCACCGTGACGCGCAGCGCCCTGCGCCGCGGCGGCAGCGACTCGCGCACGCTCTATCAGCTTTTGAACCGCAGCACGGTCGCGCTGCGCGAATACGCCGACTTTGAGGTCTACGGCGAGGACGGCGACTGCCTCTATACCACGGCGAACGTATGGCCCGCCGCGCAAAGCACCGGCTGGGGCATACTCAGCGCGGCCCGCGCGGCGGACGGCGTTGTGCTGCGCGCCGGAAACGGCGGGCTTGCCGGAGCCTGTCCCGTGACCGCGCGCGGCGGTGCGGTGCTCGGCTATGCCGTGTTCCGCATGGACGACGCCAACTTCGACGCCTTCTTCGCGCCCCTGCTGCGCGGTGCGGACGATCTGCTGCTCGTCGATGCGACGTGGCGGCTGCTCTACGCCTCCCAGCCCCTGCGCGCCGACGATACCCTTGCCCTGCTGCGCGCGCAGCTGCTCTCCGGCAAGTCTCTCTCCGACGGGGACGGCGAGCGCAGCTACTACGTCGGCGCCTGCGCGGAAAGCGGCTTTTCGCTCATTCTGCAGCAGCCGCAGACCTATACCGCGCAGGTCGTCCGGTCGATCTATCTCGTCGCCGCGCTGATGGGCGCGCTGTGTCTGGTGCTCTGTCTCGTGTGCGCCTGGTGGCTCAGCCGCCGTCTCTTTGAGCCGGTCAACGAGCTTGACGGCGCGATGCGCCGCGTCGAGGGCGGCGATTACGATGTGCGCATCGAAAGCACACGGCAGGATGAAATGGGCCGCCTCGCGGCGAGCTTCGACCGCATGACGGCGGAGTACCGCCAGAACCTTGAGCGCAGCGTGCAGCGCGAGCGCGAGCTGAACGAAACGCGCCTGCGGATGCTCCAGTCCCAGCTCAACCCGCACTTTCTCTACAACACGCTCGACTGCATGAAGTGGCTGGGCGTGACCGGCGGCGTGCCGCAGGTGGCGGAGCTGGCCGCCGACCTCGCCGCGCTGCTGCGCGCGGGCATCTCCGGCAGCGAGTACATCACGCTTGAGGAGGAGCTTGAGCTGATCGGGCGCTACCTCGCCATTCAGGAGGTCCGCTTCGGCGACCGCTTCGTCTGTGAGCTTGATGTGGACGAGCGCTTCCAGCACTGCGTGGTGCCCAAGCTCATTTTACAGCCGCTGGTGGAAAACGCCATCATCCACGGCGTGGCCGACAGCGACGAGGGCTTCATCAAGCTCTGGGCGGAGGAGGACGCGGAGGGCTATCTGCTGCTCAAGGTGTCCGACAACGGCAGCGGCATCCCGCCGGAGGTGCTCGAACGGCTCAACAGCCATGAGCTTATTCCCGGCGGCCATCTGGGCCTGAACAACGTGGACCGCATCGTGCGCCTGAGCTACGGCGAGAGCTGCGGTCTGAGCGCATATCCGAACGAGGGCGGCGGCAGCTGCGTGCAGCTGCGGCTCCCGATGCAGAAAGGAGAGGACCATGCTCAAGGTACTGATCGTTGACGACGAGGCCGTGGTGCGCCGCGGCATCGTGCTCGGCATCGACTGGGCCTCGCTCGGCTGCGCCGTGGTCGGCGAAGCCGCCAACGGCGAGGAGGGTCTGGCCGCCGCCGAGCGCTACAGCCCCAACCTCATCATCACCGACGTGCGGATGCCGCACATGGACGGCATCGAGATGATGCGCGTCCTGCGCGAGCGCGGCAGCACCGCTCACGTCATCGTGCTCACCGCCTACAACGACTTCGACTATGCCCGCTCGGCGCTCCGCTTCGGCGCGGCGGACTATCTTCTGAAGCCCTTCCGCGACCAGGAACTCGTCGCCGCCATCGAGCGCGTGCGCGAGAAGGCCGAGGCCTTCTCCTCCCGCAGCGCGCAGGACGATCTGCTGGCGCTGCCCAAGGGCGACAAGAGCAAATATGTGCTCCAGACGCTCGAATACATCGCCGCGCACTACGCCGACGCGGACATCAACATCACCACCATCGCCCGCTCCATCGGCATCAGCGAGGGTCATCTGAGCCATGTGTTCAAAAAGGAGACGAGCTACACCGCGCTCGGCTACCTCACGCTCTACCGCATCCACATGGCGCGCAGGCTCCTCGCCGACTGCCGCTACAAGGTCTACGAGGTCGCCGGCATGGTCGGCTACCGCGATGTCGCCTACTTCGGCTCGACCTTCAAAAAGCTCACCGGCCTCTCCCCCTCGGAGTATCAGGACCGCTGCCGGTAGAACGCGCAAGCTGCACAAAAAAGTACGGAACATACCGGACAAGCTCAGCGGACTTTCACAGCATTTCGCAGAAATGCCCGCATAATCGCAGACTTGTCCCGTTCCGCGCCGGCGCCGCGGAAGGTATAATACTGTATGTGGTATTTTATGCCGCAACTACAAACGAAGGAGAACAACGATGAAAAGAAAACTCTTAGCGCTCCTGCTTGCCTCCGTCATGGTCCTCAGCCTTGTCGCCTGCGGCCAGAAGGAGACTCCGGACACGCCCGAGACGCCCGACGATCAGGAAGAGGTCAAGGACTACTCCGGCTACACCATCCGCATCTATTCCAACTCCAACTCCACCGAGCGCACCACCTGGCTCATTCAGGAAGCCAAGGACGCCGGCTTCACCATCAGCATTGACGATAACTCCGTCATCTCCGGTGATACCGCCGCCATCCAGGCCGCCAATGAGAACAAGGACGGCGACATCCTCTTCGGCCTCAACGAGACCCGCTGGAGCCAGGTCGTCGACGGCGTTTACGAGAATCTCAAGCTCGTTGACTGGACTCCCACCTGGGCAGGTGAGGTCGGCGAGTACGCCTATCCCGGCGCGGCCTACGGCCTCGTCATCCAGAACGTTCTGATGCTCTACCGCAACGACGAGCTCGGCACCAACGGCGAGAAGCTCCACTTCCAGCACTGGGCCGACATCGTGGACTGCGGCTACACCTGGTACCGTCAGAACAAGGTCGGCGGCACCACCAACGCCAACATCAACTCCGCGATGCTCTACGCCTTCGTCGATCCCTCCTCCCCCGCCGGCGGCATCTCCACCGAGGGCTGGGAGACGCTGTGGAAGTACTGCGCCGAGGGCAAGTACTCCTCCGACGACACCTATAAGTACGGCTTCGATCCTCTGAACAAGGGCGACGTCGCTGTTTCCACCTTCTACTCCTCTTCTCTCTACGGCAAGATCGACGCCGCAGCTGAGAGCTCCGAGCATCCCCTCAAGGGCGCTATGACTCCCGAGAACTGGGACCTCGTTGAGATCGACGACGGCACCTATTACATCGCCGAGTACATCGGCATCCTCGATAAGGCCGGCCGCACCGAGGAAGAGACCGAGGCTGTCAAGGCGTTCGCCGAGTGGTTCGGCTCCGCCGAGACGCAGGCGGCCTGGGGCGAGGAGTTCGACTCCTATCCCTGCAACACCGCCGCGGCTGACATCCTCTATCCCGACGGCATCCCCGCCATCTACACCCTCAAGAACTTCGCCCTGACCAAGGTCGACGGCACCGACATGACTTATGCCGAGTACGTTGCCGAGCACTCCAGCGAGTGGACCAACATCATGACCAACCTCGGCTTCTACTGGGCCGACGCCTCTGCCGCCGTGGCGGAGCCCGACTGGGCCAACCTCGACTGGGCGACCCTGACCCAGAAGGCCGCGTAAGGCAAGCCCCGCGCACCGCGTCCCGCGGAGAGGCTCAGCGGGATACCGACTGTTGTGTGTTTTCAGGCGAGCCGGGATCTCTCCGGCTCGCCTGATCTCTTTATTCCGAATACAAAAAGAGGAGAATCCATTATGATCCGGCTCAATGACATCGTTGTGAAGTTCGGCGACTTCACCGCCCTGCACAGCATCAACGTCCATGTGAAGGAGGGCGAATTCTTTACCTTCCTCGGCCCCTCCGGCTGCGGCAAGACCACCACGCTCCGCACCATCACGGGCTTCATCGAGCCGGCGGAGGGCTCCGTCGTGGTCAAGGGCCGCGACATCACGCGCGTCCCCATCGAGGACCGCAACATCGGCATCGTGTTCCAGAGCTACGCGCTCTTCCCGACGATGACCGTATACGACAACATCGCCTTCGGCCTCAAGGTCAAGAAGGCAAAGAAGGACGAGATCGACCGCAAGGTACGCGAGATCGCGCGCAAGGTCGACCTTTCCGACGAGCAGCTCAAAAAGGCGGTCTCGCAGCTCTCCGGCGGTCAGCAGCAGCGCGTGGCCATCGCCCGCGCCCTCGTCACCGGCCCCGCCATCATCTGCATGGACGAGCCGCTGAGCAACCTCGACGCCAAGCTGCGCGTGCAGCTGCGCAACGAGCTGAAGAAGATGCAGAAGGACTTCGGCATCACCACCATCTACGTCACCCACGATCAGGAGGAGGCGCTGACGCTCTCCGACCGCATCGCGGTGTTCAACAAGGGCTTCATCGAGCAGATCGGCACGCCCAATGAGGTCTACAACCACTCGCAAACCGAATTTGTCTGCAATTTCATCGGTGACATCAACCGACTGAATGACGATACCGTGTCCGCCCTCCGCGCTGCCGGTGCGGAGGTGGACGCAAGCAAGCACAACTACATCCGTCTCGAGCGTCTGCACGTCAACGTCGCCCCGCGCGGCGGCGAGATCGCGCTCGACGGCACGGTGGAGAGCTGCGAATACTACGGGCTCTACATCAAGTATTACATCCACGTCGGCACGCAGAGCCTCAAGGTCATTGAGAAGAACGACGGCGTGAACATCTACGACCCGGGCCAGCGCGTCAAGGTCATCCTGAACCCGAACGACATCATGGCCTACGCGCCCTCCGCGGAGGAGGTGGAGTGATGGGCGGCTCTCTTGCTAAGTCCCGCTTCGACGCGGCGTTTGTGGTGCGCATGGTCGGCATCGTGCTCTTTGCCTACTTCTTCTTCGGCTTCATGCTCCTGCCGTGCCTCAATACGCTCACGAGCATCTTCACCACCACGAACGCCGAGGGCGTGCGCGATCCCTTCGCGGTCATCCGCTTCTTCTTCGCGGGCAGCATGGGCCGCTATGTCTGGAACTCTCTCAAGCTCGCCATCTGCCTGGTCGTCACGGTCAATGTGGTGGGCGTGTCCATCGTGCTGCTGACGGAGTATTTCGACATCAAGGGCGCGAACATCCTGCGCCTCGGCTACATGACCACGATGATCTACTCCGGCGTCGCGCTGGTCACGGGCTATCTGTTCCTCTACGCCTCCGACGGCATTCTCACCACTGCGCTCGTCAACGCCTTCCCGAGCTTTGATCCAAACTGGTTCTCGGGCTTCAACGCGGTGCTCTTCACCATGACCTTCGCCTGCACGAGCAACCATGCGCTCTTCCTGCGCAACGCCATCCGCGGCATCGACTACAACACCGTCGAGGCCGCGCGCAACATGGGCGCGAAGCCCTTCAAGGTTCTTTGGAAGGTCGTTTTCCCGACGCTCGTGCCCACCATGTTCTCGCTGACGGTCATGACCTTCATCACGGGTCTGTGTGCCATGTCCGCCCCCACGCTGCTCGGCTACGACTCCATCAACCCCGAGATCGTGCGTCTCGCCGGCTCGTCCACGGCGGACGAGGCCTTCCCGCAGGCGCGCGCCGCGCTGCTGTCCATTATTCTCGCGATGTTCACCATCGTGCTGCTCACCGTGCTCTCCGCCTACGAGCGCAAGGGCCACTACCTCTCTGTCTCCAAGACCAAGGCGCGGCTGCAAAAACAGAAGATCACAAATCCCGTCTGGAATACCCTCGCGCACATCTATGCCTATGTCCTCTTCATCATCTACATGATCCCCGTGGTGATGATCGTCATTTTCTCGTTCCAGACCTACAGCGCCATCCGCATGAAGAAGCTTGACCTTTCCAACTGGACACTCATCAACTTCTTCGGCACGCAGGACTATCAGTACCTCACCTCGCGCGGCACCTACAAGGTGCGCAAGGGCTCCATCTCCGGTCTGTTCGCCAACGAGGCGACCCTCGGCGGCATCAAGATGAGCTTCGTGCTCTCCATCCTCGCCGCGGCGCTCGCGTGCCTGATCGTCGTGATCGCCTGCAACTACATCTTCAAAAACCGTAACAAGAAGTCCGGCGTGGTGCTGGAATATTGCCTGCTTTTCCCGTGGCTGCTGCCGACCATTCTCATCTGCTATTCCTACCGCACCTACTTCAACGCCGAGAACATCTGGTACGTCGGCAATGTGAACCTCTACTTCGCCGAGCACGTCCGCATCCTGCTCGTGCTGGCGTACACGGTGGTCAAGCTGCCGTTCTCGCTGCGCATGATCAAGGCGGCGTTTTACGCCATCGACGAGGAGCTGGAGGACGCCGCGCGCAACATGGGCGCGAGCGGCCTGACGACCTTCCTCAGGGTCAAGCTGCCCATCATCCTGCCGAGCGTGCTGGCGGTGTTCGCGCTGAACTTCAACGCGCTCTTTACCGAGTACGATATGTCCGCCACCTTCGCCAGCTCCTACGGCACGAGCTACGCCATGGTCATTCAGGCCATGTGCGCGGAGGAGGGACTGTACGGCTACAACGTCAACGCCTCGGGCCGCCGCTGCGCTTCGACCGTGTTCATCATGCTGGTGTCCGGCGTGATCCTCTATCTGGTCTACGGCGTGGGCGCGCGCGACCTCGGCGAGCGGCTGGAGGCCAGGGAGCGCCGCCGCAGACGTGTGGCAAAGCTGACGGGGCTGTTCAAAAAGGAGCCCGCCGCCGTGGCGGCGGAAGCGGAGGAAGCGGCGGTCGCCGCCGCTGTCCCCGACGAGCCGGGAGAAAAGCTGTAATGAAGATCAATACCATTGTTTTTGATATGGGCGGCGTGCTGCTGGACTTCGGCGCGGAGCTGTTTTCCCGCCGCCTGCACGTCGGCGCGGAGGGCGAAGCGCTCCTCAGGCAGCACCTGCTGTGCACGACCGACTGGGTGCGGCTCGACCGCGGCACCATCACCGAGGAGGAGGTCTATGCCCACGCCTGCGCCAGGCTCCCCGCGGAGCTGCACGCCGCGGCAGAGTATATCATCTACCATTGGAACGAGCCGATCGTGCCCATCACGGGCACGGCGGACGTGGTGCGCGAGCTGAAGGCAAGGGGCTATACGCTTTATCTGCTCTCCAACGCCGCCCGCCGCCAGCACACCTACTGGCACGACATTCCGGGCAGCGAGTGCTTTTCCGGCACGCTGATCTCGGCGGACGTTCACCTGCTCAAGCCCGAGGCCGCTATCTATCAGGCGCTGTTCGACAAATTTGACCTCACGGCGTCGAGCTGCCTGTTTATCGACGATTTCCCGCCGAACATCGAGGCGGCGGAAAACGCCGGTATGCAGGGCATCGTGTTCCACGACGCCGGTCAGCTGCGCGAAGAACTCAAAGCGCGCGGGATCCTCTGATCCCGCGCGTTTGCCTTGAAAGGAGATCGTTTCCATGTCCATTCTCAAGCTCGCCCCCGCCTGTAAGGACTATCTCTGGGGCGGAACAAAGCTCATCACCGATTACGGCAAGCGGTATGACGGCGCGCGTCTCGCGGAAACGTGGGAGCTGAGCGGTCATCCCGACGGTCCCTCCGTGCTCGCGTCCGGTCCCGACGCGGGCAAAACGCTCGTGGAATATCTCGCCGCGCACCCCGGGGCGCTGGGGGAGCACGGGCGGAAATTTGCGGAGCTTCCGGTGCTCATCAAGCTCATCGATGCGGCGAAAGATCTCTCCATTCAGGTCCATCCCGATGACGCCTACGCTCGCGCGCACGAGGGACAGAACGGCAAAACGGAGATGTGGTACGTCCTCTCCGCCGAGCCGGACGCCTTTCTCTACTGCGGCTTTTCGCGCAATATTTCCCGGGACGAGCTAAAGCGCCGCATCGCGGACAGCACGCTGCCCGAGGTCCTGCGCCGCGTAAACGTCAAGGCGGGCGACACGGTGTTCATCCCCGCGGGCACCATCCACGCCATCTGCCGCGGCATCGTGGTGGCAGAGGTGCAGCAGAGCAGCAACGTGACCTACCGCGTGTGCGACTACGGCCGCCTCGGTCCCGACGGAAAGCCCCGCGCCCTGCACATCGCGCAGGCGCTGGACGTGACGCGCCGGACCGTCGGCGTTCCCACGCCGGACTTCGGCGGACACCTTGCCCGCTGTGACTATTTCACTGTCGATCTGCTCGCCGCGCCGCAGGCGGCGACGTGCGGCGCGGAGTCCTTCCTCTCGCTGCTGATCCTTGACGGCGAGGGTGAGGTCCGCTGCGGCGGCGAGGCCGTCAGAGCGAGGAAGGGCGAGAGTCTCTTTCTCCCCGCCGGCAGCGGCGAGGTACGGCTCACGGGCACGCTCCGCGCCCTCGCCACACGCATCTGAGTGCAAACAAAAAAGGAAAAGCGGAAGAAGCGCGCCGCGCTTCTCCCGCTTTTCCTTACGGCTGCTGTTGCTGCCGGGAATTGGTCTGACTGATCTCGGGCAGAAATTCCATGAAGCGGATGGAGTAGAGGTCCGCGCTGATGTAGCTCTGCTCGTCGGGCTGATAGAGCGCGATGTAGTCGTTGCCGACCTCGTAGAGGATGCCGTGGGTGACGATGGTGTTCTGCGTGCCGATCAAAAAGCTCACGATCACGCTGCGGCCCACGTTGCGCGCCATCAGGCTCTTCCACGAGCTGTGCAATATCTGCTCCGCCACGCTCATGCCGTTCGGAGTGGCAGGCAGCGGGCCAAGACCGGGTGCGATCTGCTGCGCCCCCATCACAGCGTCGGGCGCGGCCGGCGGCGCTCCCCCCTGCGCCGCGCTGGGCGCCATGCCCTGCTGCTGGCCGTTCTGCGTTGTGCCGCCCTGCGCGGAGCCGAAGGCGCGGCCCACCATCTGCTGCGACCTTGTCTGCATGGTGCTGTTGTCGATCATGGTCTGGTATGTGCTCGCGTCTCCCTGCGTCATCACGGCGGGAAGATAGCGGTCGTTGTCCGGCGCGCCGCAGCGCGTGAGCTCGATCATAGCGTCCATTCCTTTCAGAGCCTTGGATTTCGTCTCCTATGTATCGTAGTAGGCTTCCGTGGGGTCGTAGAAGCAGTGGTCGCCGATGCGCACGCGGAACACCCCGACCTGCGAGGGAAAATTCTGGCGGCAGGTATCCGAAAAGGGATTGAAAAACCACAGCGCATCCCCGAGCCCCGTCAGGCGGTTGCCCGCCATCGCCCAATCCGCGATGGAGTAGTGGACGTCCGTCGGGCGCATATTGTAGATGTTCTGCGGATTGTAGGCCCCCCGCTCCGTCTCGCTCGCACAGACGAACTGCCCCGGCTGCATGATGATCTTTCGGATGCTGCCCTGCCCCACGCGGGCGTATTCGCCGCCCGAGGCGGTCACGCGGTTCATCACGACGCTCGCCACCGCCTTCATGCCGTTCTCCCCCTCGCCGCCCGCCTCGCACTCGATGAGCCGCGCCAGCAGCTCGCGGTCGGAGTAGGCCATCGCCTCGCCTCCTTGCCTGCTGTTTTGTTCATCTCAGCCTATGCGCCGGCGCGCGTCCGCGTGAAAATTTTTTTGAAAATGCGGGAACTTTTTTCCGCGCTTTTCGTCAAAGCTTATTGTGCGAGGACGAAAAAAGCCCCCGGCCGAGAACGACAGCGCCCCACGGAAGCTCCGTGAGGCGCTGTTTTTTGTTTTATGGGATCTCTTCCTCGACCGGCGGGTTTTCCGCCGCCGCGTCCTGCGCGGCCATCGCCGCAGAACTCATCGCGCCGAGACCGCCGCGCAGCTTGATCTCCTCCCACTTTTCGCGGGTGATGAGGAGCTGCCGCGGCTTGGAGCCCTCGAACGGCCCCACGATGCCGCGCTGCTCCATCTCGTCGACGATGCGCGCAGCGCGGGAATAGCCGAGCTTCAAGCGCCGCTGGAGCATGGAAACGGACGCCTGTCCGGTCTCCATCACCACGTCGATGGCGGCAGGAAGCAGCTCGTCGCCCTCGTCGGCGACCGGCTCGGGAGCCGCGCCGGAGGGTGCGCCCTTGCCGCCCTTTTCCTTCTCGGCGACCGCCTGCTCGATCTTGTCGATCACGCTCTCATCGTACTGCGCGGCGCCGTTCGCCTTGACGAAGCCGACCACGCGGTCGATCTCCTCGGCGGAGATGAAGCAGCCCTGCACGCGGCGGGGCTTGCCCTCGCCGAGCGGGGCGTAGAGCATATCGCCGCGGCCGACGAGCTTTTCCGCGCCGGTGGTATCGAGAATGATGCGGGATTCGAGCGAGGACGCGACCGCGAAGGCGATGCGGCTCGGGATGTTGGCCTTCATCAGGCCCGTGATGACGTCCGCCGACGGACGCTGCGTTGCAATGACCAGGTGCATTCCGGCGGCGCGGCCCATCTGCGCCACGCGGCAGATGGACTCCTCGACCTCCTTCGCCGCGACGAGCATGAGGTCGGCCAGCTCGTCAATGACGACCACGACGCTCGGCAGCTTCTTGAGCGTTTCGTCCGCTGCGGCAAGGGCGTTATAGCCCGCAAGGTCCTTGACGTTGCGCTCGGAGAAGAGCTTGTAGCGCTTCATCATCTCGTAGACCGCCCACTGCAAGGCGCCCGCCGCCTTCTTCGGGTCGGTGACGACCGGAATGAGCAGGTGCGGGATGCCGTTGTAGGGCGCAAGCTCGACCATCTTCGGGTCGACCATGATGAAGCGCACCTCGTCCGGCGTGGACTTATAAAGGAGCGAAACGATGAGCGAATTGGTGCAGACAGATTTGCCGGAGCCGGTCGTGCCGGCGATGAGGACATGCGGGAGCTTGGCGATGTTGCCGATGATGTTGTTGCCCGCAATGTCCTTGCCGACGGCAAAGGCGACACTCGATTTGTGCTGTGTAAACTCGCGGGACTCCAACACGTCGCGGATGTGGACGGCGGAGACGAGCTTGTTCGGCACCTCGATGCCGACGACGGAGATCTTATCGGGGATGGGCGCGATGCGCACGCCCGACGCGCCGAGCGCAAGGGCGATGTCGTCGGCAAGGTTCGTGATCTTGGAGAGCTTCACGCCCTGATCGAGCGTAAATTCGTAGCGTGTGACGCTGGGGCCGCGCACCACGTCTCCCGCGCGGGCGTCCACGCCGAAGCTCTTGAGCGTTTCGGCAAGGCGGCGGGAGTTGTTGCGCAGCTCCGCGCCCGCCTCCACGGCGTTGCCCGCGCCGCCCTCGTCGAGCAATGTGATGGGCGGGAAGGTGTACTCGGGAATGTCCTGCTCCAGCTCGGATTCGATCTCACCGGCGACCTTCTCGGCCTCGGCGGCGACCTCCTCCGGCGCGGAGGGCTTTGCGGGCGCATTGACCGCGGGTGCTGCAGACACCGCTGCGGGAGCGGCGGATACGACCGGCGCGGCAGGTGTGCGAGCGGGCGCGGGAACCGTCTCGGTGAGAGGCGCGCCGGCGACCACCGTGTAGGTCGGCTCCGGCGCGGGAGCGGGAGCGCTCCCGCCCGCCGGGGCCTTGGCGGTCAGCAGCTCGTCCGGCGTGCGGACGGCGTCGGATTTATGGGTGAAGAAGCCGGAGAGCTTTCCCTCCTTTTTCGGCGGCTCGCGCGTCTCGCCGTCGAGCGGAATGTCGATGCACGCCTTGGACTTCTCCGCGCTCTTCGTCGCGGCGGCGCGAGTGGGCGGTGCTTCCTCCTCGTCGTCCTCCGGCTCATAGGGCACGCGCTCATGCGAGCGCACCGCCTCGAGCACGGCGGCGGGCGTCAGGCGGAAGGCCAGCATCAGGCAGGTGACGAGCAGCACCGCGAGCAGGATCATCGCGAGCGTCTTTTTCACCAGCTTGACGAGCATGATGGCAAGCGTCGCGGAGAGGACGCCGCCGGATTCCATCGAAAGGCCGCTCTGCCAGAGGAGCTTTGCAATGCCGTCCACGCTGTTGTAGTCCGTCTTGCACAGTACGAGGTGGAGCATCGCGCCGAGCAGCACCGGCAGCAGCGCCGCGCCCACCACGCAGGCGGTGACGTTCCGCCCGCGGTGGAAGAGCAGGATATAGCTCACGAGCAGCAGCACAGGCGCGACCGTATAATAGCCGTAGCCGACGAGTCCGCGGCACAGCGCCGCGGGGCGGTCGAGCAGCCAGCCGCCCTGCTGGAAGTAGCTGAACGCGATGCACAGTGCCAGCACAAGACACACCACGCCGCCGACCTCGCGGCGGATGGGGCGCTTCTTCGGCGCAGCGGTGCGCTTGCCGCCCGCCGTCGTCTTTTTGCCTGTCGTCGTCCGCTTGCCGGACGAGGATCTTTTCTGCGTTGCCATAGCTTACCCCTTTATACGATCGTAAAGATGAGCACCAGCGCGCCGACGGTCCAGCAGTAGTAGGCGAACGCGCCGAAGCGGCCGCGGTCGGCGATCATTTTCAGCAGCCGGATGCAGAGATAGCCCGTGACCGCGGCAACGGCTACGCCGATGAGATACATCGGCATTTCCGACCAATTGATCCCCGCGTCGACAGCGTCCTTGATGCTCAGGATATTCGCGCCGAGGATGGCGGGAATGGAGAGGATGAAGGAAAAGCGCACGGCGAATTTCCGCTCAAAGCCCACAAAGCAGCCGGTGGTAATAGTCATGCCGGAGCGGGAGACGCCCGGGCAGAGCGCGATGGCCTGCCCGATGCCGACCACGAGCGCGTCGGCGAGCCTTGCGGTCTTTTCCGTCTTGCCGCCGCGGCGCACGCGGTCGCTCACGAAAAGGAGCACGCCGGTGAAGAGGAGCGCGCCGCCGATGAAATACATATTATCGCTCAGGCCTTCAAAAAAATGACGGAACGGCACCATGACGAAAAGCGGCAGTGTGCCGACGATGACGAGCAATATCATGCGCCGCGCGGGCGGCACGACCCTGGGCGTCGTGTGGTGGACGAGATCGCCGATGCCCGCAAAGAATTCCACGATCATATCGTAGATCTCATCCCAGTAGGCGATGAACACAGCCACCAGCGTGCCGAGGTGCAGCAGCACGTCGTAAAACTGCGGGATCTCCGAGGCCCCCTGCATATTCAGCAGATGCTCGGCAATGGCCAGATGACCCGAGGACGAGATGGGCAGAAATTCGGCGATGCCCTGCACCAGTCCCATGATGATGGCGGAAAGCCAGGTCATAGCATTCACGCTCCTTTACACAAAAATACAGATACGGTATAAGTATAGCACGGACGGGCAGAAAATTCCAGTAGGAATTTGACGTTATGTAAAGGAAAACCGTCGGGCAAGCCCGACGGTCGTTTTCTTATTCCAGCCGCTCCAGCGCCGCGCGGGCGGCCATCTGCTCGGCTTCCTTTTTGCTGTGCCCCTCGCCGCGCCCGACGACCGCGCCGTTGAGCAGGACCTCAAAGGTGAAGGTCTTGTCGTGGTCGGGGCCGGACTCTTCCGCCATGCGGTAGACGAGCGTGCGGTTCGGCTCACGCTGCACGAGCTCCTGCAGCACGGTCTTATAATCGCGGCGGCGCTCCTCCACGACCTCCTCGCGCTCACAGTCGAGCAGCACGCGGTGGATCAGGCTGCTTGCGGCGGCAAGCCCGCCGTCGAGATAGACCGCGGCGATGACCGCCTCGGTCGCGTCCGCGAGGATGGACGGACGGGTGCGTCCGCCGCCGGCCTCCTCACCGTTGCCGAGCTTGAGGTAGCGGCCCAGCTCCAGCTTCTGCGCGACCTCATGCAGGCTCTCCTCGCAAACGAGCGCCGCGCGGATGCGCGTCAGCTCGCCCTCGGGCGAGTCGGGATGCCGCGCAAAAAGATACTCCGCCGTGACGAAGCCGAGCACGCTGTCGCCCAAAAACTCCAGCCGCTCGTTGCTCACGCTCTCCGCGCCGCGGTGCTCGTTGGCATAGGAGCTGTGGCGCAGAGCCTCGGCGAGCAGGGCTCCGCTGCGGAAGCGGTAGCCCAGCTTACGTTCCAATTCCTGCAAGGCGTTTCGCCTCCTTTTCATAAGTCCGCCCCGCCGGAAGCGGGGCGTTATCCGTTATTTCAGTTGAGCTTGGCCGTCAGATAGCGCACGCAGTCGCCGACGGTCTTGAGCGTGAGCAGGTCCTCCTCGGGGATCTCGTCGATCTCAAATTCCTCCTCCATCGCCATGACCAGCTCGACCAGGTCCACGGAGTCGGCGCTCAGATCATCCTCAAAGGAGCTGTTCATCGTCACATCGTCCGCATTCACAGCGAACTGCTCCGCGATCAGGTCCTGCATTGTCTTGAAAATTTCTTCCGAAGTCATCTCATCCAGTCCTCCTCAGGAAACGTTTGGCAAAATGATACGGCAAGATAGCCGGTCTGTCAATAGGCTTTTTGTAAAATCAGTCCTTTTCGGGCGTGACCTTCATCTTATCCACGTTTTGCGTGATGTCGGCGATGATGCCGCTCTCCGCGACGGCGATGGTCTGACGCACCGCGTTGCAGAAGGCCGCGGCGTTCGACGAGCCGTGCGCCTTGACGACGGGCCGGGAGATGCCGAGCAGCGCCGTGCCGCCGACCTCGTTGGGGTCGAGCATTTTCTTGAAGTCCGCAAGGCCGTCCTTGAGCAGCAGATACGCGAGCTTCGTCTTGGCGCTCTTTGTCAGCATTTTCTTCAGCTCGCCGCTCATCAGCTTTGCCGCGCCTTCGACGCTCTTGAGCATGATGTTGCCGCTGTAGCCGTCGGCGACGATCACATCGCAGCCGCCCGCGAGCGCGGTGTTGGCCTCAATGTTGCCGATGAAGTTGAGGTGGCCCTGCTCGCCGGCCTCCTTGAGGCGGGCGTAGGTCTCATGACGGAGGGTGTCGCCCTTGCTCGGCTCGGCACCGATATTCAAAAGTCCGACGCGCGGTTGCACGATGCCGAGCACCTTTTCGGCATAATAGCTGCCTAAGTAGGCAAATTGCAGCAGGTACTCGCTCGTGCATTCGGCGTTCGCACCGCAGTCGATCAGAACGGCCTTGCCGGTCATGGTCGGGATGGTCGGCGCGAGCGCCGCGCGGCGAAGCCCGCGGATGCGCTTGACCACGAGCGTCGCGCCCGCGAGCAGCGCGCCGGTGGAGCCGGCGGAAATAAAGCCGTCCGCCTGTCCGTCGCGCAGGAGGTTCAGTCCCACGGTGAGCGAGGAATCCTTCTTCTGCTTGAAGGCCGTCGCGGGATCGTCGCAGATCTCCACGACCTCCTCGGCGTTGGCGATCTCGATGCCCTGCGGGACCTCCTTGCAGCCAGCCTTCTCCAGCTCGCGCAGGATGTCCGCCGTGCGGCCGGTGAGAATGATGTCCGCGCCGTATTTCTCGCGGGCGAGCAGCGCGCCGCGGACGGGAGCCTCGGGGGCGAAATCGCCGCCCATCGCGTCAATGATGATCTTCATGGCTTTCCTCCTTTACGCCGTTGAGAACGCTCTCGCGCAGGCTGTCGATGATCTCCAGCGAGCGGCGGGAGAGCTCCGCGTTCTTGTTGCGCTTTCCCTTGATGCGGTAGCCGAGCGGCGGCATGATGCCGAAGTTGACGTTCATCGGCTGGAAATTGGCGACCGTCGTGTCGCTCACATACAGCCCCAGCGCGCCGATGGCGGTCTCGCGCGGGAAGTCGATGGGGGCCTGCCCCAGCAGCCGCCGCGCGGTCTCCACGCCCGCAAGGAAGCCGGACGCGGCGGACTCGACGTAGCCCTCCACGCCGGTCATCTGCCCGGCAAAGGAAATACGGTCGTCCGCGATGAGGCGGTAATAGCGGTCGAGCAGACCGGGGGAATTCAGATAGGTGTTGCGGTGCATGACACCGTAGCGCACGAACTCCGCGTTCGCGAGCGCGGGGATCATAGAAAAGACGCGCTTCTGCTCCGGAAAGCGCAGATGCGTCTGGAAGCCGACGAGGTTGTAGATGCTGCCCTCGGCATTGTCGCGCCGGAGCTGCACGACGGCATACGGCTCGTGCCCGGTCTTGGGGTCCTTGAGTCCGCGGGGCTTGAGGGGCCCATAGCAGAGCGTATCGTGTCCGCGCCGCGCCATGACCTCAACGGGCATACATCCCTCAAAGACGTGCTTATCCTCAAAGCCGTGGACGGGAGCCTCCTCCGCCGTGGTGAGCGCGTGCCAGAAGGCGTCGTACTCCTCCGCCGTGAGGGGGCAGTTGATGTAGTCCGCCGTGCCCTTATCGTAGCGTGAGGCAAACCACGCGCTCGACATATCCACGCTCTCGTAGGTCACGAGCGGGGCGGCGGCATCGTAGAAATTCAGCGTGTGACCGTCGCCGAGCTTCTCCGCGATGGCGGCGGAGAGCGCGTCGGAGGTCAAGGGGCCCGAGGCGACGATGACCGTCCCCTCGGCGGGGATCGACGTGACCTCGCTCTCGATCACCGTGATGTTCGGATGGCTCCGCACGCGCTCGGTGACGAGGCGGGCAAAGCCGTGTCGGTCAACGGCGAGTGCGCCGCCCGCCTCCACGCGCGTCTCGTCCGCGCAGGCGAGGATCAGCGAGCCGAGGCGGCGCAGCTCCTCCTTGAGCAGTCCCACCGCGTTCTCCAGCTGGTCGGAGCGCAGGGAGTTCGAGCAGCACAGCTCGGCAAAATCGTCGCTGTGGTGCGCCGGCGTTCTCTTCGCCGGCTTCATTTCATAGAGCGTGACCGCAATGCCGCGCCGCGCGAGCTGCCACGCAGCCTCGCAGCCGGCAAGGCCCGCTCCGATGACGGATACCTGCATCAGTTCTCTTCCTTCTTTGCCGTCTTTTTGGCGGCGGTCTTTTTCGCCGCGGCCGCTTTCGCGGACTTGGCGGCGGGCTTCGCCGCCGTCTTTTTCACGGCAGTCTTCTTCGCGGCGGTCTCCGCCTTGGCGGCGGTTTTCGCGGTCGTCTTCTTCGCGGCGGACTTCTTTGCCGGCTTTTCCTCCGCCGCGCTCTTCTCCGCCGCTTCCGCGTCTGCGGCCTTTTTGCGCACAAAGCCGCGCTTGTCCTCGGGCAGGAAGTTCTCACACGCGGGGTTGATGCAGAACGGCTTCTTGAAGCCCTTGCCCGCCTTCTTGAACATCGTCTGTCCGCAGACGGGGCAGTCGTCCTTGGTGGGCACGTCCCACGTCATGAAGTCGCACTTCTTCTCCTCGTCGCGGCTCGTGCCGAACTCGCAGCAGTAGTAGGTGTACTGCTTGCCGGTCTTCTGGCTCTTGCCCGTGCGCTTCATCAGTCGTCCGCCGCACTTCGGGCAGCGGCCCGGCATCTCGACCACGAGCGGCATGGTGAAGCTGCATTCGGGATAGCCGGGGCAGGCGAGGAAGCGGCCGAAGCGGCCGGACTTGATGACGAGCTTGCGTCCGCATTCGGGGCAGACCTCCTCCGTCTCCTCGTCGGGCACCTTGAGATGGACGCCCTCGAGCTCCTTTTCCGCCTTTTGGAGATTGGATTCAAAGCCGCCGTAAAATTCACGCAGAACGTCCTTCCACGCGATCTTGCCCTCCTCGACGGTGTCGAGCTCCTTTTCCATGCGGGCCGTGAACTTCGTGTCCACGATGTCGGGGAATTTATCCTCCATCAGCTTCGTCACGACGCTGCCGAGCGGCGTGATGCGCAGGAATTTGCCCTCCTTGACGACATACTCACGGTCGATGATGGTCGAGACCGTGGGCGCGTAGGTCGAGGGTCGGCCGATGCCGTTCTGCTCAAGCGCGCGGATGAGCGTCGCGTCGGTGTAGCGCGTGGGGGGCTGGGTGAAGTGCTGCTCCTCGTCGAAGCCCTGCAGCTCCAGCGTCTGCCCCTCGGTCAGCGGCGGCAGCGGGGAGGTCTTTTCCTCCTTGTCATCGTCGCGGGCTTCCTCATACACGGCGGTGTAGCCGGAGAACTTCAGGCTGCTCGCGCTCGCGCGGAATTCATGCACGCCCGAGGCGATCTCGACGGCGACGCTGTCATAGACGGCGTTCGCCATCTGGCTGGCGAGGAAGCGGCTCCAGATGAGCCGGTAGAGGCGGTACTGCTCGCCCGTAAGGTCACCCTTGAGGCGCTCGGGCGTGAAGTCCACGTTGGAGGGACGGATGGCCTCGTGCGCGTCCTGCGCGCCGGCCTTGGCCTTGAAGCGGCGGGTCGCGGCGGGATAATAGTCCTTGCCGTAGCGGCCGAGGATGAAGCTCTTCGCGGCGGAGAGCGCCTCCTCGCTGATGCGCAGCGAGTCGGTACGCATATAGGTGATCAGGCCCACGGTGCCCTCGCCGGCGACGTCCACGCCCTCGTAGAGCTGCTGGGCGATCGCCATGGTGCGGCGCGGGGTCATGTTGAGCTTGCGGCTGGCCTCCTGCTGCAGGGTGGAGGTGGTGAACGGCGGCATCGGCTTGCGGCGCTTGACGGCGTTCTTGATGCCGCTGACCGCGAACGACGCGTCTTTCAATTCGTCGACAATCCGGGCGGCCTGCTCGCCGTCGGCGATGGGGAGCTTCTTCTCGGGCGTGCCGTAGAACTTGGCGGCGAAGGACTCGCCGGACGCCTTGAACAGCTTGGCGGCGATGGTCCAGTATTCCTCGGAAACGAACGCCTCGATTTCCTCCTCGCGCTCGACGATCATCCGCGTGGCGACCGACTGCACGCGGCCTGCGGAGAGGCCGCTTTTGATTTTTTTCCAGAGGAAGGGGCTGATTTTATAGCCGACGAGGCGGTCGAGAATGCGGCGGGTCTGCTGCGAATTGACCAGATTCATATCCAAATCGCGCGGGTGCCGGATGGCCTCCTTCACGGTGTTTTTGGTCAGCTCGTTGAAGGTGATGCGCTGCGCCTTTTCCGAATCCAGCCCGAGTACGGCGGCGAGATGCCAGCTTATGGCCTCGCCCTCGCGGTCGGGGTCGGTCGCCAGAAGGACCTTGGAGCCGCATCCTTCAAAGCCTTGATGGTGTCGGACTGCTTGCGGATGTTGATGTATTTCGGCTCAAAATCATGCTCGACGTCGATGCCGAGCTTGCTTTTGGGCAGATCCCGGACATGTCCCTTGGAGGAAACCACCTTGTAGCCCTTTCCGAGAAAGCCCTTGATGGTGGGCACCTTCGTGGGCGACTCCACGATAACGAGTGTTGTCGTGCTCATCGTAATGCTTCATACCTTTCCGTCCGGCGCATCGCCGGCTTTGTTCATATCTATAATCTATTCTATAATCGGGTATCAGGCTTTGAGATATTTTCCGCCCTCAGCGGACCGAATATACTCCTGAATTTCCAAATTGGACAAAAGCGGCATCACCTGTGAAGGCGGCAGCTTGAGCGCGGCTGCGATTTCATCCAGCACCAGACCGTTGGCTGCGGCGGCGATGCAGTCGTAGACCCGCTTTTCGCCTGCCGACAGGCCGTCGGGCGCCGCAGTAACGGCCGGCGGACGCGTGGGCAGCGGCGGCGTGCGTTCCTCGCGCGCAGCGCGGCGCTCATACGCATACGAGCGCGGTGTGATGCGCAGTCTGGTCGGGTAATACGAGGCGTATTTTTCGAGTACCTGCGCCGGACAGGTCACGCACTCCACGCCGCCGCGGATGAGATGATTCGTTCCGTCGCTGCCCGGCACGAAAATACTGCCGGGAACGGCGTACACGTCGCGGTTCTGCGCGATGGCGCTGCGGGCGGTGATGAGCGCGCCGCTGGTCATTCCCGCCTCGGTGACGACGGTGCACAGGCTGATGCCGCTGATGATGCGGTTGCGTTCGGGAAACGAGGCGCCGCTCGTTGTACAGCCGGGATAGTATTCGCTCAGAATCAGGCCCTTGGATTCGATTTCGGAAAACAGGCCCTCGTTCTGCACGGGATACACGCGGTCGATGGCGGTGCCGAGCACGGCGACGGTGCTGCCGCCGGCGCGCAGCGCGGCCCGATGCGCGATGCCGTCCGCGCCCTTGGCGAGTCCGCTGACGACGAACGCGCCGCTTTTGGCCAGCTCGTACCCGAACCAGTCGGTAACCTCCTCCCCGTAGCGCGACACGCTGCGCGTACCGACGACGGCGACGCAAGGCTCGCAGTCCAGATTGGTGATGCGCCCGCGGTAGTAGAGTACGGCGGGCGGGTTCGTGAGCGTGCGCAGGCGGGAGGGATAGAGGTCGCTCTCATAGGTGAGGATGCCGACGTCCTTCTCGCGGCAGGCTTTGTAGATTTCCCGCGCGTCGGTCAGGTCCTTCTCCAGCAGGCGCTTCCGCAAGGCGTCGGAGAGTCCGGCGCGGTCCGAAAAATCCTCCTGCGCATAAACGGCGCCCGCGCCGTGATACGCCGAGATCAGCTCGCGCGCCGAAGCGGACGCGAAGCCGCACGCGAGAGACAGCCATATATAGTGCAGGGCGGTCTCGTCAATCGGCGTCGTTCGATTGGCCAGCTTACGGAACAGGTTCATCCGCTTTTCTCATCTCCCACATAAAAATCGCGGCGGCCACGGCGGCGTTGAGGCTTTCGGCACGGTCGGTCTGCGGTATGCGCAGGCAGCCGGTGCAGGCCGCGGCGTCCACTGCAAACAGCGTTTTCGGCCTGGGGGCGAGGTTGATGCAGGGCGATTCAAACAAGACGGCGGAAACGCCTTTAAACGCCCTGCCCCTCGTTGCCGATGACGACAGAAAAATCCGCCGGCAGCCCGCCGGCAGAGAGGTCAGCCGCCCCCTCGGAAAGCATCGCGGCAAAGACCGCGCCGCCAGAAGCGGCAACGGTGCGGACCTCGGCCGCCAAATCGTCGGCAAGCAGGATGTCCGTACACAAAACCGCGCCCATCGACGCGCGCACCGTCTTGCAGGCGAGCACGTCGGCGCAGCCGCGGCTGAGGACGACGCGGCCGATCCCCAGCGCGGCTGCGGTGCGGATGACCGTGCCGACGTTGCCGGGGTCGCGCACGCCGTCGAGCAGGATGCTGCGGCGCTTGGCCGAGGGCTTGCGGCCGGACACGTTCTCCGGCCATGGCGCGACAAGCAGGATGCCCTGCGGCGCCTTTTCCTCCGACAGCTTGCCGTAGACCTCGGGCGTGACGAGCGTCACCCTGTCGCCGAAGCCGGCCAGCAGCGCGCCGTGCGATTCCAGCGCCGCGTCGGTCGCAAAGACGCGTTCCACCGGACGGCCGTGGCGCAGGAATTCCTCCGCCAGATGGACGCCCTCGCAGAAAAACAGCCGCCGGCGCGCGCGTTCTGCGCGCTCCCGCAGCCGCACGACGGCTTTGACGGTTTCATTTGTCCTTGACGTGATCCGCTCCATCCCCAGCCGCGGCGTCCGCCGCACTCCTTCCCGCCGGCCGGCCGCCGGCAAACAAAAAAACGACTATTATAAATATAATAGTACGCTTTTTTGCCGTTGTCAATCTTTTTTTCCCAAAACGACGCGCTCGATTTTCTGATCGTCCTTGATGCAGGCGGTGGAATAGC